>JACCDP010440372.1_pt1 | contig 30067 bp, 29 predicted proteins | sample 7445841 | NCBI WGS metagenome assembly JACCDP01 (sample SAMN15323441, study PRJNA562643) | freshwater metagenome | isolation source: river surface water | place: USA:Blue River Watershed | collected 2017-08-17 | reverse complement strand
CGAGGACGAGCGTTACGCCCAGAAGACGCCAGCCGGCTGACTCCACCGGCGCGGTCTTGCCACAGCGCAGTCGGCCCCACGGCCCAGCGGGGCGGGGCGGGGCGCCTGGGCTGCGACCGGTTCATAAAATCGTTCCCTTGTGTCCTCTCCCATGCGCATCGTCTTTGCCGGCACGCCCGAATTTGCCCAGCAGGCCCTGGTCGCCCTGCACGCAGCCGGCTTGGACATCGCCCTGGTGCTGACCCAGCCCGACCGGCCGGCCGGTCGCGGCCTGAAACTGCAAGCCTCGCCAGTCAAGGCCTTTGCGCAGCAGCAGGGCCTGGCCCTCGCCCAGCCGCGCAGCCTGCGCCTGGACGGCAAATACCCAGAAGACGCCCGGGCTGCGCAGCAGGCGCTGCAGGCCGCGCGAGCCGACGCCATGGTGGTGGCCGCTTACGGCCTGATCCTGCCGCAGTGGGTGCTGGACCTGCCTCGGCTGGGCTGCCTGAACATCCATGCCTCGCTGCTGCCACGCTGGCGGGGCGCGGCGCCCATACACCGCGCCATTGAGGCCGGCGACACGCACACCGGCGTGACCATCATGCAGATGGATGCCGGCCTTGATACCGGCGATATGCTGCTGACCCAAGCCCTGCCCATCAGTGCCAGCGAGACAACGGCCAGCCTGCATGATCAGCTGGCCAGGCTGGGCGCGCAGCTGATCGTCGCGGCCCTGGAGCAGGCGGCCCAGGGCCAGCTGCGAGCCACACCGCAGCCGGCCGAGGGCATCACCTACGCCCACAAGATCGACAAGGCCGAAGCCGTGCTGGACTGGCGTGAGCCCGCCGCGGTCCTTGAGCGGCGCATCCGCGCCTTTCAACCAGCGCCCGGTGCCAGCTCGGCGCTGCGAGGCACGCCCATCAAGGTCTGGCAGGCCCACGTGCTGCCCCATGCCGCGGCCGCACCGGGCACCGTGATGCAAAGCGGCGAGCAGGGGGTGGACGTGGCCACCGGCCAGGGTGTGCTGCGTTTGCAGGTGCTGCAAAAGCCCGGCGGCAAGCCGCTGCAGGCCGCGGAGTTTTTGCGCGGCTTTCCGATCGAGCCCGGCCAGCCCTTCGACGCAAAGGCCCCTGCGTGAAGCGCTGGTGGCGTGACGAGCACCTGCTGCTGGGCATGCGCGACATGGCCAGCGTCTGCCCGGGCATGGCCGCCTGGGGTCTGATGACCGGCGTGGCCATGGTGCAGTCCAATCTGAGCACGGTCGAGCTGGTGCTGATGGCCCTGTTCGTTTTTGCCGGCAGCTCGCAGCTGGCAGCGCTGCCCTTGATCGCCGCCGGCGCTCCCCTGTGGGTGGTGCTGGCCACCGCCTTTTGTGTGAACCTGCGCTTTGTGGTGTTCAGCGCCCACCTGCGCGACTACATGATGGACCTGCCGCTGCCACAGCGTCTGCTGCGCGGCTATGCCACGGCTGACCTGTCCTACATGCTGATGCTGCGCCACTGGCCGCAAGCGGCGCCCGAGCCGGCCGGACGCCAGCAACAGCGCAGCTACCTGGCTGGCAGTGGTCTGCTGGCCTGGATCTGCTGGACCAGCACCAGCTTGCTCGGAGCGGCCTTCGCCAGCTCCATCCCCATCTCCTGGGGCCTGAGCTTTGCCGGTACGCTGGCGCTGACCGGCATCGTGTGGGCCCTGACCCAGAACACCTTGAGAGCGCTGGCCCTGGTGATTGCCGGTAGCGCGGCCGTGGCCGCCTTTGCGCTGCCGCTCAAGCTCAACATCCTGGTGGCCATCGCGGCGGCGGTGTGCGTGTGCATGGTGCTGGAAAAAATGCATCCAGCCCTGCAAGACTCCGAGGGGCGGGGGCCATGAGCGCAGAAACCGATGCCTGGACCCTGATCACCATCGCCCTGCTGACGGCCAACACCGTCGTCACGCGCTGCTTTTTCTTCATCTCCAGCAAGCGCTGGTCGCTGCCGGGCTGGGCCCGCCGCAGCCTGAACTACGCGCCCATCGCGGCGCTGGCCGCGGTGATCGTGCCCGAGATCGTGATGACGCAGGGCCAGCTCATCAACACCTGGCAGGACGCGCGGCTGTTCGGCGTGGCCGCCGGCTGCGCCTGGTTTTACTGGCGCGGCAGCCTGCTGGGCACCCTGGTCTGCGGCATGGCGGCGTACCTGCCCCTGCGTCTGGGGCTGGGCTGGTAGGGCGGCGGCCTACCCAAGGGCCCGCCACACCCCGGGTCCAGCCGCCGGGCTCGGCCCAAGCCCGGCCGCACGCCCATCGGGCCAGAGCCGGCCCCGGCCGCGCCCTAAAATCGCGCCGCCCTCACCGACCCTTTGGCCTGTTCATGAACTTCCTGCGTTTTTCTGATTTGTGCGCCCAGGCCCGTGGCCGCCGCGTGTTCATCCGCGCCGACCTCAATGTGCCGCAGGACGAGGCAGGCCGCATCACCGAAGACACCCGCATTCGCGCCTCGCTGGGCTGCATCCGGATGGCGCTCGATGCCGGGGCCGCCGTCATGGTCACCAGCCACCTGGGGCGCCCCACCGAAGGGCAATTCTCACCGGCCGATTCGCTGGCCCCGGTGGCGCAGCGTCTGGGCGAACTGCTCGGTCGACCCGTGCCGCTGCTGTCCAACTGGGTCGATGGCGTGAGCGTCCAGCCCGGCGAGCTGGTGCTGCTGGAGAACTGCCGCATCAACCCGGGCGAGAAAAAAAACAACCCCGAGCTGGCTCACAAAATGGCCGCGCTGTGCGACATCTTCGTGCACGACGCCTTCGGCACCGCCCACCGGGCTGAGGCCACCACCTACGGTATCGCGCAATTCGCGCCGGTGGCCTGCGCCGGCCCGCTGCTGGCCGCCGAGATGGACGCCATTTCCCGGGCCCTGTCGGCCCCCAAGCGGCCCCTGGTGGCCATCGTGGCCGGCTCCAAGGTCTCGACCAAGCTCACCATCTTGCAAAGCCTGGCCGCCAAGGTCGACCAGCTGATCGTCGGCGGCGGCATCGCCAACACCTTCATGCTGGCCGCGGGTCTGCCCATCGGCAAAAGCCTGGCCGAAGCCGACTTGGTCGAGCAGGCCAAGTCGGTGATCGAGGCCATGAAGGCGCGCGGTGCCGAAGTGCCCATTCCCACCGATGTGGTGGTGGCCAAGTCCTTTGCCGCCGACGCGCCGGCCACCATCAAGAAGGCCCGTGAGGTGGCCGCTGACGACCTGATCCTGGACATCGGCCCAGAGACCACCGCCCGCCTGGCCGCGCAGCTGATGGCCGCGGGCACCATCGTCTGGAACGGCCCAGTCGGCGTGTTTGAGTTCGACGCCTTTGCCAAAGGCACCGAGGGCATCGCCCGCGCCATTGCCAAGAGCAGCGCGTTCTCGATTGCCGGCGGCGGCGATACGCTGGCGGCCATCGCCAAGTACGGCATCGAAAAGCAGGTGGGCTACATCTCCACGGGCGGCGGCGCCTTTTTGGAAGTGCTCGAAGGCAAGACGCTGCCGGCTTTTGAGATTTTGCAAAAGCGGGCGGAGGCTTGAGCCTGGACCAGCCCGGCCAGGGGTTCGGGGGCTGTCCCGGCCCGCACTTTGTAGGCCCCCTGCCTGCATTGGGTGCAGTGCAGCGGCGGCCTTGACGCCCTGATGGCACACCCGGTGGGCGACGGGGTGATGGCCGTGAGCTTGCGCAGCTTGGCGCAGCGCCTGCAGCGCGATCGACCCTCCACCACTGGGCCGGTGTGACTTCATGCAACCAAAACGGCAGGGCGGCTTGGGGCATGACCGGAGCGATCGTTATAAATGCGCATGATGGCAGCAGTCAGCCGGCGTGTGGACGCGCGCAGGGGCTCGCCGGGCTGCCCAGGGTTGTGGGAATCGCCGCGTCCCCCTGAGCTGACCGCGTGGTAACGGCCCTGTAATGGCGCGTCCTGACCCTGTGTGAGAATGAAACAAACCCATCAACGAGGAGCCCCCTTCATGCCCAGCCGTGCCACCAAGATCGTTGCCACCCTCGGCCCCGCCAGCAGCGATCCGGATCTGCTGGAAAAAATGATCCGGGCTGGCGTCAACGTGGTGCGGCTGAACTTCAGCCACGGCAAGGCCGAAGACCACACCCAGCGCGCCGAACTGGTGCGGCAGGCGGCCCAGCGGGCCGGCCGCGAGGTGGCCATCATGGCCGACCTGCAAGGCCCCAAGATCCGGGTCGGCAAGTTTGCCGATGGCAAGGTCATGCTGGTGCCCGGCGAAAAGTTTGTGCTGGACGCCTCGCGCACCGAACCGGGCGACCTGCACGGGGTGGGGCTGGACTACAAGGAACTGCCGCGCGATGTAAAGGCCGGCGACGTGCTGCTGCTCAACGACGGGCTGATCGTGCTCACCGTCGATGCCGTCAAGGGCGAGCAAGTGCACACCACTGTCAAGCTCGGTGGTGAACTGAGCAACAACAAGGGCATCAACAAGCAAGGCGGCGGACTGACCGCGCCGGCCCTGACCGCCAAGGACATGGAAGACATCAAAACCGCGATGAGTCTGCAGGCAGACTACGTTGCGGTGAGCTTTCCCAAGAACGCCACCGACATGGAAATGGCCCGCCAGCTGTGCAATGTGGCCGGCTCGGCGCATCGCCACAAGCCCGGCCTGATTGCCAAGATCGAGCGGGCCGAGGCCATTCCGAACCTGGAAGAAATCCTGCGCGCCAGCGACGGCATCATGGTGGCCCGCGGCGATCTGGCCGTTGAAGTGGGCAACGCTGCCGTACCAGCGCTGCAAAAACAAATGATCCGCATGGCCCGCGCCGCCGACAAGGTGGTCATCACCGCCACGCAGATGATGGAGAGCATGATCGTCAACCCCGTGCCCACCCGCGCCGAGGTGAGCGACGTGGCCAACGCGGTGCTGGACGGCACCGACGCTGTGATGCTCAGCGCCGAAACAGCGGCCGGCCGTTACCCGCTTGAAACCGTCGAGGAAATGGCCAAGATCTGCCTGGAGGCCGAGAAGGCCAGCAGCCACGATATTGACGCCGATTTCACCGGCAAGACCTTCAGTCGCATCGACCAGTCCATTGCCATGGGCGCGCTGTTTACCGCCCAGCACCTGGGCGCCAAAGCCATCGTGGCCCTGACCGACAGCGGTTCGACCGCCCTGTGGATGAGCCGCCACGACATCCGCACGCCCATCTACGCGCTCACCCCCAAGCTGCGCACCCAGCGCAAGATGGCGCTCTACCGCAATGTGCGCCCGCTGCTGATGGACACTTCAGCCGACCGTGACACCGCCCTGGACCAGGCCGAAGGCCACCTGCTGCGCCGCGGCATCGTGCAAAGCGGCGATGTGTACGCCATCACCTGCGGCGAGCCCATGGGCGCGCCCGGCGGCACCAACATGCTCAAGATCTGCCGGGTGGCCTGAACCGGCCGCGCCGGGCCGCGCCGAGACAGCCACGCCGGGCCGCGTGCCCCTGCGCAACACAAACCTGACCCGGTCCAGCAACAGTCGCCCGACCCGCCAATACCCCGGGTCTGACAGGTCCCATTCAGGCAGACCCGTAAAATCCGGACGGTTACCGGGCGGTTACCAAACCGCCCAGCCCATCGCCAACCCTCCCACCAGGACTGTCCCCATGGCCCTCGTTTCCATGCGCGAGCTGCTCGACCACGCGGCCGAAAACAACTACGGCATTCCCGCCTTCAACGTGAACAACCTCGAGCAGGTGCAGGCGGTGATGACCGCCGCCGACGAAGTGGGCGCCCCCGTGATCCTGCAAGCGAGCGCCGGGGCTCGCAAATACGCCGGCGAGCCCTTCATCAAGCACCTGATCCTGGCCGCCGTAGAGGCCTATCCGCACATTCCGCTGGTCATGCACCAAGACCATGGCACCAGCCCCAAGGTCTGCCAGGGCGCCATCGACCTGGGCTTTGGCTCGGTCATGATGGACGGCTCTCTGATGGAAGACGGCAAGACACCGGCCTCGTTCGACTACAACGTGGACGTCACCCGCAAGGTGGTGGACATGGCCCACCGGGTGGGCGTGACGGTGGAAGGCGAACTGGGCTGCCTGGGCAACCTGGAGACCGGTGACGCCGGCGAAGAAGACGGCATCGGCGCCGAAGGCAAACTCGACCACAGCCAGATGCTGACCGACCCCGAAGAAGCGGCGGTGTTCGTCAAGGCCACGCAGCTTGACGCCCTGGCCATTGCCATTGGCACCAGCCACGGCGCCTACAAGTTCAGCCGCAAGCCCACCGGCGACATTCTGGCGATCTCGCGGGTCAAGGAAATTCACCGCCGCATTCCCAACACCCACCTGGTGATGCACGGCTCATCGAGCGTGCCCGAAGAGCTGCTGGCCATCATCAACCAGTACGGCGGCAAGATGAAAGAAACCTACGGCGTGCCGATCGAAGAGATTCAAGAAGCCATCAAGCACGGCGTGCGCAAGATCAACATCGACACCGACATCCGCCTGGCCATGACCGGCGCGGCGCGCAAGTTTCTGGCCGAAAACCCGGACAAATTCGACGCCCGCGAATGGCTCAAGCCCGCGCGCGAAGCGGCCAAGCAAGTCTGCAAGGCGCGCTACCTGCAGTTTGGCTGCGAAGGCCAGGGCAGCAAAGTCAAGCCACAAGGCGTGCAGATCATGGCCAGCAAATACGCCCGCGGCGATCTGGCGCAGGTGGTGCACTAAAGCGCTGCGCTGGGCCCAAGCTCCGAGATAATCAAAAGCCCGCTGACAGTCAGCGGGCTTTTTCTTTGCGAGCACCCCATGTCCAACGCCCTGCACACCTCATCGCTCCATTCCCTGCCCTTGCTGGCCCGCGGCAAGGTGCGCGACAACTATGCGGTGGGCAGCGATCGCTTGCTGATGGTGGCCAGCGACCGGCTCAGTGCCTTTGATGTGATCCTTGATGAGCCGATTGCTGGCAAGGGCCAGATCCTCACGCAGATGGCGCTGTTCTGGTTTGACAAGCTGGGCCACCTGTGCCCCAACCACCTGACTGGACAAGCACCCGAGAGCGTGGTGACGGCCGATGAGGTGGCGCAAATTGCGGGCCGGTCGATGCTGGTCAAGCGTCTGCGGCCCATTCCCGTCGAGGCGGTGGTGCGCGGCTATCTGGCCGGCAGCGGCTGGCAGGAGTACCAGCGCAGCCAGTCGGTCTGCGGGGTGCCGCTGCCTGCGGGCCTGAAGAACGCCAGCCGCTTGCCCGAGCCGATTTTCACGCCGGCGGCCAAGGCCGAGGTGGGCGAACACGATGAGAACATCAGCTACGCACAAGTTGAAAAAACCGTCGGCCCGCAACTGGCGGCCGAGATCCGACGCGTGAGCGTGGCCCTGTACCAGGCCGCAGCGCAATACGCTTTGGGCAAGGGCATCATCATTGCCGACACCAAGTTTGAGTTTGGCCTGGACGAGCAAGGCACACTCACCCTGATGGACGAGGTGCTCACGCCCGACTCATCGCGCTATTGGCCGGTGGAAGGCTACGAGGCCGCATCGGCCCAAGGCCACAACCCGCCCAGCTACGACAAGCAGTTTGTGCGCGACTGGCTGGAGTCGGTGCGCATCGACGGCAAGCCCTGGAACAAAACTCCGCCGGCACCGAAGCTGCCGGCCGAAGTGGCCGAAAGAACTGCGGCCAAATACCGCGAGGCGCTGGAACGACTGACGGGCTGAAGGCGCTCCGCGCCGGGTCAGGCGGCCAAGACAAAGCGGCTTGAGGTTAGATCACCCCAAGCCGCCCGTTCACGCATCCAGCGTGTCGGCCACAGCGGGCCGAACGCAAAAAGACCGATCAGAAGGTGTACTTGATGCCGGCGACCAGGCTGTCTTTGCCGTTGTACTTGTTAACCAGGGTGTAACAGCCCCTCTTTGCATTGGTCCCTACGGCCATCAGAGAGGCCGACAAGCCCTTGCCCAGATCTTTGCCAAGCGTGACCGAGTAATCACTGTAGGAGCAGTCCGCATCATTCGGACCCTTGATGGTCTGCTTGCCCACGTGCGGGACCAGCGAGAAGCCACTGCCCAAATCCAAGGTGGCACTCAGATCAATGTAGTTGCTGTTCTTGCTCCGGGTGTTGCCAAAGGTGTTGGTAACCGCATGCGAGTACTTGGCAGTCAGCACGCCAAAGGTCAGGGCGCCGTACAGCTCGGTTGTATTCGGATTGACGGTCATGCCCTTGTTACCAACGTACTCGTAACGAAGCACACCCAGGTCGTAGCTGGCAGCGCCGATGGAGCCTTTGTACCCACCGTAAATATCCAACTCGGTCGATCCTTTCGTGACACCCGGCGATGTGTCCTCGATCCACTTGATCGTAGAGCCCCAAGCACCCAGGTAGAAGCCACTCTTGTCGGCATAGTCCAAACCACCCTGCAGCGCCGGCTTGAGCCGGGACTGCGAAATACCGCGGTAGCGGTAATCGGTCACCACACCCGCGTTGAAAGACAGGCTGGACTCGGGGGCGGCAGCGGTTTGGGCGGTGACGGCCGAAGTGGCCAGCAGCGCTGCGCCGGCCAGGGCGATGGGGAGGGATGCGAGTTTCATGAAAAGCTCCTGCAAGTTTCAAAAAGAAGACGGGAGCCTTCACGCATAAGCCATGCCAATCCGTTTGCGCCTATCCAAGCCGATTCGGAGCCCATCTGGCACCAGGTTGGTGCGGCGCGACCCCTGGCGCACCAGCAGGCGGCGCCAAAATGAAACACAGGGGCCAAGCGCGGACCCGTTCGGACCCGTTCGGACCCGCTCGGACCTGGACGGCCGGTGGGCTGCTGGGCTTGACGGGCCGGCTTGGGCAACAAGGCGGGCTAGCCGGGGCTGCAGTGGGCTTTGGCCGGCAACCTGAGGCCCGTCAAGGCCCTGGCTGGCAAGGACCTTGGGGCCGGATCAGTTGAGCATCATGCTCAGCTTGCGCCGATAGCTGGAAACCAGCGCGGCCTGCGGGTCTTCCTGCACCGCGCTGGCGCCCACCAGCTCAATGCCGGCAGCCGTCTTGCCCGGGGTCGCGCCCGCAGCCTTGGGCTTGGGTGGGCTGAGCAGCTCAAGTATGGCCACGAAGGTTTTGCGCGGGAGCTCATCGGACCATGTCTTGTCGCGCATGATGATCTCCAGCAGCTCGTCCATGGCCTCGGTCCACTGGCCGGCGGCCATCAGCACGCGGGCCTTGGCCATGCGGGCGTCAAAGTCGCGTTTGTTGTGCCCGATGGCGGCGTCAAATTGCTCCAGGCTCCACTGACCGCGCGGATCGGTGGTCACAAACTCAAAGGCCGCCAGCCACTGCTTGAGCGCCTCAAAGCGCAGCGGCACCGGAATACGCGACAGGGCAGGGGCCAGCGCCTGTCCGGCCAGCGCCAGCTGCCCGGTGCCGATGAGCAGCTTGACATAGTCAAAGCGCGCCTCGTCATTGGCCGGATCCACGGCCAGGGCCTCGGCCAGCTTGTCGATGGCGCTTTGCAGGTCGCCTTCTTCCATCAGCTCCTGGGCCTGCTCCGCATCGGCCAGGGCCTGCATTTCTTGGTCGCTGGGCAAGTGCTTGTCCAGAAATTCACGCACCCGGCCTTCGGGAAGCGCGCCGGCAAAGCCGTCGACCGGGCGCCCCCCGATGAGCAGCACACAGGTGGGGATGCTGCGGATACCAAAGGCGCCGGCGAGCTGCTGCTCGTCGTCTGAATTGATCTTGACCAGCTTGAAGCGCCCGCCGTAATCGAGCTCGAGCTTTTCCAAAACAGGCCCCAGCGATTTGCAGGGGCCGCACCAGGGGGCCCAGAAATCAACCAGAACCGGGGTGCTCATGGAAGCGGCGATGACTTCCTGCTCAAAATTCGCCATGGTCACATCAATCATGCGGCTATGGTACCTGCTGGTCCCGCTCGACGGGACTGAACGGGGGCGCAGTCCCCCCGCCGTGCAGGGATGCAGCGTGGACAGGAATGCCGCATCGGGCCGCATAAAATCCGGGGCTCTAGCCCCAAGCGCCCCGACAACCCGGGCCGCTTGCCACCCCATCCCCTCCTGGCCGCCAGCGGCCCCTAAACCATGAGCAGCATCACCCCCCTCCAAGTCGGCGTGGTCATGGGCTCCAGCAGCGACTGGGAGACCCTGCAACCTGCGGTGCAGATCCTGCAAGACTTTGGGGTGGCGCACGAGGCACGGGTGGTGTCGGCCCACCGCATGCCTGACGAGCTGTTTGCCTACGCGCAGTCGGCCCAGGGCCGGGGTCTGCAGGCCATCATTGCCGGGGCGGGCGGGGCGGCCCATCTGCCGGGCATGCTGGCGGCCAAGACCACCGTGCCGGTGTTGGGCGTGCCGGTGCCCAGTCGCCATTTGCAGGGGGTCGATTCCTTGCACAGCATCGTGCAGATGCCCAAGGGCATTCCGGTGGCCACGTTCGCCATCGGGCAGGCGGGGGCGGCCAATGCAGCCCTGTTTGCAATAGCCATGCTGGCCCTGCGCGATGCCCAGCTGGCCGAAAAGCTGGGCGCCTACCGGGCCGAGCAGACGCGGGCGGCGCAGGCCATGACCCTGCCGCCGGCATGAACGCCGATGCGCAGCGCATGGCCGGGCCGCACACGGCACCTGCCTTTAAGCCCATCTTGCCCGGTGCCACCCTGGGCGTGATGGGCGGCGGCCAGCTCGGCCGCATGTTTGTGCATGCGGCCCAGCGCATGGGTTATTTCACCGCCGTGCTGGACCCCGACCCACACAGCCCAGCCGGGCGGGTGAGCCACCACCACGTGCAAACGGCCTACACCGATGCGCAGGGGCTGACCGAACTGGCCCGGCTGAGCGCGGCCATCACCACCGAATTTGAAAACGTGCCGGCACAAGCCCTGGAGCAGCTGGCCCGGCTGCGGCCGGTCGCGCCGGGTGCGGCTTGCGTGGCCATTGCCCAAGACCGGATCGCTGAAAAAACCCACTTCACGGCCTGCGCAGAGCGCTCGGGCGTGGCCTGCGCGCCCTATGCGGTGATCCGCGAAGCGGGCGACCTGGCATTGGTCCGGCCCGAACTGCTGCCGGGCATCCTCAAGACCGCGCGGCTGGGCTACGACGGCAAGGGGCAGCTGCGGGTGAAGACACCTCAAGAGCTGGCGGCCGCCTGGCAGCAGCTGGGCCAGGTGGCCTGCGTGCTGGAAAAAATGCTGCCGCTGCAGGCCGAGTGTTCGGTGCTGGTGGCGCGTGGGCACAACGGGCAGACGGTGGTGTATCCGGCTCAGCGCAATGTGCATGTGGACGGCATTTTGGCGGTCACCCAGGCCTACGACGGCTGCCTGCCGCCCGCACTGGCCGAGCGCGCGCAAACAGCGGCGCGGACCATCGCGCAGGAGCTGGCCTATGTCGGCCTGCTGTGTATCGAATTTTTTGTGGTGCAGGGGCCAGAAGGCCTGGTGGTCAATGAAATGGCGCCGCGCCCACACAACAGCGGCCACCACACCCTCGATGCCTTCGACCACTCGCAGTTTGATCTGCAGGTGCGCGCCCTGGCGGGCCTGCCCTTGCCGCAGCCGAGACAGCACAGCCCGGCCCTGATGCTCAATCTGCTGGGCGAGCTCTGGTTCGACGCACAAGGCCGCGAGCGGGAGCCCGACTGGGCCGCCGTGCTGGCTGTGCCCGGTACGCACCTGCACCTGTACGGCAAGACCGAGGCGCGGCGCGGGCGCAAGATGGGCCACCTCACCGTCACCGGCGAACACCTCGCGCAGGTCCAGGCCAGCGCGCTGCAGTGTGCGCGGCTGCTGGGGCTGCCAGCGCTCGATGAACTGACATCGCCCCCATGAAGCTGGCGGCCCAAGCCCCTGGGGCCATTGCGCAAGCGGTGGACCAACTGCGCGCCGGTGCGCTGGTGGCCCTGCCGACCGAAACGGTGTACGGCCTGGCCGCCGATGCGCTGAGCGATGCGGCGGTGGCTCGCATTTATGCGGCCAAAGGCCGGCCCGTCGACCATCCGCTGATCGTGCACCTGGCATCGGGCGCGCAGGTGCGCGATTACGCGGCGGCGGTGCCCGGCTTCGCCCAGCGCCTGATGGATGCCTTCTGGCCCGGGCCGCTCACGCTGATCCTGCCGCGCCGGCCCGAGGTGGCGGCTGCCGCAGCCGGCGGGCAGACTTCCATCGGCTTGCGTTGCCCCTCGCACCCGGTGGCACAGGCGGTGCTGCGAGCCTTTGGCCGGGGGCTGGCCGCGCCCAGCGCGAACCGCTTTGGCCGGGTGAGCCCGACCACGGCCGACCATGTGCAGGACGAGTTTGGGCCGGAGCTGCTGGTGCTCGACGGCGGCCCCTGCGAGGTGGGGATCGAATCGACCATCGTCGACTGCAGCCGCGGCGCGCCAGTGCTGCTGCGGCCGGGCCAGATCACGCCGGCGCAAATCGAGGCGGCCTGCGGGCAGACCTTGGCCACCTCCTTGAAGCAGGCAGCGCCTCGCGCCTCGGGCACGCTGGAGTCGCACTACGCACCCGAAGCCCGGCTTGAGCTTTTGTCCACGTCCATGCTCCAAGACCGGCTGCAACAGGCAGGACCGGGGCTGTCCGTCGGGCTGTGGAGCCGGCAGGCACCGCCCCAAGCCATGGCCGGCCTGCTCTGGCGCGAGCAACCGGCCGACCCGGCCGCGGCTGCGCACCAGCTGTTTGCCGTGCTGCGTGAACTCGATGCACAGGGCGTGCAGGCGATCTGGGTGGAACAGCCGCCCGCGGGCCCGGCCTGGGACGGCGTGCGCGACCGCCTGCAACGCGCTGCCGCCTGAGGCGGCGCGCGCCAGAGCCAACCGGGTCAGGCCGCGGCCAGCAGCTCGCTGGCCGCCTGCATGGCGAGGGTGTAAGAGTGCAGGCGGGCCTTGTGGTCAAAAATCTGGCCTGCGATCATCAGCTCATCGGCACCGGTGCGCTCGGCAAAAGCGTGCATTTGCTCGCGCACGGTCTCCACGGAGCCTATGGCCGAACAGGTGAGCAGGTTGCGCAGCATCGTCTGTTCCGGCGCGCCCAGCTGCTGCAAGTAGCCCGGCTTGGGCGGCGGCAACTGGCCGGGCCGGCCGCTGCGCAAGTTGATGAAAGCCTGTTGCGCCGAGGTGGCGATGAGCTGCGCCTGCTCGTCGGTGTCGGCCGCAAACACATTAAAGCCCAGCATCACATGGGGCCGGTCCTGCTGCGCCGAGGGGGTGAAGCGCTCGCGGTAGATGGCAATCGCGTCCATCATCTGCGCGGGGGCGAAATGAGAGGCAAAGGCAAAGGGCAGCCCCAGCAGGGCAGCGAGCTGCGCGCCATACAGGCTCGAGCCCAAAATCCAGATCGGCATGCGCAAACCGGTCCCCGGCACCGCCCGCACCGGCTGACGCGGGGCATCGGAGAGAAAGTCCATCAGCTCGAGCACATCCTGCGGAAATTCATCGGCGTCCGATTGCAGATGCCGGCGCAAGGCCCGCGCCGTCTGCGGGTCGGAGCCGGGCGCGCGGCCCAGACCGAGATCGATGCGGCCGGGAAACAGCGATTCGAGCGTGCCGAACTGCTCGGCAATCACCAAGGGCGAATGGTTGGGCAGCATGATGCCGCCGGCGCCGATGCGTATGCGAGAGGTGCCGCCGCCGATGTGGGCCAACAAGACCGCGGTGGCCGCACTGGCAATGCCGGGCATGCCGTGGTGCTCGGCCAGCCAGTAACGGCGGTAGCCGAGCTGCTCGGCATGGCGGGCCAGGCTCAGCGAGTTGGCAAACGAATGCGCCGCCGTCGAGCCCTGGGCAATCGGCGAGAGATCCAACACAGAAAGGTGGAGCATGGCTTGAGTTTAGGGCAGGTCGTCCTGCTGAACCACCCACTGCACCAAGGCATCGAGAGCGGCCCGCGCCGGCCCGGCGTTGTCGTGGTTGATGAGGCCCACCACCGCATAACGCCGGCCCGACGAGGACTGGGCATAACCAGCGATCGAACTGACATCGCGCAGCGACCCGGTCTTGAGCCAGGCCTGCCCGGCCACGGCGCGCGCGCGATTGCGCATGGTGGCGTCCATGCCCGCCACCGGCAGCGACGTCAGCAACTCCTGGGCCACCGGTGAGCGCGCCATGCGCGAGAGCAGATCAGACAAGGCCTGCGCCGTGATGCGCTCACTGCGGCTCAGGCCCGACCCGTTGTCCAGCACCGGCGGGGCGCTGCCGGGCAAGCGCTGACGCCACCAGTCCAGCACCACCGAACGGGCACCCGCCAGGGTACCGGCCGCTGCGGGCTCGGCGCGCAAGCCCAGGGTGTAGAAGACCTGCTGGGCCATGACGTTGTTGGAAAACTTGTTGATGTCCTGCACGATCTCCGTCAGGGGCAGCGAGGGCGCGTCCAGCCGCAGCACCGGCCGCAGCCCCGAGATGGACCCGCCGCGCGCCAGGGCCGCCTGCTCTTGCGACGTGGCATCACGCACGCGGCCGGACAGGCCGCCGCCCTGGGCCCGCCAGGCCGCCTCAATGGCGCGGGCTGCAAAACTCTCTGGATCTACATAGGCGGTGGGCCAGCTGCGCTCTCCACAGGAGGCCGGGTAGCGGCCACGAAACTGCAGCCGCTGCGGCTGATCGAGCACCGCCTGCAAAGCGCCGCGCCAGTCTTCACAGCGACTGCCCGGCGCCAAGGGCACGCTGGCATCGACCTCGACGCCTGCCAGGGCGGGCTCCATCTTGATCAGGGCCCGGCGCTGCGCGGGCTCGGGCGTGATCGTCAGCACCACCGATTTGAAATTGACCAGCAGCGCATCGGGCTGGGCGTTGTAGGGCTTGAGCGGCTCACCGTCAAAGTCGCCGGGCCGCACCGATGCGGGCTTGAACAACTGGCGGTCCAGCACGATGTCGCCTTCGACCGCCTTCACCCCACTGGCCTGCACCTGGGCCAGCAGGGCCTGCAGCCGCTCGACCACCAGCTTGGGATCGCCCCCGCCGCGCAGGACCAACTGGCCCTGGAGCACTTCGCCCTGTAACTGGCCATCGGCCAGCACCGTGGTGGTCCAGGTGTGGGTCGGTCCGAGCAGATCGAGCGCGGCCGATGTGGTGACCAGCTTGGTCACCGAGGCCGGATTCATGGGCGCCATGGCGCGGTGGGCCAGGCGGGGCCGCCCGCTGGCCAGATCGGTCACCACGAAGGCCACCGCCTCGGGCGGCACCTGGGCCCTGGCAAGGGCGGCCTGCACCGATCGCGGCAGCCCGGTCTCGGCCGCCACCGTCCCCAGCCCCATCAGGCCGACCCCTGTGATGAACGTCCGCCATGCCTTGCCCATGGGCACAAATCATACGGTCAGCCCTGGGCCGGCCAGCCCCTTCGGCGAAGGCCTTGCCCGGATAATCGGACCCGCCGCGCCAAACGGCCCGGCCCCAATGACCCCCATGATCGCCACCGCCCCCGGCCGCTTTCTGGCCTTTGACACCAGCACCGACACCCTGTCGGTGGGGGTCGGCGTGGGCGAGCAGCGGTGGCTGCATACCGGGCCCGGTGCGGCCAAGGCCTCTACCACCCTGATTCCGATCATCCTGGACCTGATGGCGCAGGCGGGCTTGCGTCTGCGCGAGCTCGATGCCATCGTCTTCGGGCGCGGGCCGGGCTCGTTCACCGGGCTGCGCACCGCCTGCGCCGTGGCGCAGGGCTTGGCCGCCGGCAGCGATCGCCCGGTGCTGCCAGTCGACACCCTGATGGCGGTGGCCGAAGAGGCCCGGCTGGCCCGGCCCGATGCGACCTGCATCAGCGCGCTGCTCGATGCGCGCATGGACGAGGTCTACCTGCAGCACTTCGCCGTGCAGCACGGTTGCCTGCGGGCCCTGGCGCCCTGCCAGCTGTGCGCGCCGCAGGACATCAGCTGGCCGGCCCACGGTGGCGATCGGGCCGGCCTGCATCTGGCCGCTGGCAATGCCTGGGGGCCATACGCCGGGCGCTTGAGCAGCCTGACGGCCCACAGTGTGTGGGTCGAGGCGATGCCAACGGCATCGGCGCTGCTGCGTCTGGCGCCGCGCCTGCTCGACCAGGCCGTGCCCGCCGAGCAGGCCCTGCCCCTGTATGTCCGCGACAAGGTGGCGCTGACCACCGAAGAGCGCATGGCGGCCAAACGGGTCGGGCAGGCGGCCCCATGAGCGCATGGCCTGCCCCGGGCGCTGCCGGCCCCCTGCAGCTGCTGGCCATGACCGAGCGCTGGCTCGATGAGGTCAGCGTGATCGAGCGTCAAGCCTACACCCACCCCTGGTCGCGCGGCAATTTTTCTGATTCGCTGCGTGCGGGCTACCAGGCGCAGGTGCTGATCGAAGACCAGCACCTGATGGGCTACTGGGTGCTGATGCTGGCCCCCGAGGAGGCCCACCTGCTCAACATCACCATCGCGCCCCAGCACCAGGGCCGAGGACTGGGGCTGCATCTGCTGCAGCAGGTGGTGGCCGGGTCCCGACTGCAAGGCGCACGGCTGCTGTGGCTGGAGGTGCGGGTCAGCAATGCACGCGCGCGCCATATTTACGAGCGCTATGGCTTCAAGGCGGTGGGGCTGCGCCGCAACTACTACCCCCTGGCCCCGTTCAAGCGCGAGGACGCGGTGGTCATGAGCCTTGCGCTCGGGCCGGAGGCTTCATGAGGCTCGATGCACGACAGCGGGCGCTGCTGCGCGAAATCGGCGTGAAGGTGTGGTGGCCGGCCGCCGCGCCCGAGGCCGAATCGGCCAGCCCCGCGGCAGCGGCCAGCCCCGCGAGCCCGAAGCCAGCGGCCGAGTCGCCCACAACGGCCATCAAACCCAGGACCCAGGCCGTGACCCCCAGCGCGCCAAACGCTCAGGCGGCATCCGACCGCGAACCGGCGGCAGCGGCAAACGGCTGGCAGCTGGGCCCCTTGCAAGCGCTGCATGCGCCCGACGATCCTGCTGCCGCACGGGGGCCGCGCTGGTTGCTGCTGGCCGAGCAACGCCAAGACGGCGGCAGCGGCGATGCGCAGCGACTGATGCAGGCCATGCTCAGGGCCGCTGGCCTGCACCGGGCCCACACCGTCTGGCTGGCCCCCCTGGTGCGCACACCCGACCAAGCCGGCGTCACGGGGCTGGAAGATGCGCTGGCGCACAGCGAGCCCGATTTGGTGTTCATCATGGGGCGCTTGGCCGCCTGGGCCTTGCTGGAGAGCAACGAGCCGCTGGGGCAGCTGCGCGGGCAGATACACGACCTCTGGGGCATGCCGGCGGTGGTGAGCTACGACTGCGCCTCCCTGCTGCGTCACCCGGTCGACAAAGGCAAGGCCTGGAGCGATCTGTGTCTGGCCTTGCAGGTGGCGCGGGCCCAGCACGCCGAAAGAAGCCAGAGCGAAGACCCCTGAACCGGGTCTGGGCTGGGCTGCAGCGACGCGGCCGCCGCAGCTTTTAGCGCACCATCAGTCCGTTAAAGCAGGTGCCGGTGACCCATTCGACAATGGCCTCGTCGTCAAACTGGCCGCCGGCCTTCATGAACTCAAGGACCGGGTCGCAGGCGCGTGAATACACGGTGTAGAGGACCAGAATGGGGGGCAGGGCCGGGTCGATGCTGCCATCGGCCTGCGCGGCCTCGATCCAGGCGCCCAGGCGATCGCTGACATGCATGAGCAGGTCCAGGTAGGCGGTGTTGGCCATCAAGCGCGCGCGCAGGCTCGAGTTCTGGCTGGGCAAGGTCGGCATCTGGCCGGCCAGCTGCAAGCGCATCATCCAGCGCACCACCGACTTGAGCTGTTCGATCGGTCTGGCCTGCTTGGGCAGCTGATCCAGAAAGTCCTCGGCCTGCGCGAGCACGCGCACCATGGCCGCAGCGGCCAGATCTTCTTTGCTGGGGAAGTGCTTGTAGAGACTGGCCTTGGCAATGCCCACCTCGGCGGCCACCTCGTCAACCGTCATCAGGTCAAAGCCCTTTTCGGCCAGCAGCCGGTTGACAGCCTGCACGATGGCGTCTTCACGGGCCTGCAACATCTGGGCCTTGAAGGACGAGCGGCGCGAGACCCGCGACGTCTCTGGCGCGCCCTCCCCCTCGGCCGCGCCGTTGGCACTGCGATCTTCGTCTTGCATGGTCATGCTCCTTGCTGCGCCTCGGCGTGGCTGCCCAACGTGAAATAAACCCGCGTGCCCTGCCCGGGCTGAGAATGCGCCCACACGCGCCCGTCATGGCGAGCGACGATGCGCCGGACGATGGCCAGCCCCAGCCCCAGGCCGCCAAACTCGTCCTGGGCATGCAGCCGCTCATAGGGTTGAAACAGGCGGCCGGCCTGCGCCATGTCAAAGCCGGCGCCGCGGTCACTGACGAAATAGGCACCCGCCGGAGCCCGGGCGCCGTCGGGCCGGGACAAACAACCAAACTCAAGGTGCACCCGAGGGCCGCGGGAGCTGAACTTGCGGGCGTTGTCGAACAGGTTCTCCAGCAACTGCCTGAGCAGACGGCGGTCGCCGACGGCCTGCAGATCCGGCTGCACCTGCGCCTCGATGGGCGGAAAAGGATGACGCTGAACCATCTGGGCCAGGACCTGCTGAGCCAGCTCGCTCAGGTTGACCGGGGCCATGTTCAGGGGTGAGCGCGAGAGCTGGGCCAGCGCCTGCAGGCCTTCGATCAGCTCAGCCATCTGTTGCGCCGAAGCGCGCAAGCGGGCGGCCCAGTGACGCGCCTGACCCGTCTGCTCTTGCGGCAGGTCGCGCAAGGACTCTTCCAGCAAGGTAGAAAACCCATCGATGGCGCTCAGGGGGGCGCGCAGGTCGTGAGCGAGCGCATGGGCAAAGCTGTCGAGTTCTTCGCAGCGCTGTCGCAGCTGATGGAGTTCGCGCTCGAGCTCAGCCGCTCGCGCAGGCGAGACCACCGGCTCTGCAAGCCGAGCAGATGCGACCGGGCGGGCGTCTTTGGAGTTTGTGGAATACGCCGCCGCTTGCCCAGGGTCGCTGCGCCTGACGGTGCCCTGATGCATGAGCGTATTGTCGTCGGGCAAGCCCGACCCGCCACGCCGCTCGGGATTGAAAGTCTGCGCCCCCAAGCCCCCAGCCGTCCCGAACCGCCCGCACCATGCCCTGGCACGACGGCACAAAGACCTGCTGCAGGTGGACACCCCGCCGGGCTGTGGTGCAATCGCCTCACCGAACAAACCGCAAGGAGCGTCGTATGCACCCTGATCACGCAAGCGCCTTGCAGGAGCTGGCCCCGAGCGGCGTCCTGCGAGTGGGTCTGAACCTGTCGAACTTCCTGCTCATCAAGCCGGGCACCGGTCAGACCGATCCGCAGGGCATCGTCCCCGATCTGGCGCGCGAGCTGGCCGCCGAGCTGGGCGTGAGCCTGCACTTCGTGCCCTACGCCTCCCCCGGCCTCCTCGGCGATGCGGTTGACGCCGACGCCTGGGATGTGGCCTTCCTGGCCAACGAGCCGGCCCGAGCCAGCAAAATTGCCTTCTCGCCGGCCTACCTGGAAATTCCAGCGGGCTATCTGGTGCCAGCAGGCTCGCCCTTGACGCGCCTTGATGAAGTCGATCGTTCCGGTGTGCGCATTGCCAGCATGGACTCCGGGGCCTACACCTTGTATCTGCAGCGCACCCTCGCACATGCCGAGCTGGTGCTGACCCGCACCATCGACGACTCGTTCAAGGTGTTCGTTGAACAGGGCCTGCATGCCCTGGCCGGTCTGCAGCCGCGCCTGCTCAGCGATCAGGCCCAACTGCCCGGCAGCCGAATCCTGCCTGGCCACTTCACCGCGGTCCAGCAAGCCATCGGCACGCCACTTCGCAAGGCGTCGGCCGCGCGCTTTCTGGGCGACTTTGCAGAACGCATCAAGGCTCAGGGGCGGGTTGAGCAAGCGATCGACCGCCATCAGGTGCCGGGCGTGAAGGTGGCGCCAGCGCGGTCCTGAAAACCCCGCGCAGCCACCAGCACCCCGCCGGGCCGGTCACGGGTCAGCACGGGCTGCAAGGACGGTGCCGGCCCCCGGGATCGGCCGCGCCAGGCAGCGGCCGGGATCCTGTCCAGCCGATCAGGGACAATGATGGGTTTGCGCTGCGGCGCCCGTCCGCACATATTCCCCCGGCCATGTCCCTCGCCCAGCCCGCCCCCGAGCTTTTGCTCAAAGATTTTTCTCAAGCCCAGTTGCGCCAGGCTCTGGGCCTGTTTGCCACCGGCGTGACGGTGGTGACCGCCTGCGGGGCCGACGGAGAGCGCGCTGGCCTGACCGCCAGCTCTTTCAATTCGGTGTCCATGCAGCCGCCGCTGGTGCTGTGGAGCTTGAGCCGCCAGTCGCAATCGATGCGGGTCTTCGAGTCGGTGAGCCACTACGCCATTCACGTTCTGGGGGCCGACCAGTTGGCCTTGGGGGAACGTTTTGCGGGGCCGCGTGAGAAGCGCTGGGCCGGTCTGCAGCATGGCTGGAGCCCGCACGGCTGCCCGCTGCTTGAAGGCTGCCTGGCGGTCTTCGAATGCAGCCAACGCAGCCGCCATGTTGAAGGGGACCACGTGATCTTCGTCGGCCAGGTCCAGGGGTGTCTGAGTGGGCCGGGCCCCTGCCTGCCGCTGCTCTACCACCAGGGGCAGATGTTCCCGCACCAGCCCTGAGCCATCGCAAGCCGGTCCATGCCCCGCCGCCGCCCATGAACGGTCTTCTGCCCGAGCGCAAGACCCGGCTGGACAGCCTGGCCATCAGCCTGCTGCTGGGCTGCTGCCTGCTGTGGGGCATGCAGCAGGTGCTGATCAAGGTCACGCTCTCGGAAATGCCGCCCGTGTTCCAGGCCTGGATGCGCATGCTGGGCGCCGCCCTCCTGCTGCTGATCTGGTGCCGACTTCGGGGCATCGTCTGGTGGCACAAGGACGGCACCCTGCGCGCCGGGTTGCTGGCCGGGTTGCTGTTTGCCGCTGAGTTCGTCTGCATTTACGTGGGCATGCAGTACACCGGCTCGTCGCGCCTGACGGTCTTTCTCTACACCTCGCCTTTTTGGGTGGCCCTGCTGGTGCCGCTTTGGGCGCGTTCGGAGCGGCTGCATGCGGGCCAGTGGGCGGGCCTGGCGCTGGCCTTTTGTGCGGTGGTCTTTGCGCTGCGGGAAGGGCTGATGCAAGCCGGCGGTCCCACCCTGGCTGGCGACCTGTTCGGACTGGCCGCCGGACTGTTCTGGGGCCTGACCACCGTGGTGATCCGAAGCTCGAGCCTGACCCAGGTGCGGGCCGAGAAGCTGCTGCTCTACCAGGTCGGCGTGAGCGCCGCGCTGCTGCCCTGTCTGTCGCTGGCCCTGGGCGAGACCTGGCGCTGGGACTACAGCGCCTGGGCCTGGGGGGCAGCCGCTGCACAGGCTTCCCTGGGGGGCTTCTTCAGCTTTCTGATCTGGATGTGGCTGCTCGGTCGCTACCCGGTGACCCGGGTCAGCAGCTTTTCCTTCTTCACGCCGCTGTTCACCTTGCTCTTTGGCGCGCTGTGGCTGGGTGAGGCAGTGACCTCCGGCGTGGTGCTGGCCATTGCGGCCGTGGCCGTCGGCATGGTGCTGATGAATCGCCCTGCCCAAGCAGCGCGCTGAGGCAGCGCCCGGCACCACACCTTCACCCCTGACATCAACGCCCTTATGGATCTTCTGGCTGCCGCCGTCGTACTGGCCCTGATCATCGGGTCGATGCAGTCACGCGCCACCCGCGGGCGGGTGCGCCTGCTGGCTCTGCATCTGCACCCCTATGAGATTGAAAAGCTGATGCAAACCCTCAGCGAGGGCTATCAGCGCGCGCTGGGCGAGGACCAGCCGCAACGCCGGCTGGCCATCTGGCAGCTGCTCGAGGGCAGCCAGTCTCGCCTGGCCGAGCAGGTGGCCCGGCTGGCCACCGACCTGAGCCGGCTGCCCGCCGATCAGGCGCTCATGAGCAAGCTGCCCCTGCGCGTTTTGGCCGAACCGCTGCTGCGTCTGATGCCAGCCCTGCAGCGGCAGCATACGGTGGACCTGCGAGCCCTGATGGCGCTGCACGCCCAGTCTCTGGCCCGGGCCGCGGCGCCGGGGGCTGCTGGCGGCCCCTCGACCCGCGCCCGCACCTTCCTGGCCGAGATGCTGCTGCTGCAGCACAGCTGTCACTGGTTCTGCCGATCACGGGCGCTGGCCTCGGCTCGCCTGCTGGCGCATCACCAAAGCTCCTACGAGCAGGTGCTCGAATCGATCGATCCGGCGACCCGCGACGACTACCTCAAGCTCATGGCCGGGGACTGATCCTGGGCGAGTCGGCCGTCGACCAGGTTGATGCGCCGGTCGCAGCGCTGGGCCAGCGAGGCGTCATGGGTCACGATCATGCAGGCGCTGCCGTGCTCGCGGTTGAAGCGCCGCAGCAAGGCAAACACCTCATCGGCGCTGGCACTGTCGAGGTTGCCTGTGGGCTCGTCGGCCAGAATCAATCGCGGTCGTCGGGCCAAGGCGCGGGCCAGCGCCACGCGCTGCTGCATCCCGCCGGAGAGCTCGCCGGGGCGCTTGGCCATGGCCTGTGCCAAACCCACGCTGGCCAGCAAGTCGCGGCCGAGCGCCTCATCACCGGGCTGCAGCACGCCGTGGGCGATCATCAGGGGCATCAGCACATTCTCCAGAGCGGTAAAAGCGGGCAGCAAATGGTGAAACTGAAAGACAAAGCCAATCGCCTGCCCACGCAGTTCGGTCAGGCGGGCGTCGTCGAGCTCCACCGTGCTGTGACCGGCCAGGATCAGCCGGCCCGAGGTCGGCGGCTCGAGCAGGCCGATGATGTTCAGCAGCGTGCTCTTGCCCGAGCCCGAAGGCCCACGCAAGGCCACAAACTCGGCCGGCTGCAGAGTCAGGGTGATGCCATGCAGCACCTCGGTTTCGACCGCCGTGCCGATGCCGTAGCGCTTGCGCACGTCCAGCAATTGAAGGATGGGGTCGGTCATGCGCGTATGGCCGCAACCGGGTCCATGCGCGCGGCCCGGCGCGCCGGCATCAGCGCCGACAGCACACCCACCGCACAGGCCAGCACGCTGGCCGCCAGCGCCAGCCAGGGGTCGAGCTCGGCCTGGTACATGGGACTGCCATCGGGGCTCTGGTAGATGTGCGAAAACAAAACCAGCAGGCCAAACGCCAGCACCACGCCCAGCGCAGAGCCGAGCAGACCCATCAAGGCGCCCTGAAACAGGAACACGCGCATGATGCGCCGGCGGCCGGCGCCCATGGCGCGCAAGATGCCAATTTCACGCTGCTTTTGCACCACGCTGACCACCAGCACGCTGGAGATGCCCAGGGCCACGATGGCCACCACAAAACCGCGAATCAGGTTGTTGGAGACGTTCTGGTTGGACAGGGCGTTGAGCAGGCCGGCATTGGTCTGCATCCAGCTCTCCACCCGCAGGCCGGTCTGGCGCCGCAGCGGATCGGCCACCGCATCAGCCCCGAACAGGTCGGCCACGCTCAGGTCGATGGCGCTGACGCGGCCTTGCAGGTCCAACAGAGCCTGGGCCATGCGCAAACTGACAAAAATGCGACGCCGGTTGAGCTCGCGGCCGCCCATGTCAAACAAGCCGGTGACCGTCAGCACCTCGCTGCGCGATCCGGTGGAGACGCGAAGCTTGTCGCCCATCTTCAGGCCCAGGTCCTCGGCCAGCTCGCGGCCGACCAGCACGCTGTCTGCGGCCAGCTCGAAACGGCCAGCCACCATGTAACCGTCCATGCGCACCACGCGTGCGTAGTCCTGCGGCCGCACGCCCAGCACCGTGACGCTCTGGGACACCGCGCCACGGCTGACCAGGGCCGACCCGCTGACCACCGGCGATACGGCCAGCACACCCGGCGTGGCCACGGCCAGGTCCAGCACCCGTTGCCATTGGTCCACCGCCCGCTGTCGCTGCAGCCGCGGCTGCACGTGCGCGGCCATCTCCGCGGTTTCGGGCACACGCAGCACCTGCTCCTGGGCCGGCTGAATCACCACATGGGCCTGCGCGCCCATCACCCGGTCAATGATCAAGCCCTGCAGCTGGTTGATCAACTGCGTCAAAAAGACGGTCACCGCCACACCCGCGGTCACGCCCGCCAGCACCAGCACGCTCTGCACCCGCCCCTCGCGCAAAAACCTCAGGGCCAGCAGCACATCGACCGGCAGGCTGCGGGCCCAGCGGCTCAGGGGCGGGCGGGCCTTGTCAGTCATGATGGCCGCTGACCCAAAGCCTGCACACAGCCCACGTTCCCGCGGTTGACGAAAAACATCGGCCACCTCCACCATCAACGCATGAACGAGGGCACCGACCAGGTCGGCGCGGCGGCCCGCCGCGGGCCAGGTCGAACACGGTCACCAACCAGGACGCCTTCGGTGGGGGCGATCACCAGGTCGCCCTCAGCAAGGCCTTTGAGAATCTCGCTGCCGCCGGTGCCGCTCAGGCCCAGCTGCACCGCCACCCGCTGCGCTCGGCCCTGCCTGAGCACCAGCACCCAGGGCGCAGATTTGTCGGCTTCACGCACCACGCTGGTGGGCAGCACCAACGTCGCCTCGCGGCGTCCGCCGATCAGCTCGGCCGAAACCGTCATCTCGGGCCGCAGAAACTCGGGGGCGCTTTGCAGGCACAGCCGCACCCGGATGGAGCCTCGCTCGGCATCGATGGCCGGGGCAATCTCGCACAGGCGCACGTCAAAAGGCTGCTCCGGATACGCATCGGCCAGCGCCCGCGCAGGCATGCCCAGCCGCAACATGGGCAGATGCCGCTCATCAATGCTCAGCTCGATATGCATCGGACCGGCCTCGGCCAACACCAGCAGCACCCGACCCGGCTGGGCCATGGCGCCAGGCTCCACCTCCCGGCTGAGCACATGCGCCGGCACCGGGCTGCGGATGTAAAGCCGCTCGAGGCGGGCGCGTGCCAGACCGACATTGGCCTGGGCCTGGGCCAGCTTGGCTTGGGCCAACACCACCTCCACCCCGGGTCCTTCCTGCGCCTGCGCTTGCAGCTGGGCCGACGCCAGGACACTGCCGGCCACATCGAGCGCCCGTCGCGCCTCGTCGAGCCGCTGCGGCGCAAAGAAGCCTTGCGAAACCAGCTCGCTGACCCGGCCGTGCTCGCGCTGCGCGGCCCACCAGGCGGCCTGCGCCTGGAGCACGCTCTGCCGCGCCAAGGGCGCACTGACCCCGGTCTGCTGCTGGACCCGACCCGCGGCCTCCCGCTCAGCCGCTTGGGCCTGCAAGAGCGCGGCGCGGGCCTCGGCGTCCTGCAGACTCATCAACAGATCGCCGGCGGCCACGGTTTGCCCTTCCCGCACTCGCACCTGCGCCACCGTGCCAGCCAGCTCGGCAGCCACTTCGATGCGGGCCGGCGCCTGCAGCCGCCCGGTGGCCGCCACCGATTCCACCAGAGTCTGCCGAGTCACCGCCACCACTGGCACCGCCGGGCCCTGCCACCACCTCAGCAGGGCCCACACCAAGGCGATGGCCAGCAAGGCCGCGCCGATCCAAAGCCCCAGACCCGTCCAACGGGCTTTTGCAGTGCCAACCCCCGGCCCGGTCGGCGTGGGCCCAGACTCCACCATGGGCACGAGCATGGCCCGGCCCAGGCCATCAGCGGGCCAGCGCAAATCGCCGGCAAGCGTCAGGCGTCTGCCCCGCGCGTTGTCGCGGACTGCGCTGCCATGGCAGGAGAGCGCCAGGGGCTGAGGTCGGCTTCAGAGGCCCGACTGTGCTTGCAGGCGCTTGCTGTTCCAGTAGACGTCGTCACCGCCATTCATGCGGTTGAGGATGCGGGCCAGCACGAACAGAAGGTCACTGAGGCGGTTGAGGTACTGCTGCGGAGCAGGGCGCAGGGCCTGCGCAGCGGCCAGGGCCACCACCGAGCGCTCGGCCCGTCGCGCCACCGTGCGGCAGACATGGGCCAGCGCGGCCGCCCGGGTGCCAGCCGGCAAGATGAACTCCTGCAAACGCGGCAGCTGCGCGTTGTAGGTCTCCAGGGCCTGGTCCAGTCGAGACAGGGCCTGCTCCTGCAACAGCTCAAAGCCGGGAATGGACAACTCACCGCCCAGATTGAAGAGCTGATGCTGCACCTGCACCAGCAGCTCGCGCACATCACCGGGCATGTCCTCGCACAAAAGCAGGCCGATGTGGGAGTTGAGTTCATCAACATCGCCCATCGCGCACACCCTCAGACTGTCCTTGGGCACACGGGTGTTGTCGCCCAGGCCGGTGGTGCCGTCGTCCCCGGTTCGGGTGGCAATTTGGGTGAGTCGATTGGACATGGGCTTCTTTCTGCGAGCGCCGATTATCGGTCCCGCGTCCAACGGCCCCCAAGCCCGCAGGCCGCTCGCATAAACTCCGGCTTTCGAGCCGTGCCGACGCGAAGCGGAAATTCATCAGCCCGCCCACAAGGCGCGCCCGGCCCCTGAGGAGACTCGCCCATGAATGCCCCCCTGCCCAGCCACATGCTGCCCGAAATTGCCCAGCGCGAAACGCCGGCGGCGCTGATCGATGCGCTCAAGGCGCACTTCGGAGACCGTTGCTCCACCGCCTTGGCGGTGCGCGAGCAGCATGGCCGGGATGAATCGTCCTTCATCGTGCCACCGCCCTCGGCGGTGGTGTTCGCGCAAAGCAGCGCCGATGTGGCGCGGGTGCTGTCCCTGTGCAATGAGCACGCCGTACCGGTGATCCCGTTTGGCGCGGGCTCTTCACTGGAGGGCCATTTGCTGGCCATCCAGGGCGGCATCAGCCTCGATGTCAGCCGCATGAACCAGGTGCTGGCCATCGACGCCGACGACCTGACGGTGACGGTGCAGCCGGGCGTGACGCGCAAGCAACTGAACGAGGCCATCAAACACACCGGCCTGTTTTTCCCGATCGACCCGGGGGCCGATGCCAGCATCGGCGGCATGTGTGCGACCCGCGCCAGCGGGACCAATGCGGTGCGCTACGGCACCATGCGGGAAAACGTGCTGGGCCTGGAGGTGGTCACAGCCAACGGGCAGATCATGCGCACCGGCACCCGGGCGCGCAAATCGAGCGCCGGCTACGACCTGACCCGGCTGATGGTGGGCAGTGAAGGCACGCTGGGTGTGATCACCGAGGTGACGCTGCGCATCTACCCCCTGCCCGAGGCGATCTCGGCGGCGATCTGCTTTTTCCCCGGCATCGAAGAGGCGGTTCGCACCACCATCGACATCATCCAGCTGGGCATTCCCATCGCGCGGGTCGAGCTGGTCGACGCGCAGACGGTGGGCATGTTCAACCGCCACTCCAAGCTGTCGCTGCGTGAAGAACCGATGCTGCTGATGGAGTTCCACGGTTCGCCAGCCAGCGTCAAGGAGCAGGCCGAACAGGTGGAGGAGATCGCCCGCGAGCGCGGCGGGCAGGCCTTTGAATGGGCCACCACCCCTGAAGAGCGCACGCGGCTGTGGACGGCCAGGCACAACGCCTACTTTGCCGCGCTGCAGTCACGCCCCGGATGCCGCGCGATTTCCACCGATGTCTGCGTGCCCATTTCCCGCCTGGCCGACTGCATCCTGGCCTCGGCCCAGGAAGCGCACGACAGTGGCATCGCGCACTTCCTGGTCGGGCATGTGGGTGACGGCAATTTCCACTTCGGCTACCTGATCGATCCACACAGCCAGGCCGAGCGCGAGCTGGCCGAGTCGCTCAACGACAAAATGGTGCGGCGGGCTCAGAGCATGGGCGGCACCTGCTCCGGCGAACACGGGATCGGCATGCACAAGATGGGTTTCCTCAAGGAAGAGGCCGGGGACCAGGCGCTGGACTGGATGCGCGCCATCAAGCGCACGCTGGACCCAAAAAACATTCTCAACCCGGGCAAGATCTTCGACCTGTGACACCGCCGGCGGGGCCGGCGGTGCGCAGCCGATCAGCTCTCGCCCCAGACCTCTTGCACGGTCTCGATCACCAGGCGCAGCTTGTCGCGCTGCGCCTGCACCGCAATGTTGTTGCCATGCACGGTGCTGGAGAAGCCGCACTGCGGTGACAGGGCCAACTGCTCCAGGGGGGCATAACGGGCGGCCTCATCGATGCGCCGCTTGAGCGAGTCCTTGGTCTCGAGCTCGCCAAACTTGGTCGTCACCAAACCCAGAACCACCACCTTGCCTTTGGGCAGAAAACGCAGCGGCCGGAAGTCGCCGCTGCGGTCGTCGTCGTATTCCAGGAAATAGGCGTCAATGTCCATTTCCGACAGCAGGGCCTCAGCCACCGGCTCGTAATTGCCCGCGGCGGCATGGGTGCTCTTGAAGTTGCCGCGGCACAAGTGCATGGCCAGGGTCATGCCCGCGGGCTTTTGTGCCACCACCTTGTTGATGAAGGCCGCATAGCGGTGGGGCAGCTCGTTGGGGTCATCACCGCGCTGCCGGGCCGCCTCGCGCATCTTCTCGTCGCACAGGTAAGCCAGGTTGGTGTCGTCCATCTGCACATAAGTGCAACCGGCCGCCGCCAGCGATCGCAGCTCGTCCCCGTAGGCGCGGGCCACATCGTCGTAGAACACCGGATCGAGTTCGGGGTAGGCCTGGCGGCTGATGCCCGCACGGCCGCCGCGAAAGTGCAGCATGGTCGGCGAGGGGATGGTGACCTTGGGCGTCAAGCCGGGGGCCACCTGGCTCTTGAGGTACTGGAAATCGGCCAGCTGGATATCGCGCGGGTGCGTGACCTTGTCATTGACCCGGATCACCGGCGGCGCCAGGTGCGTGGTGCCGTCCGGTTGCAGCACCGACATCGGCAGTTCGGTGACCACGCCGCCGAGCTGCTCCAGAAAATCGATGTGGAAATAAGTGCGACGGAACTCGCCGTCCGTGATGGCCTTGAGGCCCACGTCCTGCTGAAAGCGCACGATCTCGGTGATGGCGCGGTCTTCGACCTCGCGCAACTGCTGGGCGCTGATCTGGCCCTTGGCCTTCTGTTCGCGCGCCTCCAGCAAATAGGCTGGACGCAAAAAGCTACCGACATGGTCGTAGCGGGCAGGCAAATGGGCGGTCATGAGCATCTCCAAGGTTGCAACAGGGCGCGATCGTAGCGCAGGGCGACAGCCGGGGCCATGGGGTCACACCCGAGGGGCGCCGCATAGCCAGCGGGCCAGTGCGGCTGGCCTGTTGATCTTTGCGCTGCAGTAAAAACTATTTCACCAGCAGGTCCGACCAAGGCCTGCGGACACGGGGCCCACCTACAATCGCAACCGTGTCGTCAAAGTGACAGGGCAGAACCACGGCACCGAACTCGCAGGAGACCGCATGTCTATCCAAACGGCCGATGACAAGAACAACAAGCGCGAGGGCCTTCGACGCGCCGCTCTGGCCTACCACGAGCTGCCGACACCCGGCAAACTGGCCATCACCGCCACCAAGCAACTGACCAACCAGCGCGACCTGGCGCTGGCCTACTCGCCTGGCGTGGCCGCGCCCTGCGAGGAGATCGTCAAGGACCCCAACAACGCGTTCAAGTACACCAGTCGCGGCAACCTGGTGGCGGTGATCAGCAACGGCACCGCCGTGCTGGGCCTGGGCAACATCGGGCCGCTGGCCTCCAAGCCGGTCATGGAAGGCAAGGCGGTGCTGTTCAAGAAGTTCGCCGGCGTCGATGTGTTCGACATCGAGATCAATGAGCAGGATCCGGCGCGGCTGGTGGACGTGATTGCGGCGCTGGAGCCGACCTTTGGGGCGATTAACCTGGAGGACATCAAGGCGCCCGATTGCTTCTACGTCGAGCGCGAGCTGCGCAAACGGCTGAAGATCCCGGTGTTCCACGACGATCAGCACGGCACCGCCATCACCGTGGGTGCGGCCATGCTCAATGCGCTCAAGATCGCTGGCAAGCGGCCCGAGACGGTCAAGTTGGTCACCTCAGGGGCCGGGGCAGCTGCGCTGGCCTGCCTGAACCTGCTGCTGCATCTGGGCGTGCGGCGCGAGAACGTGTTCGTCACCGATCTGGCCGGCGTGGTCTACAAGGGCCGCACCGAGCTGATGGATGAAGACAAGGTGCAGTTTGCCCAGGACACCTCGGCCCGCAGCCTGGGCGAGGTCATCGAGGGCGCCGATGTGTTCCTGGGCCTGTCGGCCGGCGGCGTGCTCAAGCCCGAGATGGTTCGCAAGATGGCCGGAAAACCCATCATCTTCGCGCTGGCCAACCCCAACCCGGAAATCACGCCCGAGGAGGTCAAGGCGGTGCGTGACGATGCCATCATGGCCACCGGCCGGACCGACTACCCCAATCAGGT
>JACCDP010979415.1_pt1 | contig 30118 bp, 27 predicted proteins | sample 7445841 | NCBI WGS metagenome assembly JACCDP01 (sample SAMN15323441, study PRJNA562643) | freshwater metagenome | isolation source: river surface water | place: USA:Blue River Watershed | collected 2017-08-17 | reverse complement strand
TTATCACTTCTATTCAGATCCCCGACTTCTTTTGTTTATTGTGTCCACTAAATTATAAATTGATCTGAGAAGTCGGGGATCTTATCACCCCTATCCAGATCCCCGACTTCTTTTGTTTATTGTGTCCACTAAATTATAAATTGATCTGAGAAGTCGGGGATCTTATTAATCCTATCCAGATTTTGAAGTGTGACACTTGCGTAAGTCCTGTTACAAAAAGAAAATATCCAGACGGTTTTTAGAGATTGGCTGTAAGTATTGTGAATATTAATTTCTAGCAGACATCTGTAATAATTCAGTATATCTTCTTTTTCTGGCTTTTGGGTAATTCTGAGGTTATGGTAGTTAATATCATCACTTCTAATTAAATTTTTTTTAGCACTATGTATATTTCTCGACGTTCTGCTACTGTCAGAAATTTTTCTGTATCTGCTGTTAATGGCAGTATCACTTTAGTGATTTTATTAATTGCACCCTTGGGTTTAATGGCTGTAATTATCAATACTGCATTGATAACGATGACTACTTATATAGTTTGTAGTGTGTCCGATAGGGTAATTTTGTGGTTAGAACCGGAACAAAATGCAGAATTAACATCTTCTGGAAAGGGTGAATATCGTTCTGCCAAAAAATCTAATTTACAACGTTGGTGGCGTTAATAATTCATAATTCTATGCAAACTCTTTATGTTTCTGAACAGAATTGTTATGTCTGTTTACAGAAGGAAACTTTGATAGTTAAACAAGGGGATACTGTTTATGTTGAGGTGCAGTTACCTTTGTTAGAACAGATTTTGATTTTTGGCAGATCGCAAATCACAACTCAAGTGATTCGTGCTTGTTTATGGCGGGATATTCCCATTGCTTATTTATCACGGATGGGTTATTGCTACGGCAGAATTTTACCAATTTCTAGGGGATACCGACAGTTATCACGTTATCAACAACAATTATCTCCTGTGGAAAGGTTAATTACTGCTAGGGCAATAGTTAAAGGTAAGTTGAAAAATAGTAGGGTGCTATTACGAAGACAGAAGAAAAAACGAGAATCGGAGGTTTTAGAAGGGGTGTTACAAAGTTTAGATTATTTGGCTGAACAGGCGGATCAAGCTGATAATTTAGAACGGTTAATGGGGTTTGAGGGCGTGGGTGCGGCTCAATATTTCTCGGCTTTTAGTGAATGTTTAATTAACCCTGATTTTGTATTTTCTGGTCGTAGTCGTCGCCCTCCCGGAAACCCTGTAAATGCTATGTTGAGTTTTGGTTATCAGGTGCTATGGAATCATTTATTAGCATTAATTGAAATTCAAGGTCTTGACCCTTATTATGCTTGTTTACATCAGGCTCATGATGGTCATGCAGCATTAGCTTCTGATTTAATTGAGGAGTTCCGCGCCCCTGTGGTGGACTCATTGGTAATGTGGTTAATTAATCGCAAAATTATGGATGTCAAGGCAGATTTTCAATTTAAAGATGGAGGGTGTTATTTGAATGATTCAGGCAGGAAAAAGTTTTTACGTGGGTTTTTGCAAAGAATGACGGAAGAAATCCAAACTGATGGGGGAATTAAACAACCTAAATGGGATTTGTTAACTCAACAGGTGAAGGCTTTTAAACAGTTTGTTTATAATCCTAGTCACCATTATCAACCCTATCGAATTAATTGATTTTTTGTGATGTTTGTGTTATGTTTTTGTATGTGATTTCCTACGATATTCCTGATGATAAACGCCGTAAAAAGTTGGCTGATTTATTAGAGGGTTATGGTCAGAGGGTACAGTATTCTGTGTTTGAATGTCAGTTAAATACAGAAAAGTACAATGATTTACGTCGTCGGTTAAGGAAGATTATCAAGTTGGAAGAGGATAATCTCAGGTTTTATCCTTTGTCTCGTCATACTCTTTCCCAGGTGGAAAGTTGGGGGGTGGGTGTTCCTGTGATTGAACCTCCTGGTTCGATTATTGTTTAGTGATTTCTGATACTAGTGTGTGGTGTTGGCCGAAGGTCAGGTAAAATGGCTGAAATGTTGATTTTTTCGTTGCGAACTTCGTTCCCTTGCTGTGTAAGGGTTTCAGGGTTTTTGGTCGCTGGTTTTTTGTCTTTTTGTTGGTCTTTTTTCCTGACCTTCGGAAACTGCCTCTGGACACCTTGCTGCGTAAGGGTTTAAAATTGAGGGGTCCCCACTCGCTGGGGATATTAATTGAATGGAACCTTGAATTATCTGCTGATACCAACAACAATTCTAGAGTAGTCCCCACTCGCTGGGGATATTAATTGAATGGAAACGTTTTTCATATACTAATCTACTGCTTATCAGATCAGTCCCCACTCGCTGGGGATATTAATTGAATGGAAACATCCAAGGCAGCCACACGGACGTTTATCTTCAGCAGTCCCCACTCGCTGGGGATATTAATTGAATGGAAACTCCCTCTCTAAAAGCTGACTTACTACTGAGTCAATAGTCCCCACTCGCTGGGGATATTAATTGAATGGAAACGTAATTTCTTACCTTCTTCTCCAGCAGTTTCTTTCTTGTCCCCACTCGCTGGGGATATTAATTGAATGGAAACCAAAGACTCCTAATAGTCCGTTATCTAACTCTGTTGTTTTGTCCCCACTCGCTGGGGATATTAATTGAATGGAAACTCCTCCTGTATGCTGACGAACACTTGTTTTTGTTCTGTCCCCACTCGCTGGGGATATTAATTGAATGGAAACGATGGTTCTCGGTGACCGAAGCTGCCGCTGTGCGAAGTCCCCACTCGCTGGGGATATTAATTGAATGGAAACAAATCCAGTTGTTACCCTGGAGATCGGCATTTTGGCGAGTCCCCACTCGCTGGGGATATTAATTGAATGGAAACGAATAACTGTCTTTCTAGTCCTTTATTAACAGCGTCCCCACTCGCTGGGGATATTAATTGAATGGAAACAGTCCTTTAAACTGAATTTTGTGGCTGTGATCAAAGGTCCCCACTCGCTGGGGATATTAATTGAATGGAAACCACATCAGTGTTTATGCCTACAACGCTACCTTGGACTGTCCCCACTCGCTGGGGATATTAATTGAATGGAAACCTAACTGAGAGTAGGAGTTAGCAGCAACTTCAGAAGTCCCCACTCGCTGGGGATATTAATTGAATGGAAACAACACAACTATTGTTGGTGATTAAAGTAGCAGCAGAGTCCCCACTCGCTGGGGATATTAATTGAATGGAAACTGTAATCTTCTTATGATCTTGTTCTACACAAGCGTTGTCCCCACTCGCTGGGGATATTAATTGAATGGAAACAGTTGAGCACATTTAAGGTCAAACTCTATTCTTACGTCCCCACTCGCTGGGGATATTAATTGAATGGAAACTCCTTTAGAGAGAATGGAGTAAACTTCACTCTCAATCTGTCCCCACTCGCTGGGGATATTAATTGAATGGAAACCTAATTTAGGAGTTTTGAGAATTTTAATGTAATCGCTAGTCCCCACTCGCTGGGGATATTAATTGAATGGAAACCTATTAAATAAACAGGTATGCGAGATGTACATCCCCAGTCCCCACTCGCTGGGGATATTAATTGAATGGAAACTAGACTGTGACTGAACTCCTGGTAAATTGAAGTTGAGTCCCCACTCGCTGGGGATATTAATTGAATGGAGACAATGTATAATAAAAAACGCCCGTCACTAACAACGGGTTCCCACTCGCTAGGGATATTAATTGAATGGAGACTTCTAATGGCTGACAAAGATCCTTACGTGTATAGAATTAAATCAGTTGTAAAAGTTGTAGATGGTGACACTATTGACGCTGATATTGACCTTGGTTTTGATATCTCCCTTACTAAGCGAATTCGTCTTGCTGGTATTGATACCCCAGAGAGCAGAACATCTGATGCTTATGAGAAAAAACTCGGTCTCGAAGCTAAAGAATGGATTAAAGCGCGACTAAAAGATAGTAAAAACATTCTAATCAAGACAGAATTACCAGATAGTACAGAAAAGTATGGTCGCATCATCGGTCATCTATACATCAATGGCGAGGAAATATCTCTGAACGATTACATGATTATCGAAGGTTATGCCTGGAAGTATGATGGTGGCAAAAAGAAAAAAGATTTCGATGAACTTCTTGCAAGACGCAAAACGTCTCTTCCTAATAGTTAGATTATTTGTAGTTGCATGATCTACTGCAATGTTAACTGCGGTTGACTATGTTGGTGCAATAACGTCCCCACTCGCTGGGGATATTAATTAAATGGAAACATCTGGGGATTAAAACGCAACACTCAGCACTCAGCACGTCCCCAATCGCTAGTAATATTAACTACAGAACAAATTACCGTAGGGGTTTAGCAGTGCTAAACCCCTACCTAATAACATCTGAGTATCAACAAAGCGGCATAAAAATACACAATTCGCAATTAATGTCAAAAAATAAAAAATATTCTTGATGAAACTAAACAAATACCTCAAAGCCTTATACAGAAAAGATTTCAAGCTGATTTATATTGAAAATTAAATATTGTCAATTAATAGACAAATACTAAATCCCGCAATTACAATACAAATATCAGCTACACAGGGGAATCACTGATGACAGCAGAATATTGGCGAGCTAAGATTTGGGGGTTACTACATGACCCTGTATTAAAGGCACTACATGATAATAGCGGACGGGGTAAAAATAGCTTCTATGAACAACTAGAAGTAATGAAACCTTGGGTTGAGACAGGTAAAACCCCAGATCAATCAGGTGGTAAAGTTTTAAAAAATATCCTGTTAGCGGATTATATAGCCTCAGCCAGTGATAGATCGGCCATTGGTGGTACTACAGCCTTTGTAAATTATGCAGAAGACCCTAACAAAGGATTAGAAATTAGACATTTATTATCTGGTGCAAAACAAGATTTAAAAGTTAATTTTCATCAGGAATTAATTAAGGGTAAACGTGCAGATTTTTTATTTCCTAAAGAAAATGAACTAATTGCAAAAATTCCTGAACACTTACGAGAAGATATTCAAGAAAATATACCCAAAATTAAACAATTATATTGGTGGTTATGGCGTTGTTTACCTCAAGAGACTTGTGATCTATTTAAAGATAGTTCTTTAATGTTAATGCCAGCAGAAACGAGGATTCCCGATGCTTCAATTTGGAGTCATGTAAGTATGACATCAGCCTTAGCTGGTGGTTTTGCTGGATATGATTTAACATTAGATGAAATTAAAAACTGGCCAAGAGGTAAAGCAGTTTCTCATCCTTATTTAGCAGTATTTAGTTTTAGTCCAGTACAGGAATTAATTAAATCTAGTCGTAAAATGCGGGATTTTTGGGCGGGTTCTTGGTTATTACATTATTTATCAGCTAGAGTTTGTTGGAAACTAGCCAATCAATATGGACCAGATACCTTACTTTATCCTAGTTTATATCAACAACCATTAATAGATCATTGGTTAGTACAACAGTATCCAGACTTTGCCCAATTTATTAATAAAAAACCACCGGAAAAAACATCACCAGAATCATTATTAACTGCTGGTTTTCCTAATGTAATAGTATTGGTATTACCAGAAGGCAAAGTACAAGCTGCCATGCAAACAGCCCAACAAACCTTGTTAGAAGAATGGTTAGAAGTGGGGGAATTAGTATTAAAAGAATTGCAAAATGAACGTTATTGGATGAAAAGTTTAGACTCCAATCATACCAGATGGCAAGGTTGGTTAAAATCCCAGTGGCAAACCTACTGGACAGCATTACCCATTGGTAAACCAGAGGAAGAGTTTAAATGTTCTGCTAACGAAAACAAAAGTCAAGAATTTGAAAGCTGGTCAAAAGCACAAAATGAAACTTACAATTTAATCAACAATAAAAATCGGCTTTTCAAAGAAAAAGAAAAAGATTTATTACAAGAATCTTATAAAATTCGTCAACAGATATATAAAAGAGGATTTAGTGCTAATATAGGTTCATGGTGGGGTTATATTTTCGATGCTACCCGCGCTAGTTTAGCAGCAGTTAAAAATGCTAGAAATTGGGAACTTCCTACAGCCTTTGGACCCCGTTCGACAATTTCTGGTATTGGTCCAGTTGTCAGTCCTGGTAAAAAAGATGGAAAAGACTGGATAACAGAAGGTGAAACCCAACATTTTTGGAAGCATAAAGCAGGGTTTTTTGATGGTAGAGAACAGTTAAATGCTACGGAAGTATTAAAGCGGGGTTTACATAAAGTTTTACCAGAATTATTAGGAGTAGATTTAGAAATCTCCTATCCAGATTTAACTTCTGGAGTTGCAGGATATTTGAAAGTTAATCAAAGTAATCCTGAACATAAACGTAATTTTGAAAAAGCTTGTCAAGCCATAATTGATAAATACCCTGATATCGAGAATACACTCACAGAAATGAGAGGTAAATGGGGTATTCCTTGGATAGATAAAAAACAGAATCCTAAAAAATACCATCCCCGCTTACTTAATGCAGGTTGGATATTAGAAGATATACCAAATAGTGACGCATTAAAAGCAGAATACACCCAAGGAATTAATCAAATTCTCAGTCAATGCTATCCCAACAATAACCCATCAGATTGGTATGTATTAGCAGCAGGTGATGGTGATAGTATGAGTGAATGGTTAAAGGGTACAAAAATGAAACCCTACCGTGAATATATTCCTGATGGTTTTGAGGAAAAAGTCAGAACAGCTAATTTACCATTAACTAACTTTCCAGAGTTTTTAGAAATCCAAAAACGCATGGGACCTAGTACCCACAGCGCATTAAGTCGCGCCTTATTAGATTTTTCTAATCAGTTAGTTCCCTATTTGACACAAAGCCGTTATGCAGGTAGATTAATTTATGGTGGTGGTGATGATGTTTTAGCCTATACGAATCTGTGGGAATGGGATAAATGGTTATGGGATATCCGCCAATGTTTTAAAGGTGCAGAAGACCCCCATAAAGAGTTTAGTAATGAGGGTGATTATTGGAAATTTAAGGGCAAAAGTGATCAATTAGTTGACCGTCCATTATTTACAATGGGTAGCACGGCTACAATTAGTTTTGGTGTTGTTATTGCCCATCATTCTGTACCCTTAGCAATAGCTTTAGAAAGCCTCTGGGACGCGGAAGCAAAAGCTAAAGATCATGTTTATTTTAAAGATGGTGAGGAGAAGAAAAAAGACGCTGTACAAGTGCGGGTACTCTACGGAAACGGTAATACCTTAAAATCCACTGCTAAATTTGATGTTTTTTCTGAATGGCAGCAATTAATCACAAATGATTTAGAAAGTGCGATATTTGAACAAGCTGCGAGTTTATGGAGTCAACACCCCGCACCGAGTTTAGAAGCTATTGTACCTTGGACAAAGGCATTTTGCGATCGCCGTGACCAATTCCAAAATGATGAAGATGCGAAAAAAGACTTTGAACAAAAGTTAGCAAACTTTTTAACAGCGTTGTTTATTACTAACGAAACCAAACAACTAGATAATGAAATTCAAAGTTGGCTAAAACTGGCGGCATTTGTCAAACGTAACCGTGATATAAAAGTAGGAGGTGAGAATTAATGTATTGGTACAAACTCACACCATTAGATATTTTAATGTTAAGAGATGCTAAACCATTTTCACCACAGGAAAGGGCATGGGCAGGTAGTATATTTCCTCCTAATGGTCATACTATAGCTGGTGCATTTAGGGGAATATTGGGGGAAAGGAAAGACTTTAAAATTGTCGGTCCGTTTCTTTGTTATCAAAACACAGAAAATACCCTATATATGCCGCGTCCGTTAGGGTTTGTGGGTTCTACACAACTTGTACCTTTGGCATGGGAAACAGAATCTCATATCAATAATGCTTTATGGGATAAAACCCAACCTTGTCCATTAGTTAGACCTCATAATAGTAAAGATGATGATGAGGAAGAAAACTATAATTCTGGGAAAGAACAAAGCCCTGAATTTAGACAATATTTACCATCCTGTGTTGTTAAGGAATATTTAAAAACCGGGAAAATTGATAAACATTGTTGGACAGTAGTTGATGGTACTCACGAAAATAAACCCTGGACAATAGAAACCCGTTCTCATAATAGTATTGAACCCGGAACAAAACAAGTCAAAGATGCCGATGGTTACTTTGTAGAAAATGCTATTAGACTGCATCAAAATTGGAGTTTTGCCATAGGCATTAATCACGAAATTACAACACCTGTTACAATCAGATTAGGAGGAGAAGGACATAGAGTAATAGTAGAATCTTGTCCAGAATTGGGGGAACAATGGCAAGAACTACAAACTATTTCCCGTGATAATTTTCAAAAAAGCGGTCAATCAATCGCTTATTTAGTTACTCCTGGAGTTTTTGAAAGACCGCACACAAATAAGCATAATCAAAAGGTTTCCTTATGTCGTCCTTATCCCTGGGAATGGAAACTCAAGGACGGTATTTTTGTGAGTATGTCCACAGATAAACCAGTACCAATCAGTTGTAGAATTAGGGAGAAAGAAGACAATACAAAAAGCATTACAAAAAGCATTCCTGCACCCCAGGTTTTTGCCGCACCACCAGGGACATTGTACTACTTGAAAAAACCTCAAGGATTGTTTCAGGATCAAGAAAAAGTACACAAGAATGGAAAAAATGAAGATAATCGTGTAAACAATTGGCGACAATTGGGTTATTCGGAAATGTTGTGGATTAAATATCAAGGAAAAAGTGAGGAGAAAAATGCCTGATTTTAGAGTTGGTTATATGTACAGTCTTGCACCTATTCATTGTGGGGGTGAAGGAGACTTAGGTAATATTTTAGAAATTGCCCGTGAAGTACATACAAATTTCCCTTATGTACCCGGATCTTCTTTACGTGGTAGTCTGAGAGATGCAGTAGAAATATTAGATAAAATAGCAGCAGAAACTCTATTTGGCAAAGAATTAGACAAACAAGGTCAAATGGGAGTTCATCAAGTTTGGTTTGGAGATGCAAGATTGCTATGGATTCCTATGCGAACCATGTCAGTTAATAATAGAGATGTTTTTATTTGGGTTAGCTGTCACTCATTAATTCGTGATCATGCCCTAATTTCACGTCAAAAAGTAGCAATATTTCCTAATAATGCTGTGGGTAATCGTGCAGGAGTTTATTCTGTCGCTGATGCTCAAATCCAGGTTGCACCGTTATCAGATGAGCAAAAACAAGCTATTTCTTTAACAGCATGGCCAGATTCATTAAAGAATGCTGTTAAACCTACTTGGGAGAGTAATTTAATTGTTTTACCTGATGCAGATTTTCAAGTCTTAATGGAACATTCTCTCTGGACACAAGTTCGTAACAAAATTCAGGATAATAAAGAAGGGGTAAATCCAGAAGGTTCTGCTGAGATTTTTTGGACAGATATTTGTATCCCCAGAGACACTATTTTTTATTATCCCTGGGGTTATAGTTTACTCAAAGATAATCCCATAACAGAAAAACAACACAACTTACTAATTAGTATTTTGCAAGAATTATTTCAAGTAGGTGGACAAGCTAATGTAGGACGGGGTTGGGTTCAAGGTTGGACAAATCATCTTACATCACCCATTAAAGACAAAGTTACAGCCTAAAGGAATATAAAATTATGTCTCAACATAAGCATCCACATAAACCTCATAAACCTCATCCTCAATCTAATCCTCCAAAACCAGCATCAACTATTACAGCAAAACCTCCAAATCCTTCTGAAAATATGAAGGTTGAAACTGTTAAGAGCGATAATAACTCTTCTCTAGTTTTACCAGAACAAATGAGTTTATCTGCTCACGAACATATTCAAAAGTATTTGAAAACATACAAAAAACAGAAGTTAGATAAAAATGATTTAACTGCTGTTTTAAGATTATCTCAACATTTAAGAGTTTTTGGTCTAATGTCTGCGGTTGGATATCTAAATCAAGCTAATGCTCAGGATAATAATGAGGTGCGAAAACGCACTGTACCAGTGTGGGAATCATTACTAGGTCAGATGGTAGCGGTAGATAAAAATCAACTACCAAATAAAGAAGAATTAATGACACAAATAGTAGAGATGACTGGAAGGCAGCCTCAAGAATATATGTTGACTTGGCGGAAATCTTTGTTATTAGCTAACCATTGGAATTTTTGGGCAAGAGCCTATCAGGAGGATTAATGTACACAGGTATTGAATTAATTAATTTACTGGAAAAGCAACATCAAAAGCGATCGCAATCTGGCTTATTTAAAAAAGACACTTTTACGATTCAATGGCGTGCTAAAGTTGGTTCATTTCCCCATCCAGATGTAGAAACTATAGTTTCTGCTGGTGAACCTTGTGGTGCATGGCGACCAACTCACGGACAACCAGGAGATAAACGCAATGTTAGTCAAAATTGGGAAAGATTGAGAAGTTTACCTTTAAATGGTTATATTCCCGGTTCTTGTATCCGAGGATTAGTAAGAGCATGGGCAAAACAAAGACCAGAAATTAAACCAAGAATGTACCAACTTTTGGGGCATCAAGACAATGATAAAATTACTCCCGGCAAAATAGAGTTTCTTGATGCTTGGCCAGAAACAGCAACTAAATTAACATTAGATATTGTTAATCCTCAACAAGAATTTCAGGTATATCACCAAGGACAATGTACACCATTATCCCTTTATACTTTAGGTAATGGTGGAGATAAAATTCCTGTCATAGTTGCAATTAGAGGAATACCCGAAAAAGCAACAGATGAAGAAGTAAGCGAAGTTTGGGAATGGGTACAACAAGCATTAGGTTTATATGGTGTTGGTGGCCGAACTGCATCTGGTTATGGAAGTCTTAAACTTCCCAATTCCGCACAAAAACTCACACCTGACCCTGATTATCCAGTTAAACAATTTGAATTTAGCCTTTATAGTCAAGGTAGCGCAGGTCCAGATACTAAAACAATGGAATTACGTCCTTCACATTGGCGGGGTTGGCTGCGTTCTTGGTTAATGCGGTTTTTCTTGGGAGTAATGCCGGAAAATCTCGCTAAATTAACTGTGGCTGAACTGATGGGAGATATAGATGCAGGTGATGGGAAAAGTTGCAAAGGTTGTGTACGTCTGCAAATGATTCAAGGTAAACCATGGGAGGCAAGGTCTAAGAATCAACCATCTTTTTATCTATGGAAAGGTAAATTACAAATTAGCGCACCAAAAGATATTCTCAATAAAATCATTTTGCCAATCATTCGTTTTGCAGTCATGGTTGGCGGTGTTGGTCGGGGTTGGCGTAGACCATTACATATATTTTGTATGGATAGGGGCTATGAAGCAGCAAGGGGAACACATTTAATTCTGACACATAAAGTCAAAGATCAAAATACTGGTGAACTGAAATCTAAAAACTTTGGTTTACCTCTTGATTCAAGCACTTGGACAAAAGCTTATAGTGATTGGGTTACAGAAGCAAGAAATCATTGGCAGGATAGAGTATCAACAAATAACCGTAATATCAAAGCAGAGGTTTTTTCACCTACCACCTGTGCAATTTATGTAGTTCCTGGTCCCGATGAGAACCCCATAGATGTTAATTCATTAGAATGGGAAAATGTAGATGCAGTTGATACCCGTGGGGATGGAATGGATTTAATTTATCATCATAATCACCCACAAAATTATAAACGTAATCCAGATTTAGGAGGTAATGCAGCAGGTGGAGGAAATGGACATTGTTCTTGGGCAAGTATTAAACGGGTAAATATTCCCAACATACAAGAAAAAACCAACTGTCAAGAAATTGTTTGCTTATTTATGGGTGGACAAACACCAAATGCTACTCATGTGCGATCGCGCTTTCTTCGTGATTTAAGAAATATACAGGGAAGTGTACATTTATTCGGTGTACAACCTCCACAAGATATCTAATCTTTTCGACAATATTCTGAGCTAAATAACCATGAAATCAGTTTTAATTGCCACAATCGGCACTAGAGATTTAATGTTCCAAATTGCCTCCGGTGCATGGTTCAATATTGGTAATGATAGAGTCCAAAATGGAGAAATTATTGCTGAACAATTAGAAGTAATTTCTGATTTGGGTTTAAAGGATAATACAACTTTTCGTGATTTGACTAAATACCTATTAGATAATATTGAAAAATATGTAGATCGCATCCAACCGCCAATTATTGGTAAGATATTTATTGAGCAAGCATCAAACATTGAAAAAGTTTATTTGATAGCTACTGATCAGGAAAAAAATGTCACACAAAGAGAAAAAGATACATTATATTCAGCCGAACTAATTAAACAATGGCTGATGCACAAATTTAGTCATCTTCATAATAATAATGTTCATATCATTTTATAAGGATTTTTATCTCTTGCTAGAAGTTCTACACAAATATCTGGCGTACAAGGCAGATTATGGATGGCTTATGAACAAGCCTATTTAGGTGTAATTCGTCTTGAGCAGATGAATACTACAGAAGCAATGTTACATAGCTATCGAGCTATTGAAGGTCTGTTATATTGGTGGGCTGCTGATTCTTTTCCTGATCATATTGAAGAAGATAAACAAGGATGGCCATTAGTTAATATTTCGATATTACAAAAATATCCATTTTTAACAAGTTATTTTAGTAAACCAGAACCTAAAACTGAAGTTAATCTGCAAGGCTGGTTACTAAAAGACCTATTAAATCTTGCTATTCCTGAAACCGCAAATAGTATTGATTTTCAGGCATTTTGGTATTCAGCCAAGACTGCCAGAAATACTTTTTCTCATCGTTTAGGTGGTTTAGCAAAACAAGATATTTTTACTGCTTGGGGTAAGGATATAATCAACTCACAACAATGGGAAAAAAGGATTTTAAATTGCATTAATTTAGTCACTGGAAAATCATTTAATACCCTATATAAAGCCAGTTTATTTTCTCAAGTACATACCGAAGTTATAGCCACTCTCAAAACTCAAGAAATCAAAATTAACTAAGAAATCCAAATATTTACTCTATGAAAAAATAATCAAATTAGCACTGTTATTATTACCATACAAACACTAACATTAGAGAAATTTACAAATTAAACGATCATGAGCGATCGCATAATCAGTAATACCTATGATGAGGAATAGGAAATGACTACACAAAACATTTTAGAATTAGCTAAACAAGGAAATACCCAAGCAATTACTACCTTGATGAATAAAGCCTTGGAAACTAAAGAAATAACTGTTCAGATAAGTATTACAGATAGAAGTATGACTATAATTGGAGAATCTCCAGCAAATATAGAACAATCATTCTTTGTAAATTATGTGCGTCAAACTATAAAAAAATTAAAATTATCAACAGTAAAAACAGTATATATTCGGGGGAAAATAACCGATAGCAAAAACCCTATTTGGAGACAAATTATTGACTTAGAAGATGAAACATTAGTAAAAAATGATGTACAAAATGGACAAAGTAATTTTGTTAGTCAGTTAAATAATTCTCAGGGATTCAACATTTTAATACAGTTTCGAGAAATAATAAATACTATATTTTTAGGAGGAATATTAGGAATACTATTTTTCAACTTATTCTGGGAACAACAACCCAAAACTGTAGAATGGGAATATAAAACTGAAAGTTTTGAAGATGTTATGTTTGATAGCAGTATAAATCGAATTGGTCAACAAGGCTGGGAATTAGTATTTGCCAGAAGAGCATTAACAGGCGGAGACTATTCTCGTCGGGGAATTTATGAGTGCATTTTTAAAAGACCTAGGCAGAAAAGCAATGAAAAGTAGGATATCTAAATATGAATGATTGCTATAGTTGAATAAGCTGTTGTGCATTTAATTTGTATAAATGAGACAGGCAAGATGCCTGTGCCACAAAAGTTTAGAAATTTATGATTATACAATTTAGCCGCCTAACAGCTTACCTACAGAAACATTACAAAATAAAGTTCAAATTTTCCCATTATGAAAACAACAAATAACACAAATCAAGTTAGCACCCTCATCATTACCGTAGGAACTCGACAAATAGGCTGGCGGTGTAAAGATGGTGTTATCCGTTCCTTTGGGGCAGATGGTAATATTAGTTATCCTCCACATATCAACGAACTCTATCAAGAACTAGGAATAGAACGGGGTAAACATCAAGATAAAGATGGTAAAACCTATCTCTGGAGTGGTCGAGATTTAGGTAAAAGATATTATGATTACTGTCAAGAATGGTTAGGTGGTGATTTTAGTAATGTGGAATTATTGTTAGATAAAACTGTCATTGAAGGAGGAGTAAAACAAGGCTTAAAACATATTATCCTATGGGGAACAGACCAACCGGAAAGTATTACCTGGAATTTTCGCCGATTAGATACCTTATGGTTAGCAGAATTAATGAAGGGAAAAATTAAAAGTTTATTTCCTGATATTAGAGTTGATGTTCACGCCCCAAAAATTAACGCTGGTAATAGTCATGAAATTCGAGAAGAATTAGAACAACTGGTTTTAAAAGAAGCTATCAATGCCAACGAAAATCAAGAATTTATTCTCTGGATTCAAACTAAAGGATGTACCCCTGTAATTGCTTCTAATGTAGAAATTTGTGCAGCCGCTTTAGTACGTCAATATCAAGTATTCAATGCTAGTCCCGATGAACCAAAGGAATTTTTTACTACTTTAGAAAATGGTTTAGTTACTGCTAATCACTCCCAGAGTTTTCAACCTATTACTATGAGTGAATATTTCTGGGCGTTAGAAAAGGTAAAGATTAAATCAGCTTGGGAAAGAGGGGATTTTTCAGAAGCCCAAATTTGGCTAAAAGTTCATGAAAGTCGTCATTCAGTATTATATAAATTAGCTGGTTTTTTAGCACAATATAGTAACTGGGAATCTAATAAAGATTTTTACCAAAAACTCAAAGATTGGATAGGTTGTAATGATGTTAGTAAAATAACTGATTCAGAAAAAATCATCAATTGGAAAACTCAACTCCAAAAAATACAGACCGATGGTCTTAGCAAACTTTGGGAATCAACAATCATCTTAGAACTTTCTCTAAAACGAGAAAATTACACCACGGCATTTATTCAGTTTGTCCAACTTTTAGAACAGTTATTATATCTGCAATCTATAAATCAAAAATGGTATATCAAAGGTTGGATAGTTAATAATCAAGATGAAGCTACTCTACAACAATTAATGCAAGGTTGGTGTATTTACAAAAAATTCAAAGAAGATAATAAATGGTCAAAATTAATGACTGATATTAGAAAGAAACGCAATAAAATTATTCATGATGGTGAATCAGTAAATGCCAACCAAGTTGGTGATATTTGGGCTAATAATAACTTTTCAGGTGTATATATACCAACAACGCCACAAATCATTAAAAAACTGATGACGGATACATTCAGAGAAATCAGCACTCCTCCCAATTTGAATAACTTATTGATGCGTTCTTTGTATCAGTGGGGATTGCAATATTTAGAGGATGCAAATTAACTGTCCCCCAAACTTGGGAGATTTAGGGAGCTAAATATAATACCTATTACCTAATTATGTCTGTTGGGGTTTCTGGTTCAAGAGTTAAACCGCGATAGACTTGTTCAATGGGGAATTTGAGGTTAATACTTTTGAGTTCAATTGTGTCACCTGGTTTGTAGTTAATAATTAACCAGTCTCCTGCATCGTTTTTATGATAAAGGTCTATTTCTATGGTAGTAGAACTGACTAGCAGATAATCTATTAAGGCTGGGTTATTTTGATACATTCTAAATTTGCCGCCTCTGTCATAAGCTTCGGTACTTTTGGAAAGAACTTCAACAATTAAGCAGGGGTGGGTAATATATTGGGTATTGGCTTTATCTCTTTCGTCGCAGGTGACGCTGGCATCTGGGTAGGTGTAGTTAGTAGTACCTAAGATATTAACTTTGAGGTCTGAGTTACCTGTTATGCAGCTACTAACGTCTAAATGGGTATCAAACATAGTCGTAAATCTAATTCCAATACGGCTATGATTAACGCTACCGCCAGTCATAGCGTAAACTTGACCGTTGATATATTCATGTTTTTCTAGTTGCTGTTCTTCCCATGCAAAGTATTCTTCAGGGGTGAGGTGGGGGGTGTTTTCTTTGACTGCAATCATTTTTTCTGACTTTTCAAACATTCTCTTACGCCAAGCTTACCATTCTAATTTAGATTAGTGGTAGTCAAGGAGAGTTTGTTAATTCCTCAATTAATTGGTCAGGAGTTAGAATTTGCGGTGTAACTACGGGGAAATCTTGAGGATTACGGGTAATAATCGCATCTAATTGATTGACTACCGCAGTGGAGTATTGAATGGCATCTTCAAAATCCTTAAAATTGGTTGTGAAAGCCATTGTAATTACAGCCTGATTTACCGTGGCAATTTGACAGAAAGTAATTAACTGATTTAAATAACTAAGCGTCCAATCTCGACCTCTGGCTTTACGGATGATATAATACAAATCACTAAAAGTTGAAGCTGAAATATAACCTGCAATTTTCCCTTGTTCAATCAGTAATAAAACTTGTTCACTTGCATTCCAAAAAGGCTCTCTTTCTAGGGCATTATCAATGATGATATTAGTGTCTAGCAGGATTTTCACAGGTTATATTTCTCCTTTAAATATTCATATTTAGCTTGATCTGCATCAAAGTCGGCTGGAACGGGTGGGGCATTTTCAAATAAACCCTCAAATGCTTTGATTCTCGATTTTCTCTTTGGTGTTTCTGGTGCTGGTTCACTTACTGGGGTTGTGGTATTATCAAGCGTCTCAGTAGCTTCCCAAACTACAATTTCTACATCTCCGGGGGGTAAATTCAGGGGGTCGGTAATTACTAATTTACCAGATGAATCAATTTTTCCTTTGAGTTTGTATGCTTGCATGATGTTTTGCATTAGATTCTATTTTTAATATTATCTCGTATTCACTAAATTGAATTCTATATTTTGAGTATAATTTATTAACCGCTTTTACCAAATAAAAAGGGTTATCATCCATTTAGAAAATAAATTTTTGATGCGATCACCCATAATTCGCGACTCACAATAATAGTGATCGCACTATGCTTATTTGTTTACGACTGTTTTTCTAGTCGCTATTTTTCTGTCAGCATACAAAATAACCTCTTTTATAACGAGTTTTTGAATAGCAGAGATAAAAGTTTCCATCGGCAACAAGATATACACGATCATTTTCTCCCAAACCTTTTTCGTTTTGATAAATATCATTAAGAATAAGATAATAATTCAAATTTTTGTCTTTCAGTAGAAATTTTGCATCTGGACGATTTTCCCCTGTTCTGCCATTTTTAGTGAAATAATCAGAAAGTGCTTTGTCTATTTCAGCATTTAAAGATTCTTGTTCTAATTTATAATCGTTATGTCTATATTTTTTTAGCCAACCATTTGCTAAATCTGCAATATTTGGTTCTATATTAATTCACTTCCAACTTAAACAAGTTTGGAAATCACCAAATTGGGCAAACTTTTATCAACGATTACGCTACATCTTAATTGATGAAGCACACACCCTTTCCGGTAGTTATGGCGCAAATATGGCTTATTTGGCATATAATTTAACAATACTCTTATTCTAGTTTATCTCATTTTGTGGCTTAACTACACGAAAATTGCTGTAATATATGAATAACAATGATTTAGCTTTTACTCCAGCTTTAGAGTTAGCGCAATTAATCCGTCTGCGGGAAATCTCACCTCTGGAGTTAGTAGAAATATATTTAGAGAGAATTCAACGTTTAAATCCCAAATTAGGTAGTTATTTTACAGTTACAGCAGATTTGGCCATTGCTGATGCCAAACAGAAAACAGAATTATTGACAACGACTTCGGAATTACCACCATTTTTTGGTGTCCCTATTTCCATTAAAGATTTGAATGCGGTTGCAGGTGTTACCTGTACCTATGGAAATCCGGCGCTTGCCCAAAATATCCCTAATTACGATGATGGAGTAGTTACGAAAATTAAACAAGCTGGGTTTATTATTTTAGGGAAAACTGCTACTTCTGAATTAGGTTCTTATCCTTACAGTGAACCTGCGGGATTTCCCCCAGCGCGAAACCCTTGGAATTTAGAATATACTCCGGGTGGTTCTAGTGGTGGTGCGGCCGCATCCGTAGCGGCGGGATTATGTGCGATCGCTCAAGGTTCAGATGGTGGTGGTTCGGTGCGTGGCCCTGCAGCTTGTTGTGGCGTTGTTGGCATCAAACCAGCTAGAGGCAGAGTCACTAAAGCCCCTGTGGGGGAAAACTTGGCAGGGTTAGCTGTGGATGGTCCTATTGCCCGTACCGTAGCTGATGCGGCGGCGATGTTAGATGTTATATCTGGATATGTCACAGGTGATCCTTATTGGTTGCCAGATCCCCAACCATCATTTCTCGACGCAACTAAAGTTAAATTAGAGCCTCTGAAAATTGCCTTTAGTAACACTATTATTCCCTTTGGAGAAGCTGACCCTAACTGTAAACAAGGGGTATTAACAACCATTAATTTACTAGCACAATTGGGACATCAAATTACAGAAAAATGCCCAGATTTTAGTAGTTTGATTGAACCATTTAAAACCGTTTGGCAATCTGGAATCGCAGCAGCAGGAATTCCCTCAGCAGCTTTGCAACCTTTAAACCAGTGGTTATTAGCCAAAAACGGTTCTCTAGTAGAATATTTGCAAGCTCTAAAGCAAATGCAAATGGTATCTCGGCAAATTGTCGCCTTTTTTGATACTGTAGATATATTAGTATTACCAGTTTATCTCCATTCTGCCATTCGTGTTGGTGAATGGGCTAATTTGAGTGTAGAAGAAACTTTTGCTAAAATTGCTCATTGGGTTGCACCTTGTCCAGTAGCAAATGCTACTGGATTACCTGCGATCGCCCTTCCCGTAGGTTTCGATAGCAATGGTTTACCCCTGAGTGTGCAGTTAATTGGAAAACCTGCGGCGGAGTCTACCCTCATTAGTTTAGCAGCCCAATTAGAAGCCGCTAACCCCTGGATTCAACATCGTCCAGCACTTTAGATAGACTGTCTGAATCACGATTTACGGTTACTGAGCGAAGTCGAAGTACAGGATTTAAGGATTTACGGTTACTGAGCGAAGTCGAAGTACGATATTTAACGATTTACGGTTACTGAGCGAAGTCGAAGTACGATATTTAACGATTTACGGTTACTGAGCGAAGTCGAAGTAGAGGATTTAACGATTTACGGGATTGTTATCCTCAATCCTATTAATATTTCCATCTTAATAATCATGATTCTGACATTTTTATTGAGCCAGTTTTACCTGTTCACGGGCATCAACAACTAAAACTAAACAAAGTGCTGCAACTGCTTTTTCCCATGCTCGACGGACTTTTTCATCTTCTACGCCATCAAATAAACTCACCAACCGAGGAACAGCTTTTTCTAATGCTCCATGGGGGACGGGACGATGTAACTGAACTAGATGATTAAGACTTTCTTGATTATGGAGAAAATTAACTACCCATTTTGTTGTATGATCCGGACTATCAGGAACATTTTGCACACCTAATTGATTTTTTAACCAATCATAAAAAGGCGGTAAATGTTGAGCTAAAACCGCACCAGCAGTAGGTAGGGTTTTTTTGAGTAAACTAATATCTAAACTGTCTAATTCTTGTTTTAATGCTGGTGATTTTAGTACCTCATTTAAGGGTGTGGAAAGTATTGCTTCTATTTCAGATTCAGAAAAATCTAAATTGTGGGTGAAAGTTGAAATTAGAGATTCCATTTTGTACACTCCAGGGAGTATTTCTTAAGTTGTACAACGATTATAGCAATGCAATAATATAACTCGTCATAGAGTAATTACTTATCTATTTCTTTTTTACTGGAGTATTGACCAAAATCAATCAAAAAATCAGATGTTATGTACTACTCATTATTTGATATTTATTTACAAAACTTCACTAATGTATAATAGATTTGGCATCAGAAACAACACATACACCACCATATTTTTTAAGAATTGGTCTAATAGCTTCCACTACTTGATGTTCTTGTTCTTCACTACAAACAGTCATGACATAACCATTAGTAAGTGCATGACCTTCTAAATCATCAATTGCTTTGCCTCTATGTCCTTTGCCTATTACATCCTCAATAATTGTATAGCCAGAAACTCCCGCATGATCTAAAACTTTGAGGACTTTTTGTAATTCCAAAGAATTAGTAATAATTTCGATTTTTTTGACATTTTGCACCTGATTATTCTCCTAAATTCCTATGGTTTTGATCATGTTGAAATACAAAGGTATACCAAGAATAATATTAAATGGGAACGTGATCGCTAAAGCCATGGATACATATAAACTGGGGTTAGCTTCAGGAACTGTCATTCGCATTGCTGCGGGTACGGCAATATAAGAAGCGCTGGCACAAAGTACCGCAAATAACAAAGCATCTCCTTGAGACATCCCAATTACTTTACTGATAAGGATACCAATAATGGCATTTAAGACGGGCATAAAGACCCCAAAACTAATCAAGAAAAAACCTGTATTACTCAAGTCTTTAATTCTTCTTGCCGCCACCATACCCATATCTAATAAAAAGAATGATAGCATTCCATAAAATATATCTTGGGTGAAAGGATGTAATTTTTCCCAACCTTTTTCTCCTGTCAAAATTCCCACTATCACACTACCAACTAAGAGAAATACAGAACCGTTTAAAAAAGCTTCTCGGAAAACTTCACTCCAAGAAAATTTGTCTTCTTCTTCTATTTCGGATTTGGGAGTTTTGGCAAAAACTCTGACTAAGACAATTCCTACAATAATTGCTGGAGATTCCATGAGTGCTAAGGCTGCTACCATGTGTCCACCAGAATCAATACTAAGAACTTTGAGAAAAGATTGCGCTGTAATAAAGGTAACCGCACTGATTGAACCATAAGTTGCAGCAATAGCGGCTGCATTATAGCTATCTAATTTCAATTTGAGGATAAAAAATGAATAGATAGGAACAACCGAAGCCATAAATGTAGCTGCTAAAAGGGTGAGTGCAATTTGGGGGCTAATTCCACTGTGATCAATTTCATATCCACCTTTAAAACCAATTGCTAATAGGAGATAAAGAGAAAATAATTTAGGTAATGGTTGGGGAATTTCTAAATCAGATTGTAGTAAAATTGCCAGCATTCCTAAAAAGAAGAATAACACTGGAGGGTTTAAAATATTCGACAATATAACACTAGAGTTCATTTGTTGTTAATTTAATATTGAGTGTGTCTTGTTCATATTTGAGATATCGTTATTGAATATACCTGTTGACATAGCATTTTGTAAATAAGTAGTATACTAAATTAGGACTTACTCATTGACAGGAACAACCAAATATGAGGTATGGGTTTCAGGCTTTTTAACGTAATTTTTCGTTGATTTTTGGGCGAACTGCTTACAGCAGCGCTTCGCTATTGCTATTTGTATAAACTTCATCCCCCAAAGTCTGAAACAACCAAATACAGTTCAGGCATATCATGGTTAATTTGTACAGTACGTAAGTCCTATTAAATATTTTCTGCGTGTAAAAAAATAATTTGGTAAAAGGTAAAGAATTACCAATTACCAATTACCTAAAATTATGCTTTTTTCAACCAGCTAAACATGGCACGTAAATCTTTACCAACTTCCTCAATAGGATGTTCAGCTTCTTGACGACGCATAGCAGTAAAACCAGGTTTACCGGCTTGGTTTTCTAATACGAATTCCCGGGCAAATTGTCCAGATTGAATTTCGCTGAGGATTTTCTTCATTTCCGCTTTAGTTTCGGCGGTGACAACGCGGGGACCGCGAGTATAATCACCATATTCGGCAGTATTAGAAATACTATCGCGCATAGTGGCTAAACCACCTTCTACGACTAAATCAACAATTAATTTGACTTCGTGTAGACATTCAAAATAAGCGAGTTCTGGTTGATAACCTGCTTCAACTAGGGTTTCAAAACCGGCTTTAATTAAAGCACTCAAACCACCACACAATACTGCTTGTTCACCAAACAAATCGGTTTCGGTTTCTTCCCGGAAGGTAGTTTCCAAAATACCGGCGCGTGTACCACCAACACCTTTAGCATAAGCCATAGCGCGATCGCGTGCTTTGCCAGTTGCATCTTGATAAACTGCAAATAACGCAGGTACACCTTGTCCTTGTTCATAGGTACGACGTACTAAATGTCCAGGTCCTTTAGGTGCAACCATGACGACATCCACATCAACAGGGGGAACAACCTGTGCAAAATGGATATTAAAACCGTGTGCAAAAGCTAAAACATTTCCAGCTTCTAAATTGGGTTCAATTTCATTTTTGTAAATTGTTTTTTGGACTTCATCAGGTAATAAAATCATGATAAAATCAGCAGCTTTGGCCGCATCAGCCACATTTTTAACTGTTAAACCAGCAGCTTCTGCTTTAGCTGTGGATTTACTGCCGGGATATAATCCGACAATGACATTTACACCACTATCTTTGAGATTTAGCGCGTGAGCATGACCTTGTGAACCATAACCAATAATAGCAACGGTTTTACCTGTTAAGAGGTCCAAATTAGCATCTTCATCATAATACATACGCGCCATAGAAGCATCTCCTGTTCACAAAGGTTGTTATCAAATTTGCAGACTTATGATTGTATCGCAAATTGGGTAATAGGGAATAGGGAATAGGGAACAGGGAACGACAGTAGGGGCGAACGGCCGTTCGCCCGTACAACACAATCAACCATCACCCGCAGTCTTCAACCTCACAAACACGGCGGATATTGAGGATATCACTCATTTTTTTGAGTTGGACAAATAAATGTTCTAACTGAGAACAATCGCGGACATCAATACCTAAATTCATCAACGCGGGTTGTCCTAGAGAAGTTTTTACTTGTGCATGACGCACATTGATTCCTTGGTCACTCAAGCGAGATAATACGTCTTTCAATACTCCGACTCTATCTAATGCCTCAATTTGTACATTAATGGGATAAGTATGAGGACAGTTGCGGTTGCCGATAGCTGCATTCCAACGGACTGGTATTAATCGTTCACCTTCAACATGGTCTACATTATGACAGCCTTGGCGATGGATAGAAATACCCCGTCCCCGTGTGACGACTCCCACAATGGGTTCACCAGGAATGGGGGTACAACACCCAGCAATATGATAAACCAAGCCCTCCACTCCCAAGATGGGGGCATCACTGGCACGAGATGTAATTGGTGGTGTATCCCGTGAGGTTTTGGGTGTTGGTTCTTTGGGGATGAAGGAGACAACATCACTCACAGGCTGTCTAGCTTTGACAACTTCCCGCCAACGGTTGAGGACTAAATTTAAGGTAATTTCCCCATAACCCAAACCGGCAAGTAAATCTTCTACACTGTGATAATTACATTTTTCGGCGACGGTGTGCATGGCATCTGATTTGAGTAAATTCTCAAAACCAGTTTTCCCCAATTCCTTTTCTAATAAATCTCTGCCTCTGGCAATATTTTCTTCTCGGCGCGATCGCTTGTACCATTGTTTAATGCGATATTTAGCTGCCGAAGTGCCAACAAAGTTTAACCAGTCCAAACTAGGATGACTATTCTTTTGGGTAATAATATCAACAATATCGCCATTGTGCAGTCGTGTTGACAAAGGAACAATGCGCCCATTTACTCGCGCCCCTGCACAGTGGTTTCCGACTTCTGTATGAATACGATAGGCAAAATCTATAGTTGTAGAACCAGGACTTAAAGGTACAACATCCCCCTTGGGGGTGAAGACATAAACATCATCTTCAAATAAATTGTCTTTAACGCTATCTAAGTATTCCTGTGCATCTTTTAAATCACTTTGCCAATCTAGCAACTGGCGCAACCAAGTAAACTTTTCATCATTACCTGTGACATTAACATTATTAGACCCACCAGTTTCCTTATACTTCCAATGGGCGGCAATTCCATACTCCGCGATATGGTGCATTTCTAAAGTGCGAATTTGCACTTCTAAGGGCCGGCCTGTGAAACCAATTACCCCCGTATGTAAGGACTGGTAGCGGTTGGGTTTAGGCAGTCCAATATAGTCTTTAAATCTACCAGGAATAGGACGAAACACATCATGCACTACAGCCAACGCTCGATAACATTCTTCATTAGTTTGCACAATAATTCGCAGGGCGGCTAAATCGTAAATTTCATGAAATTCCTTTTGCTGTCGGTGCATTTTTTGATAAATGCTATAAAGGTGTTTAGGACGACCGCTAATTTCTAAACAATTAATACCAGCTTTTAGCAAGCGACGGCGTAAAGTATCCGTAGCTTTGAGTAACTTTTCTTCCCGTGCCGTGCGTTTTTCTGCTACACTTTCCTGGGTTTCTCGATAAGCTTCCGGTTCTAAATATTTAAAGGCTAAATCTTCTAATTCCCATTTAATTTGCCAAATTCCTAAACGGTTGGACAAAGGGGCAAAAATATCTCTTGTTTCCTGGGCACTACGTTTACGACTACCTTCAGACATATATTGGAGAGTCCGCATATTATGCAAACGGTCTGCCAGTTTCACCACAATAACCCGAATATCCTGCGCCATGGCCAAAAACATGCGCCGGAAATTTTCGGCTTGGCTTTCGGTTTTACTGGTAAAGTTGATTTTTGAGAGTTTGGTAACACCTTCCACCAATAGTCGCACTTCTGGACCAAAACGTGCTTCTATATCTTCAACTGTAATTTCTGTATCTTCAACTACATCATGAAGTAAACCGGCTGCTATCATAGCAGGACTACCACCTAATTCACGGAGTATTTCAGCTACCGCTACAGGATGGGCAATATAAGGTTCTCCCGACTTACGAATTTGACCGTCATGTAGTTGATACGCAAACTGGAATGCCCGACAAATTAAGGCATTCCCGTTATACGTTCGGTCTTCTTCCTCTGTAAATATTGGTGATGGAGGTTCTATTAAACATTTGTTAAGCCAGTCTGGGAGAACGACATCAACAGGAGGTTTGACAGCTACACTACTCATAAAATTAAAAGGTAATTTGTGGATAGGTTGAGACAAAAGCAAAATGGACAGCACCCCTATAAATAGATGCTGTCTGTTGAAGGTTTAGAGACAAGGTTGGAGAGATGATGTCCTAATTGTCTGTGGTCATCATCCATCGTCGGTTTCCTACAAACATAATCAAATAAACCTATTGACTGCAAACCAAGCCTCAAAGTATGATCTGATGCTTGTGGATTTGACTGGAAAAAAAAGAAAGTTAGTTGTATAGGAAAATTTTCTTGACATTAATATTATCTTAACTAGCAACAGATGTCTTTTAATTTTGATAAATATCAGAAATTGGTAATATTTCTAGATAAGTTCAGGGCTAATGTAACAACAGGTAAACTTGATGCTGGTGAATTGCGCTTGTGTTTAACCCAGTTACAGACATTTTTTATCCAGCAAATTGTCCCTTTAGAAGATGCTAATTTCCGAGAACAGTCCTATAAAACGGAAATAAATAAGCAGTTACGGCTTTTGGAAGTAGATGTCATGTTTCTCAAAGGTGCAAAGCAATCTGCAACATCACAAGCGAGATTAAACACGATTACGGAACGAGTAGATACTTTAATTGGATATTGTCAAGCTATTATGCACCCAGAGGAACAGCAAAAAATAAACTATAAGTATAAGTAAGCTGTTGTGCATTTAATTTGTATAAATTAGACAGGCAAGATGCCTGTGCCACAAGAGTTCAAGAACTTATGACTATACAATTTAGCTGCATAACAGCTTAGTGAGACAGAATTAATTACACAATGTCATTGCGTTAGCGAAGCGTGGTGTTAACCATATGGAACGAATTGAAATGAAGCAATCGCAAAGGTTGTGATTGCTTCCCTTCGCTCGCAATGACTGTAAATATTTTTGTCCAACTACTTAAAACATCCTCTAACCCAAAAATTTCTTTTGGTGCTGGTTGGTGAGCTTGTCGAACGACACCCTACCAATGTTCCAGTTGCGTAATTCCTGGTTAGGAAAGATGTGGGTAATGGATAGGTTTACCAGAGGGGTTTATTTATACATGAAAAACTTTTAAAACATCCTCTAAGAATTACTTTTTTTAATCATTTCAAAAAAAGCATCATCCAATTCATAACCGAGAATTTGGGCAAAAGATTTCAGTCGGGCAGGGCTAGGAATATTTTGTTGGTGCAACCAATCACTTAAAATAAAGATTTTGTGCATCAAAAATATTTCTAAAGCCTCTGGATTGTACTGGATACCCTCTTTAGAGCTAAACTGATGAGGTACTAACATAGCTGCATACCGAGCTAATTCTCCCGCCTTCCAATCTAGTAAAAATGGCAACCAAGGATACTGGGCATCTAAACGGACAAACCATAGTCTTACCTCTGGAATTTCCGATAGTTCTCTGGGGTCACTTGCTTCTCGTTGATAATTAATTTCTAGACGCAACTGCTGTTCAGAGGAGGAAATGTTTCCCGCTTGCAGTATTGGTTCAATCACAGTTAAGGCAGGTGACACATCCAAATTATAAATACAGTCGTTGTTTAGGGTGATTGTGATTGTCATGGACTAGCTACTTTGTTACTTGCTCAACAGTGTTGAGAATACACAGTAACAGTTTTTTAACCCTTTTAGGTGGATATTTAGAGGAATTTTAAGCTAAAGTTGTAATGAGTTTGTTTTAGATATAATGATCTATATAGTTACTCATCATCTATGAACAAATTAGCTATTTGGGGCTTTTTTGTGCGTATGCTGTGTCTATAGTGTTACCAGAGTTGATGAAAAATCTCTGGATTTGATCAGCAGAATTTTTTCCCATTTCCCAATTAACAACTACTATTTACTATAGTTAATAAACTGAAATATGTACAAACAAGCAAGTTCTCCTAAATCTATTCGTTCTTTAGAAGATGCTCTGGAGCGATGCCAAGTGTTAGGGATGCGTGTTAGTCGTCAACGTCGTTTTGTTTTAGAATTGCTTTGGCAAGCTAACGAACATCTTTCAGCAAGGGAGATTTATGATCGTCTGAATCAAGAGGGAAAAGAGATAGGACATACATCAGTTTATCAAAATCTAGAAGCACTCTCTAGCCAAGGAATTATAGAATGTATTGAACATTGTGATGGCAGATTATACGGAAATATTAGTGATTGTCACAGTCACGTTAACTGCATAGATACAAAGCAAATTTTAGATGTACATATAGAATTACCAGATGAATTATTAACTCAAGTAGAAGCACAAACAGGAATTAAAATTACTGAATATAGTATTAATTTTTATGGTTATAAAGACAATGCCAAAAACCCTTGAAGTTGCGGCTGACTCAGGAAGCCACGTCTGGGCTTTAGACAAGGGATGAACACTAGGGGCAGGATTTATCCTGCATTGACGTTATTGGATGGATTCACCGCGTGAGCTAAAAATTGATAAGTTTGCTCTTAATAAATACTCTACTGAACTTCGGAAAGAATTTCCTTTCACTGCTGAATTAAACTTAATGGCTGTACAATCAGCCGCAGAAAGGGCTTGGTCTGCCATATCAAGGTTTTACGACAATTGCAAATCTCAAAAGTCTGGGAAAACTTGTACTGAGCGAAGCCGAAGTAAGGGATTCCCCCGTTTTTAAAAAGATTGTCGTTCAGTGGAATATAAAACATCAGGCTGGAAGCTACACAAAACAAAGCGACGTATCACTTTTAGCGATAAAAAAGGCATTGGTGAACTCAAATTATTAGGTAAATGGGATATTCAATCCCACAACCTTAAAGATATTAAACGGGTGCTTTTAATTACCTCTAGTTGGCTTTCATGACTGGCTTAAAAGACATTAACCCCTAAAAATTATTAGGATTTTTAGCCGTTAATTCCGGGGGTTTCAGCCTATTTTCTGATAAGCTAACCATGTTCCTTCATTGCGTCTTAACGCCTTTTGTTTACTCAGACTAACTAACACACTTTCCGTTAGCTGGGATAAAACAGGTAAATATTGTAAATATTCGAGTACACCAATGAGCGATCGCCCTTTAGAATTCTTATTAATTGACCCAGATCCCATTTTCCGTTTAGGACTAAAGGTAACGCTGGAAGCTATTTCTAATTTACAGGTGGTAGCTGATGTTTCTACTGACACTGCGGCTTTGCAAGTGTTAGCGGAAATACTAGCGCGAAACCCTCGGCAAATTAAATTAATCATCTTAGCATTAGATCAAGAACGACTAGGATGGCAATTCTGCAAGGAACTGAAATCTTTATACCCTCACATACCTATATTACTCCTAACTGACCTATCTCAGCCAGAATTACTGATGGACGCAAAAGCGACAGGGGTAAATGCGTATTGTCCCAAAGGGATATCAATTTCTCAATTAGTCCCAATTGTGGAACAAGTGGCCAATGGTAGTTATTATTGGCCTGTAGAGACACAAATTTCTCAGCCTGTGGTATCTGCTTTACCATTTACCAAGTTGAGACAGAATATACAAGCTTCAGGAAATGACTACATTAATTATACTCTCCATCAAGTTACAGCAGAATTAAAACTACCAGGAATAAGTCTATTAAATCAAGTTATCTTAGCAGGAAGACGACGGGAACTTTTAGCGGCGCGGTGGTGTGTAAATCATTTATTAACAGTACCCCGGGAAAGACAAAAAACACCACCAGAACTCCAATTACCATCAGCAGATGTTCGGGCAACTCCCAGTATGATCACAGCAGATACACAACCACCATATAATATACCACCTGTGGTTAGTTCCCAACAACTGCAAGCTGAATTATTAACACAATGTTTAAATAAATTACAATTCCCTTTAGATAATCTCACGAATACACCTTTAGAAATTGATATTCTCAGAGAAGATAAAAAAAGAGAGTTACTTTATATTATTGTCCATAAATTTTCTCAGCAGTTGGCGGAAATTCGTACTTTTAATTTTGATAAACAACAATTATATAATTTGAAAGATCAGATTTTAGTAGATTTATGGCAATTTACGCTCACAGAATTTTTTGGTAATTATCAGCAAATTGTTATTAACAAAGCAGAAATTAACTTAGTCAAATTTTTATTAGATAAAACTACAAACTTACAACCCCAATTAATTCAGAAAGTCCCCCTATTTTTTGAATTATTATCTTATTTAATTTTATTTACAGATTTATATATTGATAATATTGCCTATAGAGCGGGAAGTCAAGAAGCCCAATCTCAAGCCTTAGCTATTGTAGAAAATTTATTTATCCATATAGCTAATCGTGTGATGCAGCCGTTATTAAATTATTTAGCGGATGCAGAAATTATTAAACAAAACTTTTATGATCGGCATATAATTTCCACCAGAGAAATTGAAAAATTCCGCAATAATTTATCTTGGAAATATCAATTATCTCAATATATCACCGAAGCTCAAACAATTTTTGAAAGTCGTTATGAATTATTTGTATTTGCCCCTCGTGGTATTGCCAAAATATCAGTTTATGCCCCTCGTAATCAAGAGTTAGCAGAACTGGCTGGTATTCCTTTAGGGGTGACATTATTGCTAGAATTTCGGGATGCCATTACCCCACGAATAAAATCCTTAGCAGGTTTTTTAGGAACTGGAATTGTTTTTGTCCTAACTCAAGTAATTGGTAGAGGTTTAGGTTTAATTGGTCGCGGTATTTTACAAGGAATTGGCAGCGTTTCTTTGACAGATAAAGGAGAACGGAAAGATTAGTAATTGCCATAAAGGTTTTACCATAACACCTTCATCACAAGTAATAAAGCGCATTTCTAATGAGGAATTACACGGCTACTTAGGGGTTGCTGAATAAAACCCACATTCCGCACCCCAAACTGGACCAGAGGGAAATTACGGAGATAAAAAATCAAATTGAGCATAAAAACAGACATATACAGTGAAAAAAGGCATTTGAGAAACAGTAAATCACCAAAAATGTCATCAAAACCTATTCTCAATAAGAAGCAATGAGAATGAACACCACCTGGAGAGGTTAACAGATAAAGAAAAAAAGATATTCAAGAGAAAATCATAAACTAGACTAATATTTCCAGGATAAAAACGAAATTATAGACATAGTAAAATGGAGCTA
>JACCDP010660754.1_pt1 | contig 30129 bp, 33 predicted proteins | sample 7445841 | NCBI WGS metagenome assembly JACCDP01 (sample SAMN15323441, study PRJNA562643) | freshwater metagenome | isolation source: river surface water | place: USA:Blue River Watershed | collected 2017-08-17 | reverse complement strand
TCTTAATCCAGTATCTTATAAAAGAAAAGGCGCAAAAGATAAAAAAGAAATAGGTTTGATCGCCGAAGAAGTAAACGAAATTATTCCAGATATAGTAAAAAAAGACGCTAATAATAATCCAGAGGGAATTGATTATTCCAAATTAACTGTAATTTTAATTAATGCCGTAAAAGAACTTTCTGCTGAAGTAAAAGAATTGAAGAAGAAAATTAAATAATGCCGACACAGACAAAGTTTAGGGCTTATATTAGTGGCGCTTATTATGATTTAAGCGGAGTATTTGAGCCTCTTAATGGCGGAACAGCAGCATCAGCAACTAACTATAAAGTTGGCTCTTCGGATTTAAATACTATTTTTCATGCATCAACTTCTGTTGATGATAGGGCTGGAGAAAATACTGGTTATAAGTTAAGTGGAGGAGCGGATCTTAAAACAATTTTTAGAAGATATGGCTATGCAGGAATAACAATAACAAGTCAACCATCCAGTCAAACAAAAGCTGAAGGCGAATCTGTCACATTTTCAATCTCAGCGACAACAACATCTGGAACTCTTTCTTATCAATGGAAGAAAAATGGGTCTAATGTAGGAACCAATAGCACATCATATACTATAAATCCAGTTGCAGTAGGTGATGATGGCGCATCAATTGTTTGCGAAGTGTCTAACGGAACATCCACCGTAACTTCATCCACAGCAACTCTTACAGTACATTATGTTACGATAACCGATAATCCAGACGCTGCTTCGTATAACGAAGATGACGATCCTACTATTTCAGTGTCCGCGACGGTTAAACCAACGCCAGCTTCTTATCAATGGCAATACTCATCAAATAACGTATCATTTAGCGATAAAGCTGGAGCAACAAATTCGTCATTAACATTTACTGATATACAGCCTTCAGACGAATATTATTATAGATGCAGAGTAAGGAATAACGGCAATACTGTAGAAAAAAATTCTGCATCTGCGCTTATTCAAGTTTATTTTCAAAATTCGATAACATCTCAGCCAACAAATCAAACAGTTGTTTCTAATGGAACAAATGATGCAGTATTCACTATAGCTGCAAATGGAAAATCTACACCGACATATCAATGGCAAGAAAATAGTGGTGGATGGAACAACTTAAGCAATGGCGGTAGAATTAGTGGAGCAACGTCATCTCAACTTACGATTTCAAATGTAGAAATCGCTGACAATGGCAGACAATTTAGATGTATAGTTTCAAACAAAAAGGCAGATGGATCTACAGATTGGAATAATACGACATCAAATAGTGTTACATTAACAGTTCACTGGTTAGAAATAACATCACAGCCCAGTGGCGGCACGGTTAACGAATATGACGTTGTAGCTATCGGCGTAACTGTTAACGCAAACCCATCGCCAACTTATAGATGGCAATATTCTTCTGATGATTCAAATTGGGCTGACGTTTATGATGGAGAATTTCTTAGTGGAGCGGGAACAGCGTCGGCCACAATAACGTTTAATGCAACGTTTAATGACATAGGATATTATAGATGCAGAGTGCAAAATGCAGCTGGAACATTAAATTCTGATTCCGCATACTTGGACGTTCAATAAAATAAAAATTTATTAGAAATAGAATTATTTGCTTTTTAAATTAAAATAATTTGTGAAAATTCTTTATGTTTCGCCTCATCTTTCTACTGGAGGCTTGCCCCAATTTCTTTTAAAAAAAATTCAAGTTTTAATAGATGAAGCTGACGTTTATTGCGTAGAGTATGCAAATCATGGTGGGTTTGTTGTGCAAAGAGAGCAGATTAAAAACTTATTAAAAAATAAGTTCATTGAACTTGGAGAAAATAAATTTGATCTATTGGCCGTAATCAAAGAACTGGCTCCAGACGTTGTTCATTTTGAAGAAATGCCAGAGTATTTTATGGACATGGCTTTGGCTCAAAAAATTTATGCTAAAGAGCGAAAATATTTAATATTTGAGACTTCTCATGATAGTAGTTTTGACGCAAGTACAAAAAAAGTATTCCCAGATAAATTTACATTTGTTAGCGAATTTCAAAAAAGAAACGTAGAAGCATTGGGAATCCCGTCTGAAGTTCATGAATATCCAATAGTTTTAAAAACAAAACCGCAGAGAAATGAAGCTTTAAAAATTTTAGGCTTAGATCCAAATAAAAAACATGTCGTTAATGTTGGTCTATTCACTCCAAGAAAAAATCAAGCAGAGATTATAGAATACGCAAAAAAGTTAAAAGACTATCCAATTCAGTTTCATTTTATAGGAAATCAAGCTGACAATTTTAGATTTTATTGGGAACCTTTAATGAAAGACTTCCCGAGCAATTGTACTTGGTGGAATGAAAGAAAAGATGTTGAAAATTTTTATCAGGCGGCAGATCTTTTCCTATTTACATCAAGAGGAACGGCAAATAATAAAGAAACTAGTCCACTTGTTATTAGAGAAGCAGTTTCTTTTAATCTGCCTTCATTGATATATGATTTGCCAGTTTATCTAGATATGTATGATAAATATCAAAATGTTGAATATTTAAATTTTGATGATTTAGAAGAAAATTGCACTAAAATTCTAAAAAAATTAAAGATTGACAGTAGAAAGCCAATAGAAATTTTATCGAAAGAGATAAATGATTTTAATAATGGAAATACTTTTAAAGTCGCTAAGAAAAATTCCGATATTGCTTTTGTAATATCATCATATCCTAAAAGTTCAGAATCCAAAAAAACAACAAAAGCCTGTGTTGAAGAGCTTAAAAAGTTTAATGTTCCAATTATTGTAACATCTCATTGTGGTTTACCAGTGGATATCCAAGACGCTTGCGATTACGCTGTGATTGATAAACCTAGAAATATTTTAACAAAGCAGAGTTATTATGTTAGATTTTGGCAAACGTTTTTTAAAAATGGAGAAAATAATAAATGCACATTGCATTTAGATACTAGTTTAAACGATATTTATCATGGGCCAGCAGTATATACCAACTATTACAACGGTATTTCGCTGGCAGAAAAACTTGGATTTAAAAAAGTTATTTGCCTAAATTTTGATTTTATTTTAAATGATAAAAAATTCTTCAATAAAATTTATAATATTTTACTTAAATCAAGTGGGTATTTTGTAAGATCGTCCGCCCCAGAAGGAGAAGTTTTAAAAACTGCATTTCACGCAATAGATGTTGATTTATTTTTCAAAGCTTTTCCAAAGATAGAAAACGAACAAGATTACGAAAATTGGTGGCGCAATATAAAGTCAGAATCAAATGGACTTGAAAATATATATTTTCATTGTTTAAAAGATTATCTCGCAAGTTGCTATGTTTGTTCTGAAGAAGAATTCGGTAATGACATTTCTTTATGCGATATAGATTTAAATTCACAAGTAGAATACTTTACAATTTTGCCAATAAAACATTTGCAAGATAAAATTTGTTTAACCTTCAGGTCGTCTCACAAGATTGATTCTAGATTTATAAAAATTCATTACCCAAATGGAGTTTTTGAGCAGCAAATAAAAACTCAAACATTAATAACTGAATTTATAGATAAGCCAAGCCAGCCCTGTCAAATTACAGCCGAAATTTTTGATTTAACAAATTTAAATACTCCTATCTATAAAAAGACTATTTTAGTAGATAAAGATTATTTAGATATACAATTAAATAAAAATGGTATAGTAGAAAAAATATGAAAATTATAAATGTAACACCGGGGCTATTGCCTATTCCTCCAAATGGCTGGGGGGCGGTTGAGAAAATTATTTGGGATTATCATCTTGAATTAAACAAAGCTGGCATTAATAATGAGATTAAATATTTAAATGAAGTAAAATATGATGATAGTTTAATTGTTCACGTCCATGTTGCCAATCTAGCAAACGAGTGCGCTAGTAGAGGCATTCCTTATATTTTTAGTATACATGATCACCATGCTTTTTTATATGGCAAAGACTCTCTTTGCTTTAAAGAAAATCTTCAAGCTATAGAAGGTTCAGTTTTATCTATTTCTCCATGTAAATTTTTAGTTGATTATTTCGGCAGTAAAAAGCTTAGATATTTATCTCATGCCGTAAATACCAATGTGTTTAAATACACAAAAAGAGAATTTAATAATAGACTTCTTTGCGTTGCCAATAATGGATATGCTGCAAATCAATCTTATGACAGAAAGGGATTCAAGCCAGCTATAGAGGCTGCTATGGAGCTTGATATGGACATTACAATAGCTGGCCCAGAGAACAATAAAAAGTTTTTTGAAACTCTGCCAAAAGAACTAAATGAATATAAAAAACTAACAAAGCTTTTTAATCTAAATGAGGAGCAGTTGATAGGAGTATATAATAGCCATTCTATTTTTGTTCATATGTCAGAGCTAGAAGCTGGGCATCCTAATTTAACTCTTCTTGAGGCAATGGCTTGTGGATTGCCAATTGTTGGTACGTTTGAAGAATCTAATTATAAGGGAATGTATGTAACAAAAGATAGGTCAAAAGAATCGACAATAAATGGGATTCGCGAGATAAAAAATAATTTTGAATTTTATAAAAAATCGGCACTTGAAAACGCTAACCAAAATTCATACGAAAATAGGATTAAAGATCTTACGGCTATCTATAGCGAATATAGAGAAAAAATATTTGCAAATAGATTTTTAGATTCCTACAAGAATACTAAAAAACTAAAAGAAGAAAATAAATTTTTGGTAACTTTTTTGAACGGAGCAAAAGTAGAAATTATTGGAAATTGTAATAAAAATTACTACGTCGATTTTATTGATTATGAAGATAACCAATTGATATACAGATCTGAAATTACAAATAAAATGTGGTGCAGCCCGTCAAGAAAGTTTTTTACAAAATGGCAAATTGATATTTATGAAAAATTAGATCAGCAAACACAAATAAAAGTTTATAGCGAAAAGTTTGATTTGGTTGGTAAAAATGTTTTAGTAAATTTAAATACTAAAAGCTTAGGAGATATAATCGCATATATCGATCCAATTAACAGGTTTCAGAAAAAATATAATTGTAAAGTATACTGCATTGTACTGAATAATGAAATTTTAAAATCCGTAAAGAATAATTATAAAAATATAAATTTTATATCAGAAGATGATGGAAACGTCAATTATTACGCATCTTATGGTATTGGGTACTTTATGGAAGATTGGGATAAAAATATAGGTAGAGACCCAAGGACTTTAAAACTTAATCATGTTCCTAGTTATATTTTAGGAATAGATCACGAAGAAAATAGACCAGTTTTATCGTTCAAGCAAATTGACAAGCAGGAAAAGAAATATGTTTGCATAGGAACTCAAAGCACATCACAGTGCAAGTACTGGAATAATCCAGACGGATGGAAGACTTTAATTAAATATCTAAATCAAAAGGGGTATGAGGTATGGTGCATTGATTTGCATAATTCTTTTGGCGTTCACGACAAAAAGATGAATTATATTCCAGAAGGAGCTATAGATAAAACAGGAGCTATTTCACTAGAAGTAAGAATGGCTCAATTAAAAAATGCAGAATTTTTTATAGGTCTCGGCTCTGGACTGTCGTGGCTAGCGTGGGCTATTGGCATTCCAGTTGTTTTAATTAGTGGTTTTAGCAAACCATTTGCTGAATTTGAAACACCTTACAGAATAATAAATGAAAAAGTTTGCAATGGATGCTGGAATGACACAGAGGAAAAATTCGATGCATCTAATTGGATGTGGTGCCCAAAAAATAAAAATTTTGAATGCACCTCTTCAATTACGCCAGAAATGGTAATTGAAAAAATTAATAATCTACTTTAATATTTTTTGATTCGTATGTCTTTTTAAGTAAAGATGGGTGCGCTTTGCCGTTGGTTTTCTTTGCGTAATCTTTTAAAAACTTTTCTTTTACAGGATCTTTTCCGCCATTTTGTTTAGCGCGCTTTTCGCTAAGTTCTGCGCTTCTGTCAAAAAGGTCGCCAACTGTACCTTTCTTGTTCTTAGTGGAGTCAACAAATGCCGTAGCGTTATAAGGGTCAATTTGTGAATCTATGGATGCGTTAGGTACTTGGAATACCCTTTTCCATTCAAGCCCATTTTCGTCGATATATGAGTGAACATCGCTCATGCCCTGAAAGACATCTATAGTTTCTCCTGTTTTTGGGTTTTCGTAGGTATAAAGTGGCATATTAATATGTTAATAAAAAAGCCGCTTTTTCAAGCGGCTTTAGATTTATGAGATTTTTATCTCTTTTGGCTTCGCGTCTTTCTTGTATGGCACATCTATTACAAGAAGACCATTCTTAAGAAAACATTTCATTTCGTCCAAGTCAAACTTAGATCCAATAAAATACGACGAAGAATAGTCTCTTTTAAAATCTCCCATTTTGACTAAGGCTTTGATATTAATTTTTTTATCTTCTACGATGTATGTTGCTGATATATCTTCTTTTGAGCATCCAGCTACATTAATAATTAATTTATAGCCATTATCAGTTTCACCCTGAAATACTGGTGAGCTACGAGGACTATAAGCATAACAAGGCTGAAATAAATGACCGCTGGTAGATGTAACCGAATCTGTAATTTGGTCATTGATAGCTTGAGTTACAGCGTCAGTGATTTGACTATTTATGTAATAACTAGTAGTAGTGTACATTTTGATTAAAGGTTGGATTTTATATTTTGCAGATTTTATGCCAATTAGTTTATGCAGGGCAAACTGTTAAAGCGTATTTAAAATAGAGACAATTTGGCTCACACTATTTTCATAGGTAAATTTTTGTCCCAGTTTTAGACCTTCCGTATTTGCTATTTTATTTTCAGCCAAATTTACTGCTTTTTCCATACCTACAACAGCTTGGTCTTCATCAAAATCATAAATTGATCCTTGGTTAAAGTCAGACCCTTGTTTAAAAAAGGTGCCGTCATAGCATGGGATCTTATTCAATGGTTCAATTAAAATTGAATTCTCTTTAGTAGCCCAATCTTTATGGCTAGTGGCGTTTAAAACTACACTCCACTTTCCTAGGCAAGTGGCATTAAATGCTGGCAAACCCCAGCCTTCAGCGCCAGATAGTCCACTAATATCAATATCAGCTGAATTTAGAATATCATTAACTTCTGAATTTGTGGACACGAACGGAAGGAAGTTAATGTTCCACGCCATACTCCTATAAGTTGAAACAAGCCTTTTCATCAATTCTTTGTCAAAGAAAACATTAGTTATAGAACAGGTAAGTTGATACTTTGGATTATTTCCAAATTTTTTAATCCAAGTTCTTAAAATTTTATCAGTATGCTTTCTTTTTTCATACTTACCCATGAGCAAGAAATTAATCTTACCTTCTAGGTAATTTTTGTTCAACTTGTAAACGTCGTCATCTAGCCCGAGTGGAACAGAATAAACTTTACCAATACCTGTGTGAGCAAAACTTCTAGCAGCATACGAGCTTGAAAATATTGTAGAGTCTTGAAGGCCAACTATTGCTCTTTCTGCAACAGTTGGCTCATCAAGTTCGTAATATGTAAAAAGAACTTGCCTAGGCGTAATTCTCCTCTCAGCTCCATTAATATGCCAATTTTTTAGTGTTATAAAGTCTTTTGAAATAGACTTAAATCTATTATCTATTGAAGATTTAAGCCATTTTTTAAAATCATCCGAGGCGCGATCAAAACTGGTAAGTTCTGGGTTTGAAATCGGATAATAAATAAAAGAAAAAGACGAATCTTTTTGGCATATTTTATAAAATTCTTTTAGAAAGTTATATGTAACATTTCCAAGAGAAAGTTGATTTAATGGAGCTTCAAGGATGATTTTCATCAAATTGGAATTTCGTCGTCAGCTTCAGCTGGAGCAGCCTTTGCAGGAGCTTTGGAAAAGCTCTTTTGTGGCGCTCTTGCAGTTGGTTTTGAGGCTGGAGCCTCGTCTCCAGAATCTTCGGACTCTGAATCTGACTTTTTCTTGCCAGAGTTTACAAAGTTCAAACGCTCAGTAATGACTGAAATCGAAGAACGCTTCTGGCCATCCTTCTCCCAAGTATCTTGCTTCAGTCTACCGACTACTGATACCAAGCTTCCCTTTTTTACATACTTCTCGACGAAGTCAGCTTGCTTTTCCCAAGTATCCACGTCGATAAAAAGAACTTCCTTTTCGCTGAGTGGATTGTTGACGGCCAAACGGAAAGTCGAAACCTTCTTCCCGGAGTTTGTTGCGCGAATCGTTGGATCGGCAACTACATTACCTGCCAGTGCTACTACGTTAATCATAATTTTTAATTAGGTTTTTCTTAAGCTTTTTGAATGCTGAATTGTGTATGTTTATACAACCTTGAATCGATAAGTCAAGCTCTTTTGCGATTTTTCTCCAAGGAGTCAACTTATTTTTTCCATTTAAATATCTCATTTGAAATATTTTTTCGACTCTTTTATCTTCGAAAGTTTGAATTTCTGAAAAAACTTCATTCAAAGTTTTTTGACCATCACTCTCTTCTTTTTCTTCAGATTCAAAAACACAGTCATAATTTTCGTCAATTGAATCGTGGACTCTTTTATTTGCGGAGTTTAAACATAACCATTTTGTGTGGTTGCCAAGATATGTTGAAAATTTTATATTTCTAGTTTCGTCAAAGTTTTTAATTGCCGCGAAAATATGATATTCTTTGCTATCAATTAAATCAGCAGTATTATCTATTGAATGATATTTTGGCGCATAGTTATGAACCATTTGAAGATAGATTCCAGAATGGCGATTCACTATTTCTTGAAAACAAGAATTGTTCCCTGAGTGCCTAACCTCCTCAATCAGGGAGATATCGTCCATTTTTTCTGGAATTAGCTTCATGATCCAGTACTTCCAAACCCGCCATTTCCTCTTTCAGATGAATCTAAAGACTCTGTTTGATGAGCCGATACAGAAAACATAGGTGTGAAAATTAACTGCCCTATCTTATCGCCCTTTTTATAAATCAATGAATTTTTTGAAAAACGCTTTCCAAGAAAGCGGAAGCGGAGTTTTATAGAATTTCTATAACCAGAATCTATAACTCCAACAGAATTACATAGCGCTAACTCATATTTGCTTATGCTGGATCTTGGAAACAGTAAAGTAAAGAATCCTTGCGGAGGTTGAACTGTAACTCCAGTATCATATTCGATGTACAATATATTCTTTTTCTTATCGTCAGAATATACAATTTCTGGATCTGAATTGGCAATCAGATCCCAACCAGCATCACCAATAGCTGGAGCGATGAGATTGTTCTCGTTGCCATTTTTTAAAACTTTGAAAGATAATTGATCCATACTTTTAATTTGGCACAGATTCTAAAACTTGTCAAGTGGTTTTCCACAAAATCGCGCAGAGCGCAATAAAAATACGAAGTATTTTTATTAAAGAAGGGGGTGGGGAAAGTGGGAGGATAGTTTGGGGGATATAGGGGGGGAGTCTGAGGGGGGGAAAAAGGGGGAAAGAAAGGAGGGAGAAAGGGGAGGGGGAAACGTTTTTTATTTAAAATAATTGACATTTTTTGTGTAAATTTTAATATGTCAGAGGACAAAGATTTATTAAAATTGTTTTTGGAAAGTGGATGGATGGTTTCGATAATTGGTGCAGCAGGAATGCTGGCTAGACTAATTTCAAATCCCCTAAAAAAGGGCAACTGGACTGATTATTTAAGAAAAATTATTGTAGCCTCAATAACATCAACAATCGCTTGGTTTATTGTTGAACAAATGGATATAAGCTCAATTACAAAAGCAATAACATATGGAGTAGTTGGAGTAGTAAGCCCAGAAATAATAGATGCCTTAATTAATTTAGCAAAAAGCGTATCTAAAAACCCTGCTAAATTCGTTAAAAATGAACGTTAAAATTAAGGTATCATTACTTGGAATTGTAGGCTTAGTTTTTTCTATTTATGGCTATATAATTTGTGAAAAAGTTATACATAACATATATGATCCAAACTCTATTTTGTACCTTAAACAATTTGAAAAGTTTATATGCGGATTTATGGCTTTATCAATCATATTATGTATAGCTCCTTTTATACCAATAAAGCATTCGAAAAAGCGTTTAAAACGTGTAAAATAAACATATGGAACTAGATTTTTCTAAGCAAATATCCGAGGCTGGCAAAACTGGACTTTGGGAAAACATAAGAAAGAAAAAAGAAAGAATGGGCAAAAACTACCGCCCAGCTAAACCTGGCTCGAAAGACAGGCCCAGCAAAGAAGCTTGGAAAAAAGCTCAAGCGTCAATCGAAATGACATATACAGACGCTGAAAAAAAGACTTTAAATAAGCCCTTTCGTTTACCATCAGGCTCAAAAAAGAAATTCGGAGTTTATGTAAAAAACCCCAAGGGCAATGTTGTGATGGTAAAGTTTGGAGATCCCAATATGGAGATCAAGCGCGACGATCCAGATCGTCGCAAAAACTTTAGAGCAAGACATCAGTGCGACACTAATCCTGGTCCTAAATGGAAAGCTCGTTATTGGAGTTGCAGAATGTGGGAAGGCGGGAAATCAGTCACTGAAGTTACGAAGGGTTCAATGTCAGAAGATCTTATGTTGGCTGATGATCTTTATGATCAGCAAATGCTTTTGAACGATAATCCAACACTTACAGAAGCTCCAGAAATGGAAGACGAAAACGAAGAGGCAGTGGATTATCAGGAAGAGGCTGTAGAAATGGCTATGATCAACATTTCATCTATGCTTATAAAACTTGAACAGATTAAAGCTTTAGTTGAAGCTGGTGGAGAAGCTCCTATGGAAATTACTGAATCATGGGTCGCTGCAAAACTTACGATTGCTGAAGATTATATTTCTACGGTTCATACATATCTTTCCGCAGAAAATTCGGAATAAGTAGAAAATTTATCGACATACGCTATGATTAGCGTATGTCCTCGTATCAAGATATTTGTTTAGCTCCAAATTTTTTCAAAGGAACTAGCCGCTCTGAGTTAGATGTTAGCGCTAAATTTTTAGGAAAGTTATTTAGGCTACCAGTAGTTCCGTCAAATATGTCCTCTGTCATCAATGAGGATATTGCCAGATTCTTGGCTTTTAACGATTACTTCTATGTTATGCATAGATTTTTTACCGAGCCAGACGGTAACTTGAAACTTGCTCGAAAAATGAGTTATGAACTTTGGCCAACTTCAAGTATAAGCGTTGGAGTAAAAGAAGAAGACAAAAATCTAATTAAATCAATTGCTAAAGAAAAGCTCTCCATCGACTACATCACAATTGATATTGCTCATGGCCATAGTCAGGTAATGAAAAACATGATTTGGATAATTAAAGAATATTTACCATCAGTCAAAATTATAGCTGGTAATGTTTGCACTGGAAGTGGAGCGGCTGACTTAATCGAATGGGGTGCCCATTGCGTTAAAATTGGAATTGCTCAAGGTGGCGCATGTTCTACATATGGCAAAACAGGATTTGGTATTGGAATGCCAGAAACAATTTTGTCTGTTTATGAGAGTTCAAAAAATTACAAATTTCCAATTATTGTTGATGGAGGCGTTAGGACAAACGGCGATATTGCCAAAGCTATTGTTTTAGCTATGGATGCTTCTATTGAAATAACAAATGGAGACTTCAAAACTAATTATCCAGAAATTATGGTAATGGCTGGATCATTGTTCGCCAGTTGCTCTGATTCGCCAGCTGAAGTTGATGAGTGTGGACAAAAAACTTATTTTGGATCTGCGTCTGCGCGTCAAAAGGGTCATAATAAAAATGTTGAAGGTTTTGAGGTAAAGCTTCAGTGTAGCGACATGACATTTAAACAAAAGCTAATTGAAATTGAACAAGACCTTCAAAGTGCAGTTTCTTATGCTGGTGGCTTAGGTTTACAATCTTTTTCAAATGTAAAATTTTGCAGAAAATGAAGTTGATAATTTTTGATTTAGACGGTGTTTTAATCGATGCTAAAGAAATTCATTATGATGCGCTTAATGAATCCTTAAAAGCATATGATCAAAAGACAATCTCAAAATCAAAACACTTGTCAATTTTTGATGGTTTAAAAACGCAACAGAAATTAGACATTCTTTCAAAAGAAAATGGATTGCCTAATTTTTTACATAAGGATATTTGGAATCTAAAACAAAAGATAACGCTTGAAAAAATATCTAAAATACAAATTAATCAAGACTTAGTTAATCTTTTTAAATCACTATCAAGTTTAGATTACAAAATAGCTTGCTGTTCAAATTCAATAAGAAAATCAGTTATAGCTATTTTGTCCAAATTAGGCATAATTGAATACTTTGACTTGATTCTTTCTAACGAAGACGTAGTCAATCCAAAGCCTCATCCAGAAATTTACTGGAAGGCTATGTCTTTGATGAATTGCGTTCCTGAAGAGGTTCTAATTATAGAAGATTCGCCTAACGGATTGTTGGCGGCAGAAAGATCCAATTGCAATATCCTTAGAGTTAAAAATCAAAGAGATCTCTCTTTAGACAAGATTCAACAATCAATTTTAAAACAAAAAACTATGAAAATGAAATGGAGCGATAAGAATTTAAATGTTCTTATTCCTATGGCTGGCGCTGGAAGTAGATTTGAAAAAGCTGGATATACATTTCCAAAGCCATTGATCGAAGTAAATGGCAAACCAATGATTGAAGTAGTAGTAGATAATTTAGGTTTTAATGCTAACCATATTTTTATAACACAGAAAAAACATAGAGAAAAATATAATTTAGATACGCTTCTTTCTTTAATCTCCGAAAATTCAAAAATAATTGACGTAGACGGAATCACAGAAGGGGCTGCATGTACAACCCTTTTAGCAAAAGAATTTATTGATAATGAAAATCCATTAATAATCGCAAACTCTGATCAATACATAGAATGGAATTCTAGTGAGTTTATGTATAAAATGCAAGAACTGGATTGCGATGCTGGTATGTTAACATTTGAATCAACCCATCCAAAATGGTCTTTTGCCAAAATAAATAATGAAGGATTTGTTACAGAAGTTGCTGAAAAAAATCCAATCTCTAATATAGCTACAGTTGGCGTTTACTTCTGGAAGTGCGGCAGAGATTATGTCAGATTTGCAGAGCAAATGATAAAAAACAATATCAGAGTGAATAATGAATTTTATGTCTGCCCAGTATTTAATGAAGCTATTAAAGCTGGATTAAAAGTAAAAACTTTTAATATTAAAAATATGTGGGGGCTTGGAACCCCAGAAGATCTTCAAATATTTTTGAGAAAATAGAATTTAATGTTGAAAATCTTTTTAAACTTTAATCATATTAAACAATGCCAGAAATAACAAAAAATGATTTATTTGGATGGTCTATTATAAAGATCATAACTGATTTTAAAATAAAGTCATTTTTAGAAATTGGCGCATGGGATGGCGCTGGATCGACTTCGTGCATTATTGAGGCAATGTCACCAATGTCGGAAAAATCTTTAACATGCTTGGAGATTGATAAAGATAAATTTTCGGCCCTTGTAAATAATACAAAACAATTTGATTGGATTAAATGTTATAATGAATCTTCTATTTCTTATAAGTCTTTAATACATAAAAATTTTGATGAAATTTGGAATTCTCCTTATAATGGCCTTCCTAGGCAATGGAATCCCAAAGTTGTAGTCAATGGATGGTTCGATAGGGATGTTGAACTTCTTAAACAGTATGAATTTGGATTTTTAGAAAAAGATAATAGTTTTTATGAAGGAGTTCTTATAGATGGAGGAGAGTTCGTAGGATATAGTGAATTTACTCTGTTAAAAAATAGAACTAATTTCTTCTTCCTAGATGATGCATTTCACTCTATTAAAAATAAACAAGTTGCAGTTGAACTATCCAAGGATAATGACTGGGAGTGTTTATGCTATAATGAAAACGTCAGAAATGGATTTATAGTTTTCAAAAGAAAAACGGTTTTTGTTTAAAAATGCATGCAAATCCAGAAGATATTTTAAAAAAAATTTATTCTTCTAAGTCTTTTTCCAAACCAATTTTGGAAACTATTGAAGCATTAAAAGATCTTCAAGAAGTTAATGTAACAACTTTAAATATAGGCTTAGGAGATGCAATAGTACTAACATCGTTAACAAATGATGATGGTAAAAAAATAGATATATTTTCTCCTAATAAACATTGGCAAACATTATGCGATTTTAATAAAAAATTAAAAAGAAATGCTGAAACAAAGCAAAGAGTTAGGACTGAAATACTTGAGTTTTTTTACTGTGGAAATGGCCATTTATATCAACGCATACAGAGAGTATTGGGTTTAAAAGTAGATTTGATGCCTAAAGGATATTTGTACCCCACGACTCATACTACAGTCAAAAAAGATAAAATAGCTATAAATTTTTCTAGTGGGCCAAGTGGTTTAGATCTTACTCATGTAGGATTTAAAAATCCTAGAAGATTGGATGACAAATATAAACTAGAGATAGAAAATTTTATAAAAAATTCTAATTACGAATTCGTAGAGATAGGAAGTCAAAGGCTATTTAATTTTGATAATGTTTTTGATTTCACAAATCGGTCAGTAGAGGATTCATTAAATGAATTAGCTTCGTGTGAATATTTTATAGGTTTAAATAGTGGATTCATGAACGCTGCGTCCTGTTTTAATATTAAATCAATCATAATAGTAAATGTACCGAGGATAGAAGATCTATATTTACCTATGATTGTTGATTTTTATAACGACGATACTAGATGTGGTCAGGATATGAATTGGCTTTTCCCTCAAAATGTTCATTTGCACCAGCACGGCGAAAACGAATTAGTTCCTATTTTATGCGAAGACAATATAAAAAGAGCGATTAACGGAGAGGTATATCCGTACTGGAAAAATGACTATTTAAGTTTAATATTTTAAAAATATGAAGTGGCCTTTAAATGTAGATAATTTTACTTTTTTTGATAGACTAAAAATTTGCAATTTCATCTTAAATAAGAAAAATAGATGGACTCAAGATAAATTAGTTTATCAACTTGAACTAGCTATGGCTAATTTTGCAGACGCTAAATATGCTGTATATTGTTCAAGCGGATCTACTGCAAACACAATGGTAGCTATGAAACTAAAGGATTTTGAAAAAGACAAGCGCATTGTAGTATTCCCATCTACAACTTGGACAACGTCAGTAACTCCATTTATAAGAGAAGGGTTTACCCCAAAATTTATAGATGTAAATCTTGTTGATTTTTCTTTTGATTACAATCAACTAGAAGAGTATTTAAAAGCTAATTCCCATTTAGTTGCCGCAGTATTTACTACAAGTTTGCTTGGGTTTGTTCCAGACGTTGACCGTTTATTAAATATTGAAAAAACTTTTAATGTAAAAGTAATGTTTGATAATTGCGAAAACACTTTTGGTCGTTATAAAGATAAAAATATATCATCTTTTACAACATCAACTACAAGTACATATTTTGGCCATCATCTTCAGAGCGTCGAAGGTGGATTTGTATTCACGAACTCTAAAGAAGAGTATGACTATTTCTTGATGTTAAGAAATCATGGAATGACGCGATCAGTAAAAGATAACGGTAAATATTTAAATTTTGATGTCGATAGTAGATTTGATTTCTATTGTCTGGGCAACAATTTTAGGAACTGCGAAATTAGAGCGCTGATCGGTCTTTTAGATTTGAATAAAGCCAAAGATCACATTCTAAAAAGATTAAGCTTATATGACTTTTATTGCAATGAAATTTCTGATTCGTATCTCTTGCCGCTTACATATAAAGAAAGGGAACCAGTAGCTTTTGCTCTTCCGATAATCCCTTTTGATTTTAACAAAAAGGAAAAGGCGCTTGACTATTGCAAAGCCAATTCTATTGAAACTAGACCTATAATTTCTGGCAATCTACTTAGACAAACATGCTTTAAGCAATATGGAAACTACAAAGATTACCCTAATAGCGAATTCTTACATAAGAATGGATTTTATGTCGGTCTGCACACGCAGTTAGAAAATAAAGATATTTTAGAATTAACCTCTTATCTAAATAGTATTTAATATGTCAGCAGAAAGAATAAATAAAATAAGTGAACTTCTACTAGAAGAAATAGCAGAGCGGTTTGACAAAGAGCCACTTAATGCTAATGATATTGAATTTAGCGAAAGTTTTGCTGAAATAATGGATCGTTTTATTGTTCTTCATATTAGAATGTGGAAGCTTGAAGACGCAGTGGCTGAAGCTAAATCTGATCAAGAAGTAGCCGATTTAAAACGAAAAGTAGACTACTGTTTTAAAGACAGACGCCCAAAACTCACAAAAGCAATTAATTCATTCTTAGATGTTTATGTCAGCAAAAACCATGCGAAAAAATTTTCTGAAGAAAACGTAAAACTTTATAAAGGATTTAAAAATTAATGAAAACAGTAATTATCACTGGCGTTACTGGTCAAGATGGTAGTCATATGGCTGATTATCTTCTCAAAAATACAGATTACAATATTATAGGAACCGTCAGGCGTTTAAGCGTTCCAAACCATCAAAATATTGCTCATATTAAAAATGATAGATTTAAAGTTGTCCATATGGATATTAACGATCCAGAAAGCATTGGCGGTATAGTTGATAAGTATAAACCAGATTTTTTTATTAATTTTGCGGCAAATTCTTTTGTTGGAACTAGCTGGGAAATGCCAGTCGTTCATATGCAAACTAACTGCATGGGTGTTCTTTATCAACTTGAAGCTATTAGAAAATTTGCTCCAAAGTGCCGTTATTATAACGCTGGCTCTTCAGAAGAGTTTGGCGATGTTGCATTTACTCCTCAAGACGAAAATCATCCACTGCGTCCAAGAAGCCCATATGGAGCATCGAAAGCATCTGCCAGACAAATAGTTAAAGTCTGGAGAGAGTCGTATAATTTATTTGCCGTTCAAGGATGGCTTTTTAATCACGAAGGAACTAGGCGTGGAGAAGAATTTGTTACAAGAAAAATTACAAAAGGAGTAGCTAATATAGTTAATTCAATAAAAAATCAGCAACATTTTAAACCAATTGAGCTTGGTAATTTAGAAGCTAAAAGAGATTGGAGTGATGCTGAAGACTTTATTGATGGAGTATGGAAAATGCTTAACCAGTGGAAGCCTATCGATTATATTCTTTCGTCAAATGAGACACATACTGTCAGAGAATTTGTGGAACTAGCCTTCGCTGCTGCTGGAATTGAAGGCGTTTGGCTTGGAGACAAAGGAACTATAAATGAAGTTTATGTTCATAAAGAATTAAAATATCCACTTGTAGTTGTTAGCGCTAAATTCTTTAGGCCAGCAGAAGTAGAATTACTTCTTGGAAATTCAAATTTAGCCAGACACGAACTTGGATGGAAACCAAAAGTTTCATTCTTTCAACTTGTTAAGAAAATGGTAGAGAATGATTTGCAGAAGAATACTTGACAAATCTTCTACTCTTTGTAGAATGTAATTCACTATGAGTAATATCAATATCAATTCAAATAAGCCTTCGGTTTTAAAGGCAGTATTAATTGCGAGTCTTGTGGCTCTTTCTGCTAGTTTCTCCTTTGCTCTGCCAAGCACAGGGGCGGCAAACATGCAGACCACATCAGGAGTGACTTTTCAAGTAAATGGAAATACTCTTTCTTTTACAGCTCCAGATCGTTCAGTTATTAATTGGAATAACTTTGGTAGTGGAACTGACACTATTGCTGCTGGAGACACGGTATCTTATCGTCTTCCATCAGCATCTTCGTCCATTCTTAATGTTGTTAGCGGCGGACAAAATACAGTAATCAATGGGGCAATTGAATCCAATGCTCATGTTTACATTCTTAATCCAAACGGTATCGTAATTGGTAACGGTGCCCGTATTGATACTGCGCAATTAACCCTAAGCGCGGTAGACAGTGCATTTGCTGGTCAATTTAGCTACATTAATAATGGAAAACTTCCCAGCGAAACTGGATCTCGCACGGCAGCTGGATCAATTACTGTCGGCAACGCAGTTTCAACAGGAAATATTGTAGCTCTGACAAAAGACATCAGCATCGCTGGGTTGGTTTCTTCTGGTAGTTTTACAGTAAATGCGGATGGGAATGTTTCTGTTACGCCATCTGGAGGTACATTTTATAATAATGGATCGGTAATTATCAATAACCCAACTGGCAACACAACAATTGGATCAAGTGGGGCGACAATTATTACCCCTAGTGGATTTGTCGTTCGCAGTGACTCTGGATCAATTTCAACTGTAGCTGGTTCTAATATTAATTCTAATGCAATTACTTTAGAGTCTGCGACTGGAGATATTAATGCATCAAATCTTACAGTTCCTTCAGCTAGTCTTAGCGGAAAGAATGTGACTGCTTCTTTTGCTTCTGTTCCAAGTTCAACTGTATCAGTTTCTGCAAACGGAACAGTTTCAGTTTTTTCTCCAAGCCCTCTAACAGTTTCCTCATTTAAGAATGATAGTGGATCTTCTAGTGTTACTTCTTCTGCAAAACTTACTCTTGGATCTATAAAAGTCACATCTTCAGCAAATACAGCTTTTACAGGAACATCAGTAGCTGATTCTCTTGATGGAGTATTTATTTATGGACCAGCTTCTTTTGCCGCAACAGCTGGAGATATTTCAATTGTAAAAGCCAATCATAGTTTTGGCCCTCTTAGTCTTATTGCTACTGGAAACGCCACTGTGTATGAGTCTGGAGCTATGAATCTTAATAATGTTCGCGCCAACAACGTTAGCTTGAAAACTAATGAATTCTTCTTTCAGACCCCCAATACGGCAACGCTTTTTGCTTCAAAAGTTGGATTGATTGCCTCTGGTAACGTATCATTTTACAGCAGTATTATTACAAATGGCCTCACCGTTAATACTCTTGGTAATATTGATCTTATGAGACTATCTTTGGCTACAAATTTAAATAGTGTAGCCCCAGTCCTAACAACTACTGGAATAGTAGCGAATCCATCTCCTTAATTGAATCATTATCAAAAATATTGCTTGTTAAATGAGATTGATTTAAACAGAATCAATCTGCCTAAAGATCCTACCAAGACTGAGCTTCATAAAAATGAGGCTCAGTTTTTTATTTCTAATGGAGAACTTGTATTAGAAAGAGCTAATCAAAATCTAGATCATTTAAGATTAAATTTTTTTATATCTTTCACCGAACAGGTTATAAATTTTTTTAATTTAAAAAGTTTAAATTTTAAATTTTTAGTTAATTTTAATGATGGCCCCGAAAACGATGCTGTTGAGACTAGATTATGCTTTGCAAGGCCAAGAAAAAGCCCACATATTTGTATACCAGATTCTCATATACCTAGAACAACAAGCATTTGTAATAGTCTAGCTGGTATAGATAAACCATTCGAACAAAAAATAAATAAAGTATGTTTTTTTGGCTCTGATACCGGAAGGAAATTTCCAAATGGGACAGTTCAAAGAATAAATTTATGCAATAAATATAAAAATTCAAATCTTGTAGTAGCGAAAATAACTAATTTTATTGAGCATCCAGTACAAAATGATATATATTCCAATCCAGTTTCTATATCTGAGCAGCTTAATTATAAATATATATTAAATATAAATGGAAATACAACATCTTGGGAACGGCTAATTTGGGCAATGAAATCAAACTCTTTTTGCTTATTTTTGAAACCGCCATCTCATCAAGATGAAATTTCTTGGTATTACCATATTTTTGACTTATCTCAATATTTTATCACTGTAGACGAGAACTCAATAGAAAATTTTATTGAATGGGCTGGTGGCTGGCAAGCTGAATTAGAATCATTCAACGAACATCAAAAAATACTTGGAAATACTCTTGCCAAACCAGATTTCCATGCCCATTATTATGCTCAAGTCTTACTAAACTATAATCAAATCTACAATGAATCGGCAAAACACTGTTAAACTAATAGGAATTTATGGCGACGATCTTACTCATGCTTGTTCTGCTTGGACTTCCACAAGTAGAGATATTACAGAGGAAAAGAAAGGTAGAGTTGGCGATTTACTTAAAATGCTTGCCCAAAATGGGCACCACACCCCATTTGAAAAATCCTCCTTACACTTCTTAGTTAACACCGATATCGCCTCTCACATTCATATTTTAAAGCATCGTATTGGAGTATCAGTGAATGGCGAATCAGCCAGATACAAAGAAATCAAAGAGGATAATTTTTTAATTCCAACGGATTGGCCAGAACCTTGGAAAGAAATGCTAACATCGTATACTGAAAGAGGGCTTGATCTTTACCATAAATGCGTAGAAGATTTAGTTAAAAATCATGGATTCAACCGTAAAAGAGCAAAAGAATCTGCAAGATTTTTTCGTCCATATAATACTCAAATATGCTCGGATGTAATGTTTAATTGGCGCTCCTTTGCTCACTTTTTAAATCTTAGAAACAAACCAGACGCGCAAAAAGAAATAAAAGACATTGCGGCAGACATGCTTGCGCTAGTCAAAGAAACTAATAAATTTCCATTAACAATTGAAGCCTTTCAAATCTAATGTTTATAAAATTAACTAATATTCACGAAAACCATTTAGGCGAACCTGTTATTTTAAATTCTTCTAACATCGTCTCCGTAAGACGCGGTAAAAAAACTCCAGAATCACAAGAAGATGTAACTTTTGTCTTTTTGCCTCCACATGGAGTCTGGTATGTTAAAGAAAGCGTAGAAGATATATATAAAATGCTTAAAAAAAGGGTTTAGTGTAAATTAGTATGTGCCTATTGAATTAATAAGCCTAATTGGTGGATCTTTTACTGGATTCATATTCCGCATTATTGCGGCCAAGGCTGAAGAAAGCCGCAACCGCTTTGAAAGGATGATGAAGGCCATTGATAAGTCTGACCAATCGGCTGACAAAGCTGCAAAAAGAGACGGCGACGTTGGCAAAATAGTTCGCCAATTTATTGTAGTATCTGTTATTTTTTCTATCGTAATATCTCCATTCGTTATGGCTATTTTAGGTATTCCTACTTATATGGAAGTGGACTATGATAATGGTGGAAGTATTTTAGGGTTTGTCGGAGAAGATAAATCAGCAAAAGCTTTCGTCGAAATTTCTGGTAATTTAATTACATCTGAAATTAGACAGTGCCTTATTGCAATAACTGGATTTTATTTTGGATCTGCTGCCGCCTCAAACAAATCATAACTCTTGACAAAAGGTCGGAGTTGTGTTTTTTTAGCTGGAGATGAAGGCTAAGATTAATCGAAAAAAAATCATAGGCAATCTTGTTGAAATTCCTGAAGGAGCTTCAGTTAAATTTTGGCAAAAAGAGATGGTCTTTTTAAAAAGACTCGAAAAGAAATATGGAATAGACTTTCTTGCGCAACTCCAAGAAGAAAAGAAACTTCCAACATTAGCTTTTTTATTTGCTGATTGGAAATCAAAGTTGCTTGACATTGAACACAAGGAGTTTTACTATACCCGTCTTCACAAAGAAGATCTTTCTCAACAAGAGAAAATCGGCAAAGACGCAGAAGTTAAAACTAAAAAAACTATTAAAGAATTTTTATCATGAGCAAAAAAGCAAAACAAGAAGAAGAGGTCAAGTCAGAAGCGGCATCCTCAAAAAGTGTTTTAAATTCGTTCTTAAAGAACAAGAAGGAAGACCATTATAATTTTGAAGAAGTCGTATCTTACAAAGTATCAACTGGATCATTAAATTTTGATCTACTTACTGGTGGAGGGCTGAGACCTGGTGTGCATCGATTCGTTGGCTTTACCGAAGGCGGCAAAACTTCAGCTGCGCTTGAAGTGATGAAGAATTTTCTTAAAACCGTAGAAGGCGCAAAAGGGTTCTACATTAAGGCTGAAGGAAGACTCTCTGAAGAGATGATGAAGCGCTCTGGAGTTAAATTTGTCTTTGACGCTGAAGAGTGGGAGGCTGGAACTTGTTTTGTTTTTGAATGCAATATTTATGAGACAGTAGTCGATGCTATGCGCCAGTTAGTAATGCATAACGAAGAAAAAAATAAGTATATGTTTATTCTTGATTCTGTTGATGGGCTTATTACTAAAGGAGATCTAGATAAGACTTTTGAAGAATCAAAAAAGGTAGCTGGAGGAGCCGTTCTTGCAGCAGACTTCATGAAGAGGATGTCTATTGCTTTGCAAAAGCGTGGCCATATGGCTATCTTTATCTCTCAAGTTAGAAGCGATGTAAAGATTGACCCGTACACTTCTGCTCCAATTCGTCAGACTTCCGCAACCGGAGGCAATGCTCTTCTCCACTTTGCTGATTTTATTTTTGACTTTGAGCCTAGATTTGAAGGCGATGTAATCCTCAAAGACCCTTCTATTAAGAAGGCAGATCCAGTTAAAAATCCAATCATTGGGCATTTCTGTAAAGTCGTAATAAAAAAGAGTCCAAACGAAAAGAGCAAAGTTAAGTTCCAATATCCAATTAAATATGGTAGATCTGACGGTAGGTCAGTTTGGCTGGAAAAAGAAATTGTAGACATGCTTATGCGCTGGGAGCTAGTTACTAGATCTGGAGCTTGGTATTATGTCGCAGAAGACTTCTCGTTAACCTTAAAGGAAAATGGCTTCTCTGCTCCAGAGAAGTTCCAAGGAGAAAACGCAATCTTTGAGTTTGTAGAGTCGGATGCAAAACTTGTTAACTTTTTACATAAGTATTTTGTAGACATGATCTTCTCCAAGCCAAATGAAATTCAAAACACTTAATGGCAAAGAGAAGCTTCTCAGGAATGCTAAAAAATATATTATTAATTGGGAGGCTAAATCAAAAAGTAATATCCAATGGAGAGTAAAACAATTTTTATTCTCCTATTGGAGGCATGATGTTGTATTTGAAGAGCTTAGGATCGTTGGAACTAGACTTTCTTTAGACATTTATAACGCAAATAAAAAGATTGCAGTAGAAGTTCAAGGCAAACAGCATCAAACTTATAATCCATATTTTCACGGCAACAATCGTGAAAATTGGTTGTCTCAGTTGAAGCGCGATGATTTAAAGCTTAATTTTTGCTTGACAAATGGTATAAAGCTGGTAGAAGTATACGAGACAGATAATATCGACAAAGACATTTTCGAAAAACAAGGAGTAATTTTATAATGCCGCCGTCCAAAAAAGAAGACAAAGAGTTTCTATTTCCAATGGAAATGGTTGATCAGATTTATGAGCTGTCTGGAGGTGCAGAGTCTTACAAAGGATTAATTCTTTGTATTTGCACCCAAAATGGAACACCTCAAATCTTTACCAGATTCGATTCTGTCGTTACATCGCTTGGCTTGAAAAAAGCACTTGACGAATATCTCTGCAACGAAGAGACTGAAATTACATAATAATGCTCTATTCTTTAGAAGTAGAAAAGCAGTTCTTGGCTGGACTGCTACAGTTCCCAGATACATATTCGGAAGTCTGCGACTTCATCTCAGAGTCAGATTTTTATTCTGACGATACAATCGTTCATAAAACGATTTATCATATTATCAGGAAGTGCATTGAGTCGAACGAAAAAGTTGATGAGATAATCATTGCTCAGAGAATCAAGGAGATCGGTATTTCTTTCAAAGACAATATTGATATTTTTGACTATTTGAGATCTCTGGCCGTTCGCAAGACGAATAAAAATACAGCTGTATTAGCGGCCAAAGAAATTAAGAAGTATTCGATTCGTAGGTCTATTCATGCGTCCGCTCTTGATGTAGCAGACAAGATGAAAAAGATGGCGCCAGATTCAAGCTATCAAAAGATCATTGAGGAAGCTGATACTACCTTTAATAAAATTATTAATATTTATGAGAACAATGAAGAAAAACCAGTCAACATCTTCGAAGAGATGGAGTCTGTTATTGAAGAACGTGGTAATAACCCTATTACTGAATTTGGTTTCATGGGTCCATTCCCCACAGTTAATAAGATTTACGGATCACTTCTTAGGCCCGGTAATATTACTGTCGTTGTGGCTAGATCAGGCGTAGGCAAGACTCTTCTTGCATTAAATTATACCACAAAAGTTTCTGCACAGTACGATGTTCCAGTTCTTCATTTTGATAATGGAGAAATGAGCAAAGAAGAAGTTATCATGCGTCAATGCGCTGCACTGAGTCACGTTCCAATGCATTTGCTTGAAACTGGCCTTTGGCGCAAAGCTGGAGAAGATGTTGTGGAAAGGGTTAGATCAACTTGGGACAAGGTAAAAAACCTCAAGTTTTATTACTACAATGTAGGAGGCATGACTAGCGATCAAATGATTAATAATCTCAAGAGATTTTATTACTCTAAGATTGGCCGTGGCAATCCTTTGATCTTTAGCTTTGACTATATTAAACCTTCAGCCGATGCTGATGGCAATAAGCCTGAATGGCAGGTTATTGGCGATATGCTTAATAAGTTCAAAAAGACCATACAGAGAGATGTTGTTCAAGATCAAAAGCCAATGATCACTATGTTCACTTCGATTCAGTCTAATCGAAGCGGCATTACTACTAACCGTAATTCCGATGCAATTAACGATGACGAAGGTATCGTCTCAATGTCAGACAGAATTACCCATTATTGCTCTCATATGGCTATTCTGAGGCCAAAGACAGCCGATGAAAGACAGGATGAGGGTCCAAATTTTGGATCTCACAAACTCATTTTTGTTAAGAATCGCTTCCTTGGATCTGATGTCGCTGGAGCGGTTGAATTGGTAAGAATGCCAGATGGTTCACTTAAAAAGAACTTTATTAATCTTCAATTCGAAAATTTCGATATTAAAGAGCGTGGCGATCTTCGTGATATCGTAAATCAAGCTGATACTGGAACAACTAGACTAGAAGGATCAAATGAGAATGACGATGTCCCAAACTTCAATTGATCCAATAGTTTTAAAAAGCTCTCTTGAATCTTTAGGTTATCAGCTTAAAGATTACGGAAACTATTGGAGAACCAGTGCTTTATATCGCGGCGGAGACAACTCAACCGCTTTAAAGATTTATAAAAATAGTGGAGTTTGGACTGATTTTGCTTCAAACGGCTCTAAGAGCTATCCGTTTCAAAGACTCGTTGAGCTTACTCTCGACACTAAAGACGAGCATGTAGTAAATAAGTATGTAAAATTTGATTATCAAAATATCATCCATGTACAGCAAAAAGAAAAAATTGAAATGGAAAAGATTTATCCAGAAGATATTTTAAATAATCTGTTGCCAGAACTTTCCTTTTATCAAAAGAACTGTATCAGCGATGATACTCTAAATTTTTATAAGTGTGGATACGCTACTTCTGGACAGCTTTTTCGACGTATAGTTTTTCCAATCTATAACCAGTTTGGTCAGATTCATGGATTTTCTGGACGAGCTATTTTCTGGAATAAAGAGTCTGAGTTTCCAAAATGGAAACATGTGGGCAAGCGTGCTGATTGGGTGTACCCTCTTTATATTAAAAGAAACGGTCGTGAAGAAATCAGAGAAGATATCGAAAAAACAAAGACTGTTATTATCGTAGAGAGTATTGGCGATAGCATGGCTCTCTTTGAGAGAGGGTTTAAAAATACCATTGTAACTTTTGGTCTCGGAATCTCTTCTAAGATTTGTTCTGCACTTGTAGCTCTTGACCCAGATAAGATTATTATAGCCTCAAACAATGACGACGAAGGTGATGTCAATCATGGGCTAATCTCTGCTTGCAAAAGCTATCTTCAGCTATGCTCAATATTTGATCCCTTTAAACTTGAGATTAGACTTCCTGTTAAAAACGATTTCTTTGACATGCACATTTGCCAGATTGAAGGCGAAAGTGGTCTTTTTGCCGAATGGGTCGAGAAGCGAGTCAACAAAGAAATGCAAATTAAAAGTATTCATGAAATTGCAGTTGCCAATAAGTTCTCCGAGAATCTCATTGAGAGAGCCGTTAAACTTTTAGATCATCTTGGCTGAGAATAAACATGTAGCTCTGTCAGCTAGCAGAATAAAGACATTGGAGAAATGCAGCTGGTCTTATTGGTGCAGCTATGTTTTAAAATTGCCAGATACGCCTAATGATGGGTCTAGTCGTGGTAATGTAGTCCATACTGTTCTAGAAGTTCTTGCGAATAAAAAAAGAAAGAAGTATGTCGATTCTATTTTGGAAACAAGTGATTTATTTGTTGTCCCATCTATCCGCAAGCTTGTTTTCAAACACGCCCGTAGGTTAAATGTATCTGACGAAGAGAATATTAAATTAATAAAAGATATGGCATTGGTTGGGCTTAAATATGACTTTTGGGGCGACTCTGAGAAGCAGCCAACACAAGACATTCAAGAACGAGACTTTGATATTACGGTTGACAAAAAGAATAAAAAATACAGAATTAAAGGTTTTATCGACCGTCAGTTCATGTATGGCGACAAAACCTCTGTTGTGAGAGACTATAAGACCAGCAAAGCGGTATTCGCTGGTAAAGACGCCGAGGACAATCTTCAGCATTTGATGTATACCTTAGCGTCTCAAAAGCTTGATCCAAAGCATAAGGTGCAGATGGAATTTTTATTCCTAAAGTTCGATTTAAAGGAGGGAGCTTCTAATTCTGGCTTATTAAAAATGGAGCCTCTTGATAAATCAGCCTTATCTGATTTCGAGAACCATTTAACTGAAGTCCAAAAGGTAGTAGATAACTTTAGCGAGTCTGATGCTTATTCTAATTTTGCCGCAGATAAGCCCATGCCTTCAGACGGATCTTTTAGCGGTAAATTAGCCTGTGGATTTGCTAAATATAAAGGTCATCTCAAAAAAGATGGTAAACCTATGTGGCATTGCCCATTTAAATTTGGATTTAATTATTATGCCCTTAGAGATAAGGACAACAAGATAATTAAAACATTTTTTGAAGAAAACAAAGACGAAGCTTTTAAGATTTTAAAAAATGGCGAAAAAGTCACTAAAGAAACATATCTTGGTTGTCCAAAACACTTGACTTCCTAGACAAAGGCGGTAAGATGTGGTAATGATACCGCTATTTAAGTCTCACTTTTCTACGGGAAAAAGTATTCTAACTCTCGCAGAAATAGAAAAGCAAAAGAAAGATGGCCCAGACAGCATTATCTCAATCGTCAAAGATAACGGTCTAAAAGAACTCCATCTGGTAGAAGATTCGTTAACTGGCTTTCTTACTGCTTTTAAGCTTTGTCAAAAGCATGACATTCATTTAAAGTTTGGACTTAGGATCAGTATTTGCAATAATTACGAGTCCGTCGAGACTTCAAAAAGCAAAGTAGTTCTTTTCGCCCTGAATGATCAAGGCTTCAAAGATATAAATAAAATTTATACTTTCGCTAATACGGAAAAAGAATCAGTTATTTCTAGCGATGATCTAAGCCAGAGATTGACTGATAATATATTGCTTTGTTTCCCATTTTACGACTCTTATATTTGGAATAATTATCATTATTTTAGCAACTGCATTCCTTCCCCGTTGGACAAGGAAAATGCGGTTTATTTTATAGAAGACAATAAGCTTCCATTTGACAAAGAAATTGCTCAAATTCTTTCGTCAAAGTATGTCCCTAAAGTAAATGTTAAATCTATCTATTATAAAAATAGAGACGATTATGAAGCTTGGGTAACTTATAAGATTGCTTGTAATCGTAATATGGGTAAAAATCAAAGTCTCTCAGCGCCAGAACTCTCTGGCTGCGGCAGCAAAGAATTTTGCTTTGAATCTTGGAAGGAGATGTCATGAACGGTTTATTGAAGCATAATATTAATCAAAAGTATGTTGTTTTTGACACCGAGACAGAAGGGCTGTCATTAACGTCATCTCGCCCTTGGCAACTTTCATGGATTGTTTGTCAGGGCGACAATATTCTTGAGCAGCACGATGAATATATTTTATTCAATGACTTGAATGTTTCAGAAGATGCTGCAAGAATAACTAATTTTAATAAAGACTTTTATCTGCGAAATGCTAAAGAACCCATGCAAGTTTGGCAAAAATTTGCACCATACTTATATGACGAAAAGAATATTCTTGTCGGACAAAATCTTTTGGGCTACGATATTTATATTATTAACGTATTGATGAATATTATTGGAGTAAAAAATAATTGGTCATTTTTAACTCGTATTGTAGACACAAAAGCCCTTGCGACTGCTTTATTTAAAGATATTAAACCTTCTGGAGATACTCTTTCTTGGCAAATGAAGCTAATGAATTTTAGAGAAAAGGGACTCAAAACTAATCAAGCCTTTCTTTTAAGACATTTTGCTATTGACCATGATCCATCAAAACTGCACAATGCGCTGTACGACATCACAATGAATTATAAGATTTTTCGCAAGCTTATCATGGGGGTAGATATATGAGTGATCTATTAAATTGTTTTCAAAAATACGAACATCCAGTTCCTCCTGGCGTTCGCTTGCCAGAAATCAAGATTGACTCTAAATACTACGAGTCTCTTAATATCAATCCATCTGTTTCTAACTTTGAATTTTTAAGACAGCTCTGCTTAAAGGCTGTCAAGACAAAGGGGATAGATAAACTGAAAAACAAACAAGATTATTATGAAAGGGCAAAATATGAACTGGCGGTATTTGACGAACTTGGTTTCGTGGATTACATTCTGCTTAATTGGGACATTCTTAATTACGCTCATGAGCATAATATTCCTACTGGCTATGGCCGTGGTTCTGCGGCTGGCTCTCTCGTTCTTTTTCTGATCGGAGTTACAAACGTCGATCCAATTAAGAACGGACTTTTCTTTGAGCGCTTCGTTTCAAAGAGTCGTGCTAAAAAGATCATTGTAGACGGCGTGACGTATCTTGATGGCTCTCTGATGCCTGACGTTGATAATGACATTGAATTTTCTAAGCGTCAGGATGTTATTAATTATATTAAAACAAAGTACGCTGGTAAGACTTGCAAGATTCTTACCATGAATACGCTTACTGGTAAACTCTGCATTAAAGAATGCGGCAAGATTGTCGGCGAGATGTCAGAAGATGAGGTTAATGCGGTTAGTGATGTAATTCCAAAGCAATTTGGTAAGGTCTTCGCCCTCAAAGACGCTTACGATGAAAGCGAGCAGTTTAAAGCATTTTGCGATAAAAATCCAAAAGTATTTAAAATTGCTAAGAAAATTGAAGGTTTAAATAAAAATACTGGAGTTCATCCATCTGGCATATCAATTTCATATTACAACAATGAAGATATCATGCCTCTTCAAAAGACTGGAGATGGTGAAATCGTTTCTGCCTACGACATGAATAACGTATCGGAGATTACAGTTAAGTTTGATATTCTCGGCCTTAGAACCTTGACTGTGGTTTATGATACTTGTCAGCGTTTGGGATTAGACTTCAAGAATTTGGACTTTGATAATATTTCAACTTACAAGTTCCTACAAGACCTGTCTAATCCAAAAGGTTTATTTCAAATCGAAGCTAACACAAACTTTCATGTCTGTAAGAAAGTGAAGCCTAGGAATATGCTTGAGCTTGCTTGCGTACTCTCTCTTGCCCGCCCAGGCGCACTAGACTTCCTTGATCAATACGCTAGATATGTTCAGACTGGCGATTCTCAGTCTGTTCACCCATTCTTCGATGACATTTTAAATGTAACTGGCGGCATTCCAATCTTTCAAGAGCAGTTGATGAAGATGATCGTTAAAGTAGGCTTTACTCTTGACGAAGCGGAGACAGTGCGTCGTATAGTAGGCAAAAAGAAAGTAAGCGAGATGCCAGCTTGGCAGCAGAAGATTCGCGAGAAAGTTGCTGCTAATAATCTTGATCCAGCCGTCGCAGATGTTCTCTGGAAGGTAGCCGAAGATAGTGCGAACTATTCATTTAATGCTTCTCACGCTGTATCTTATGCAACTCTTTCTGCACTAACTACTTATTTAAAGTTTAATCATCCAAAAGAATTCTTTTTAGCTTTGCTCAAGTCCTCAAAGCATGAACCCAATCCGCACGAAGAAATTGAGACAATCTCGCAAGAACTTCAATTCTTTGATATCCGTTTGCTTCCTCCAGACCTTTCAAAGTCAAAGGCTGATTTTGAAATCGAAGGCAACAATATTAGATTTGGACTAAACGCAATTAAGGGAGTTTCCGATAAAGTTTTAGAGAATCTTCTTAACTTTAGAGAAACAGAGTTTGCCAATAAGATAGATTGTTTTGATGGAGCCAAAGAGGCTGG
>JACCDP010644342.1_pt1 | contig 30146 bp, 35 predicted proteins | sample 7445841 | NCBI WGS metagenome assembly JACCDP01 (sample SAMN15323441, study PRJNA562643) | freshwater metagenome | isolation source: river surface water | place: USA:Blue River Watershed | collected 2017-08-17 | reverse complement strand
TATGAGTCTGGTATTCTGGAGGCATTTACAACGTGACACAACTTTATCGTATTCAAGAACTGACAACCACAGGATGGGAATTGATTGAGGAAGAAGCAACAAAACTGACGAAAGAGCAGTGTGACCTACTCCTCAATAATTATCTGTCGTTAGGTTATCCACCCAATCGTCTCCGTGCTGTCTATGACAACGATTGAATTCCCTCACAAAGCACCAAAAGGAATGTATTATGAATATGAAGATTTCAAGCGCAACATCACCGCTATTTGGATTCATTACGATCGGTGCTTTGATTATAATCTTGGCAAACCTGTCAAATGTATCTGGGGATTCTACAACACCAAAACAAAAGAATACTTCTCACCCATTAATAGTAAGACCATTGGTAAGCGTGTAAATCCAAAAGATACAACACCTTATACTGCAATGATCCTTAAGCAAACTCCATTGACAGCAGCATTTGTATGAGACCATCTTTCAGTGAGGGTATTGTTGTTCAGTATAAAGATTGGATTGGTGAAGTCCGATTTATCTGTGATGAATACATTTCAATCTGCGTAAAAGTAGGCAATCAGAGAGTGAATGATACTTGTGTCTTGGTGTATAAGAGTGACTGGAATCAAGTTAAACTTTTAAAAGAATCGGGTAAATGAAGTTGTGGAGACTGTGGGCAAAGGCATTAGGAGAGAAAGCATCCAAGTGTAATAAGGAGTCAGATAAGATAGCATTGATTCGAACATTCATCTTTGTATCTTATCTGATGACTAATTGTTTTATTGTTGCAGGTGTAATTCGGCATTGGAATGAGGATAGACACTTTTCGAACTGTCACACTGCCCACCTGATCCGCCAGGATTTGCGATTATAATAAACACATCAACAACGGAGCACACTTCATGAAAGTCTACGCTGTGATCGGTGGTTGGGATTATGAAGGCGAATCCTTTGATTCCATGCGCTTGTTTGACTGCTACTCTTCTGCCGAAAAGTATCAGAATCAACTGACGAATGATGAAGGATTCGACTATGCTCTGCTCAAAATTCGTGAGGTTAACATGCAATCTGCAATCGCTACTTGCTCATGATACAAACTCTTCTGAATCTGATTCAAGTCAAATACGGGACTTACACTGCTGAAGGTCATAAGATCCGCCGTACATTCTCCAATGGATTCAGTTATATTGTAGAAGAATGTAAGTCATCGGCAGAATCACAACGTATCGCAAATGATCTCAACTATCTTGCAAACAAATGACTGAAATCAAAAAATATCCCTACCTCAAATACATTCCACATTTTGTTGCAATTCGGTTAATTGTACTTGGTCCGTTTGCGATTGCACAAGCAACTGCAGAATTTGTTTCTAACTCTCTGGACAAAGTATGCCATAAGATTGATAGGTTTCTTCCATCACCTTATATCGAAAAGCAAGTAGAATGGGATCAGTTGCCCAAACGAAATCAAGAAGCAATTGAACAACTTGCCAAAGCACGGGATACTACCAAAGATCGGATTCTTATTCAAACTGTGAAACCATGATTGACCCACAAATTACAGAAGAACAAATCAAGAAGATTTTTGAGGATTTCTGCGAGGAAGATGGTACTATGGACTTTACAAACTTTCGCATGGCAGTGAGAAAAGTTCAGCATGTCATCGGACAAAATGCACTGATATGATTGTAATTGCCATCGGTCTCATTGGTGCTTTCATTGGTTGTAGCATCCTTGCCAAACTTGACGGATTAAATGATACTCGGGATGAATCTAATGACTGACAAAGAAATTTCACCGGCAGCTTGTGCTGTGCTTGATGCCGCTTTCAATGCTAGCACCTGGGGACGAGACGACTGCCTTAACGACGCTAGAGAAATTGCCGCAGCGGTTCTTCGTGCTGCTGCTGATCAGGTGGTGCCGGTTGAACCAGAGCCACCTGAACTACCGTTTGCCTCTGTCAATGATCCGTGGCCGAGTTGGAACGCAAAGCAAAACATTCGCCACCAACTCCTTGCCATCGCTGCCGAACTGTGACACCCTGACAACTGGCACACTGACAACCCCAGACCCCCACAGGATCCCTTACAATAGCAGTATGAAAAACACACACCTCTCCCATCCCGAAGATTCTATTCTGACGGGTGATCTCTCTGTTCTTGATTGGTTCATGACGCCTGGTAAGTTGAGCGTCAAGATTGATGGTAGTCCTGCCATTGTGTGGGGCATCAATCCTGCCAATGGTAACTTTTTTGTAGGAACCAAATCGGTTTTTAACAAGGTCAAAATTAAGATCAATCATACTCATGAAGAGATTGATCGAAATCATCAAGGTGAAGTTGCAGAGATTCTTCATGCATGTTTCAATCATTTGCCTTATACAGAATATGTTAATCAAGGAGATTTTCTAGGTTTCGGTGGTAGTGATGAGTATACTCCCAACACGATCACTTACAAGTTTCCTGAAGTAGTTTCTCAGCGTATCATCATTGCTCCACATACTTGTTATTATGCTAAGAGCGATCTTCGTGATGCTCAGGCATTCCCCGATCATGATATTTGGGATGATACTTATTATGTCAAGTTTGTTCAACCAAAAGCATACATCCAACATGGTCAAGAATCATTTGCTGATGTAGAAGAAGTTTGTAAGTTCGCCAAACAAATGGCACAGTGTGTTCCTTTTGTTTCTGATAAGGAAGCAGTTCAAATTAAGAAACAATTGAATGCATGTATCCGTGAAAATCGTCCAATTGAGGATGATGCATTTGATTGTGATTATCGTCTGATTGCATATTGGAAATTAATCAAGTCGATCAAGGAGGATTGTTTATATCTGCGTCGCAACGATGGACCTGATGCCTATATTAATCAAGACCGAATTGATGCCGAAGGTTATTGCCTTTCTAACGAATACGGTTTCTACAAGTTGGTGAATCGTAGGGTATTCTCTTATGCCAATTTTCTAAATAACAATAAAAAATGAAAACTTTTTCACAGTTTCAAGAAGATATTGGTAGAAGAAAGCAATATGAACAGGAACGTAGAGAGAGAAGAAGATTACCGGTAGTCAAGAGTACTGATAGAGATCTTGCGAAACTGACTTATATGCTGAATGCCGATAAGGTGTGATATAATAACCTAGAGTCAATTAAAGAATTATGTCAACTCCAAAGAAACCTAAAAGCAATCCAACCTTCGGCAATGGTGATAAGCGTCGTGCCACCGGTCAATGTCGCACACAAGCACAGAAGAACGCAAGCAATCGTAGAAAGAAGAAGTGACACTTGATTAACTGTCACACTCATACTTCCATTCAGACTCAATCGCCCTTATAATAAGAGGGTAATCAACAAACCAATTATGGATCTTACACAACTTCATCCTGCGTTTGCAATGAATCTTGGTTATGATGTTGATGCTATGAATGATTCTGAAAAGGTTACTGTTGTTCGTCGTCGTGTTGTTTATGAAGAAGTGGTAATGAGTAAGGATGAATTCAATAAAATGAATCAATTAATTAAAGGAGTTGATGATGATTTTTATTTGAATCATCTTAAAATGAATGATATTCAGTTTCCAGATTTCACTGATGAACAGACTGAGTATATTGCTTTTCCTGGTGATGTAACTTCTTTTACTGATGATGCTATTGGATTCTTATTTGATAATCAACCATGGACTTGTGCTTATGAATCTGTAAAACTTGCTTCTTAAAATTATTATTAATTAATTAAAAAATATAATTAAAAATATATAAGTGTATTTTGTATAGTTGTGGAAAACCTGTGGAAAAGTATGTAATTGTGTGGAAAACCTAACTTTAATAGTCTCTAAATGCTTCTGAGTCTTAGTTCTTTAAATCATTATAAATGCTTCTAAATGCTTCTGAGTCTTGTGACCTAAGCGAGCGAGTTATAAGGACGACACACCGTATTATAGCACCCCCGCAGAGATTTGTCAACCCCCAGACCCATAAGGAATTGTCATAATACTCAAATAAACGATAAGAACCTTATATATACTCTCATGATCTCGACGAGACTCTGCACTTGCATCTCGTCGAGTCTTATGCTATAATACACAAGTCACCTCACAGAATCTCGACGAGTTATGTACGACGACTACGATCTCGACTATACATACGCCAACGATTATGCACAGGATCTCGAAGAGTATACGCAGGATCTCGACGAGGATTATGCACGAGATGGGCAAGATTACGAATCACTTGCATATCGCCACTATGCATGATAGAATCTAGACACATTCGCAACGAGTTCTCATGATCATACAGAAGCGCCTGGTACGAGTTACACTAGACATTGAGTGTTATGATGATCTAGATGTAGAGGATATGAATTGGAAAGACCTTCTACAACTTGAAGGTGATGAGAATGTGTATGTAAAAACAGAAGAACCTTATGAAATGCTTTATTGATCATAGCACAGTTTATTATATAAAAGATTCTGAATTGTATCAGACTGAGATTGACTGTTATGGTTTCTTTGACACCACCGAAGGGTCTCATGTGCGCGAAAGCACCGAACAAACAGAGAGAATCAGACTGCTTGTGACAGAAAAGCAACTGGCACAAGACGCCATCCAACTGCAGTTGTTCTGATTTACATTTGCTCTGTTCGTCACACACCACATGGAACTCAACATCAACCGAACAGATTTCGCTGCTTTGACACACATTGCAGAAGTCTTGAAGTTGTATCGTGAGAACAAGTTTTCGCTTGCTGAAGTACAGAATCTTCAGTGGGCGATTGATATGATTTGTCATGAGGTCGAACAGACTGGTAGACAGATCTGAAACTGGCACAAGGGGTCTTGCAGAACACCAGGACCCCATGCCATACTGAACTTGTTCAACACCTGAACTCCACCATGTCCATCTACACTGACAACGGATACGCCAACCGCAAAGAATACCTGCGGGAACTTGCCGATGAGTACGGTAAGGATCTGGTCTACACTCTGACCAGTGTTCTTCCAGCATCAGAAGACTTCGATGGTCTTGTGTCTGCACTGGAAGATGCAATGGACGGTTATTGAACTGTCCCAGAGGGCATCAGAATCACCTCTGGTGCCCTTATAATTCTTAAGTCAACCACACACCCCAACAACACCATGGGAACCCGTTCACGCATTGGCATCGAACTTTCTGATGGTTCGATTCTTTCTGCCTATCATCATTGGGATGGTTATCCTGAATGGTTGGGTAGGATTCTGCAAACTCACTACAACAGCAAAGAACTTGTTGCTGAACTGATTGATGGTGGTGACATGTCCTGCTGTTGGACTAAAGAACGTTGGAATGACGCTACCAATGAATCTTATGGTGCCCAGTATTATAGTCAAAGAGGTGAAGATTGTCCTCCACGTCATGATGCTGACCTATGTGAGTATCTTCTTGCTATAAATGCAGAAGAGTATCATTATCTTTTCCGCAATGGTGAATGGATTTGCTATGACATGCACCCACTTGGAACTGAACTTCCTACAATTGTAGAGATTCCTATTGGAGCATTAGCGGTCTAAAGGGTCTTAAAGATTCTTAAACCTTATCTATCATCGGGAACAAACCTAGTCTACTCATGTTTTCTAGGTTTGTCAACCCCCCTTGTGACAGAAGACTAAGTGTCACAAGACCCCTCCAGAATCGCCTGTAAGACCCTTATACTTACAAAGTCAACCACACACACCCAAACACATGGAAGACACTCTCTGGATCGAAATTGCTGATGCTCCTGGTGAGATCTGGGATGTCCCTGAACTTCGTGATCTTGACGAAGAGTATCAGAATGATGAAGCAACTTGGAACGCATTTCTGAACTCTAACTGGGACTTCTGATGACTCCTGAAACTTATTCTTTCGCTGGTGATGCTGTGACAGTTCTAGGACTGGTTGGCGTCATCTCCACCGGCATCATCCTGGTGGTAGCATACACTCGTTACTGGAACTCACCTCTCCGCAAATGACTCATCCCAATCCCTACGCTCAACAGATTCTTGACAAGGGTCGTGATCTGCCCACTGCTGCCGCTCCAAAGCGTGTGTTTCCTCTTACCATAGGTGTGCGTACCTATTACAGTGAGGAGCACTATCAGGAGGCACTGGCGGACTTCCTGAACGGTTACTGAACTGGCACAAGGGGTCTTGTGTTCTCATGAGATCCCTGCCATACTACATTTGTTCCTGAGACACCTCTCATGACACTTTCTGAAATCATTCCCATTCGTAAGTTTTTCACTGATGATCAATGGGACATGATCTATGATGCTCTGCGTGAGTATCAGGATCATGATGATGAGATCGACCAAGATCTTTTGTCTGATACCATTGACCAAATCCGTGATCTTTTTAATGAGGACAACTGATGCTGTTCCAAGTTACTGACATCGAGTTTGACTTTGAGTCTGATGATGAAGAACTCGATGCTTTCAATCGTGGTATCATCACAGATGAAACCATCGGTCAAATCTGGGAGGCAGATGATGAAGAGGATCTCATAGAAGAAATCACATGTGCTACAGGTTGGTGCATCAAATCCATTGATTATCGTCACATTCTCTCATGACTAAAGAACTTCTGATCGCTCAACTTCGTCTAGGTAAAAATGGGAACGACATCCTTTCGATTCTTGATGCACTGCACAATGGGATGGACAGTGGTGAATCTAGTCAAGATCATGTTCCAACCTTAGATGAGATTGAGTTCTGAAAAAATAGAGTGTGCCTAAATAAAAAGGGCACACTCTATTAAATAAAATGAAATCATCAACAGAAAGAAGTAAACAAAGAAGAGAAAAAAATCAAGAATGGTTAAAATCCCATGAAAAACCTTGTTTATTCTGTGGGAGTACCAATCAAATAGAATGGCATCATGTTAATTCTAATAGCAAAAAAATATCAATAAAAATGTCTGTTAACAATTTTGAGAAATTGCAAAAAGAAATTAAGTTATGCTGGTGTTTATGTAAAGAATGTCATACTAAGTTACATCAAGGATTAGTATTTCCATTTCCTGAATTATATGAAGGTTATTGAACTCGACGAGAATCAATTGTGACACTAGATAAACTGGCACATTCAATCTCGACGAGCACATGAACATCAACTAGATTATGCACATCTCGACGAGCACATCATGCAATCTGCATCTGTCATTCCTATCTCGAAGAAAGCAAAGAATCGCTTTGCCAATCTCATGGACAAGATCGAGACCTGCATCATTGAGCAACAGATGGGCAACAAAGTGTTTCTTACATCAATCAATGGAAAGAATCACTTCTGGGCAATGCTTGACAATGACCCCGATTGGATGGTAAAATTATAAGCACAAGGGGAATGAGATGCGCCCCGAATGTATAAAAGACACTCTAGAGTCGAAAGCAGATAATTCTAGCATGGTGTGGGTGAATCTGCAAGGGGGGAAGTGGTGTTCCCCCCTCTTTCTTATTATAACGCTATTATAGTATTTCATTGCAGGACCGGTGACGATGTGTTGTTCAGTAGGGATACCCTTCCCCCGTTGGTGCTTGTTGTCCTTATAAGATACAGCAAAACCGAATCAAAACCTGCCTGTTGTGACAGTTGGCAGAGTGGCACAAAGGTGGTTGTGGTGGCAGGTTCCGATCGTGCATCATTCACTCAACGGCGCACCACTGACGCCGACACCCCACACCAGACAATGAACACCACCACCCCGTTCTTTGCTCCTATTCTTCCCCTGCAACTTTCTGAGGAAGGTATCAACAAACTGGATGCAATCTGTCTTGAGGTTACTGAAAAGTTCTTCCGCAAAGATTATGCGGATAAGATTATGGATACGCTGAAGTATTCCCGCGCTGCTGGTAAGGGTTACTTCAAAACTACGCCCGATTTTCGTCACTTTATCGGCATTTATCACTGGGTTAAGTCTCACTGTTCTTATGATGATTATGTTGTCTTCCGTAAGTATCTGCAGACTCTGAGTGCAGTTTATCGCTGGCATTTTGGTCACTATCAGTCAGTTACTGTCTACAATTATCTGCATGAGCGTGTTAAGATTGAGACGCATTGTGAGCACTGCGGTTCACTCTCAAAGACCCTGATTGATCGCTTGATTGCAGAGAACCTCTGGGCAGTGTGACGGATTGTTAAGATGCACAAGGGGGGACTCTGATCCCCCCTCCCATGCTGTAGGATTAACAGGTCAACCGCACCACACCACAATGCAAGTTGCACTGACCATGGTCTCCAGCAACGCCAAGACTGGACCCATCCCCACTAGTACATCTGAACGGTCTTCCTGCCCAACAACCTGCCCGTTCTATGATAAAGGTTGCTACGCTAAGTCAGGTCCTCAAGCGTTACATTGGCGCAAGGTTTCTAACACTGAACGTGGTGTAGATTGGTCTGAGTTTGTTACACTGGTTCGCAAGATTCAGCGTGGGCGGATCTGGCGCCACAATGTTAGCGGAGACCTGCCACACAATGATGGCAACATTGACTATTTGAAACTGCGTCAGTTAATTGATGCAAATAAGGGTCGCAAAGGTTTCACCTATTCTCATCATATTTTGAATGAGCATAACATCATCTGTTTGCAAAATGCTAACATGATGGGATTCACTGTCAACGCATCATGTGAGTCTGTCGATGATGCTGACCGTGTGATGACTGAGTATAACATTCCTGCCGTTGCAGTTGTTAACTCTGAAAAGACCGACCGATTCTATACAACAACCAACGGTCGCAAAGTTATCACTTGCCCTGCAACAATCCATGAGAATGTTACCTGTGCCACTTGCGGTTTGTGTCAACAATCCGACCGACAGTTTGTGATAGCGTTCCCTGCACATGGCACCGCTAAAAAGACAGTCAATGAGATTGTGAGTTAGGTATAATCAGGGGGCACAATCCACCCCCCTTTTTTTATATTTTGTCTGCCATTATTTCAGAGCAGGTTCGGTGGCGACCTTTGATCAGGCAGCGACCCTGCTGCCGTTGGTGCCGATTGTCCCCTTATCCTACAGCATCGGATCCCCCCTGCAACCCCCTGACTGATCAGCAATGCTTATGGTCAAACCCCTTGACTCTGATCCTGTGCTGACCCATACTACCTTCAGTTCACACCACTGAACCATGATTCTCTCATCACTGATCCGCACCGCTGTCCGTTCTTCCCTGATCCAGCAGGGACCCCAGACCTGCTCTGCCATTGTCCGTGGCATGGGAATGGACCCTAAGCGTCACAAGGGCACCATCCATGCCATTATGGTTGATCTGGAAAAGGACGGCATTCTGGGCGCCACCAGAGCAGACAATGGCAAACGGGATCTGTGGTTTGTCTATCCTGAGGCAATCCGCAAGCGTGACCGGTTGATCGCTGCCATGATCGGTTGATCCATGCTATGATTCTGGGGAACCCGCAACGGTTCCCCTCTCACACCACTAAAACCATGAGTCTTGTTGTTGCTTCAGATCTTAAAACCCGTCAGATCGTATGGGTTCGGACTGGTAAAGTTAATGCTGCTGACGCTTATGTTTGGGCAGCGTTAGGTAGACAAAACCGTCTCTGATTCATCATGGAAATTCTCACCACCGAAGAAATCCTGCAATTAATTACAACCGGGATGGTCGAATTGTCTGAAGATCTTGTTATCAGACTGACAGAATCTAGTCGAGACGCGCACATAAATCTCGACGAGAGCGCACACATACATCTAGACTAGATTCACACATTCACATCTAGATTCACATCATCATCATGAAACAAATTAACTCGATCGGATACACTATCAGGTATCAAACACCTTATAACAATTGTGAATGGAGAACACAATCATTTACAACAATTGAAGAGGTAGAAAGAATGATTAGATTCTATCAGTCTTGTGGATCACCTGCTGAATTAGTATAAAGAAAAGAATGAAGAATGAGAGTATAAAGAATGAAGAATGAATCTGAAGTAGTTCTTAATTCTTTATACTCTTCGAGTTTGTAATTCTTTCTACTTTCTTTTCAGGATTGATTGTGATTGTTTATAGTCAGTGGTGTGGTTAATTCTAATCACAATCAATCCTCAAAGGACAGTAATTCTTTATAGTTTGCAATCCTAATCAGTTCTTGATTCTTTATAACAATCAACCCCTTGTGCCAGTTCGCAAGGTGGCACAAGACCCCGTTGCTGGGGTGCCTGATCCCGTGATATTGTTTGCACAACGGATCGGAAACAACCTTTCAACCGATCCGCAAAATCGACATCATGTCAGACCCTTTTTCTTTTGATTCTCTCGCTGCTGAACTTGTTAAAGAGCACGCCAAACTAGAGAAAGCAAAACAACATTTTGAGAGACTTAGGACTGACCTTTTGAAAAAGATGCAGAAAGAAAATGTTGGTGCAATAGATGTTAAAGAGGGTTCGGTTGTTATGTGTACCCGAACCACTAAAGACTATGGGCAAACTATAAAGAATATGGAAGCAAACTTAAAGGCAGAAAAGGCGAGACTTGATCATCTGGGAGAGTTTACTATTAAAAACGTGACCCATTATTTGCGGGTCGATTGAACCAAACGGGGGGACAATTCTCCCCCCATTCTTTACACTTTACCATCGCACAATTGTTATGTACAACCCAACACAAGATGCCGCCACCGCAGAACATTTTGCGCGGTGGGAATCACATTCTAAAACCCTGGACAATTACAGTTTAGTTTATGTTATTAAAGACTGCAAATCTGCAGCAGAAAACATGAAGAATTGGAACCCGATTCGTGAGGGTTTCTATCTGGATCAGGCAGCAACATACGGCATGGAGTTAACACGTCGCAACGCAAATTTGCCTTTTGGTTTACGTCATAGAGTGTAGAGTTAGTTACATCGGGGCAGGCGCAATCCTGCCCGTTAAATGTTAATTAGTGAAATGGTATCGTAGGATACCATTTTGGGTTGCGGGATCCGATCCGACCCTGTAGACTTTAAGGGTCAAACACACCCCTGACACCGATGACCTTTTATCTTCAGTCCCCCGCTGGCGATGTTGCTGCCTTTCAAATGATCGGCGGCAATGACATGTCGTTTGTCATTGGCAACGATGTTGTTGAATTGACCATACCTAACGCCCGTAAAGTTTGGCGGGCGCTGCTATTGTGTCAATGGCAACGGATTGATGATGATGCCCTGATGATTTATCGGGGCGCTTAAGTTACACTCTAGGGGGGACAATTCTCCCCCCTTTCTTTCCACAAACCACACCGCAATCTAATCATGACCGCTACACTTTCCCGCTACACTCTGGAATGGTCTGCAACCCGTGGCAGTGAGATTCCCGAACTGGGTTACATTTACAGTCAGGAAGTTACCTTCTACACTGTAGACGGTTATCGTTATGATGTGTCGTTTGATGTTAACGACGGGCGCAGATTGGGCGTCTTGTTTGTAACTGTAGATCAGGAAGATCCGCACGGTTACAATCAAACAATGCACTATTGTTTGGGACAATTCCATAACAATCAAGGTGCAATTAAGTTCGCTCAGTTTGCACTTAACCACTTCATTGAGACTGAAACGTGGTCAGTCTGCCCATCATTTGAGTATGTTGATTACATTGACGGCGACCCTTATACGCTGGCAGGTGATGAGATTGTGAGCGAACTTATCTGAGGTTCGTGTTAGTTAGTGGGCGGCAGTTCTTTATACTCTGCCGCCCTAAGTTCGTTCGTGTTTGACAGTTAACGGTGCGGGGGTGGGGGTAAAATAAAAACGCATAACTACCCTAACCTACAAATACTTGCTTTCGACCGTTAAATATAAGACTCATAATGAAAAAAATAAACTCTTGAAAACAAAAAATTTTTCCCAAAAAAATTTGCTATAATACCTTACAATAAAAAAAGTTCCCCCCAGTATAAAAACTTATACAAACCTCACATATATAAAAATCGAAACTTAAATTTACAACAATGGAAAAAAATCGCGGGGATATTTTTGAGTCCATAGAGGTCGATCCAATCAGTGGACAATACTTCATTACAATCCCAGAACAAATTATGAATCAACTTGAATGGTATGAAGATACAAAGATTAAATTTACATTAGATGGATCTGAAATCATTCTCTCAGAGGCGGATTGACTTCTTATAGATAATGATGTATGATACTGAAGTAACTATTTTCTATTATGGCAAAAGGATTTACAGTAAAAGCAAAATCGCCTGTTACAAAAACACAAACAGAAGAGTGGGACTATAATCTTGCAAGAGAAATGGTAAAAGGCAAATCAATTGTCTTTTGTCTTCCTGGCAGAGGTGTCTCATACACATATCTCAAAAACTTTGTACAACTTTGTTTTGACCTAGTACAAAGTGGTGCAAGCATTCAAATCTCACAAGACTATTCTTCCATGGTGAACTTTGCACGTTGCAAGTGCCTTGGGGCAAATGTTCTGAGAGGACCGAATCAGATTCCCTGGGATGGTAAACTCAATTATGATTGGCAACTCTGGATTGACTCTGATATTGTTTTCAATACTGAAAAGTTTTGGCAACTAGTTCTGATGGATAAGGACATTGCTTCTGGATGGTATGCCACAGAAGATGGGCACACGACTTCAGTTGCACATTGGATGGAAGAAGATGACTTTAGAAACAATGGTGGGGTGATGAATCACGAAACCGTAGATAGTATTTCAAAGCGTCGTAAACCATTCACTGTAGATTATGCTGGATTTGGTTGGTTGCTCATTAAGCATGGTGTCTTTGAACATCCTGAAATGAAGTATCCTTGGTTTGCACCTAAAATGCAAGTCTTTGAATCTGGTGAGGTTCAGGACATGTGTGGAGAAGATGTATCATTCTGTTTGGATGCAAAGGAAGCAGGATTTGAAATTTGGTGCGATCCTCGCATTCGCGTTGGGCACGAAAAAACAAGAATCATTTGAGATGAAAACAGACACTTACAACATTCTCTGTAAGGGAAGAAAAATTTATTCCAATCTTACAGAGGAGGAATATTTCGATATTATGGAGGATCTGTCGGTTGAATTTTATCAGACAGGTTCTCCACGACCTGAAGATCTTGAAACTGAAATTATTGGAGAATAACTTATGGCAATTAAGAAATCTTTGAGTGGTGGTAAAGACATTGAGTCTCGTCCAAAGAATACTCGTCAAGGATGTGGGGCTCATACTAAATACTCAGCGTCTTCTCGTAATTCTGCTCGTAAAAAGTATAGAGGTCAGGGTAAACGATAATGTATCACCTAGACGTTAATGATGAATGGGAAAATATACATCCATCAGATCTCTGGGCATATAATAAATTATTCTTAAGTCGGTGTTTAGGATATACTTGTGGTCCAGTTGGTACCACTGTTCCTAAATCCGACTTTTATATTGTTCGACCGTCTTTCAATTTATTAGGACTTGGAAGATTTGCTCGTCAAGAATGGATTGAAAAATATACTGATCATATACACCCTGCCGAATTTTGGTGTGAGATTTTTGTTGGAGAGCATCTAAGTGTAGATTTTTATCAAAAAGAAGCAAATTTAGTAGTTCTTGGTACTCGAAATAGTGAAGATCCTTACTATAAATGGAAAAAATGGGAAAAAATTGATAAAAAAGTTGAATTTCCTCAAATTTTAAATGATTTAAAGGGTAATTATGACTGGATTAACTGCGAATTTATAGATGGGCATCTCATTGAGGTTCATTTTAGAAGAAATCCTGATTTTCGATACGGAAATTCAGTGGCAATTCCTGTGTGGGAAAATGAAAAATATGAAAAATATGAAAATATGAGATTTATAGAAGATTCTGAATATCTTCGTAAGGGTTTTTATGTTCAATAAATATATTTTTTGCACAAACTGAATTGGAACGCTTTTCAATGGGCAAACACCTACTTCTGGAGGTGTATAAAGTTGATTTCGATCTTATCAATGACGTAGAGTCTCTACAGAACGTCATGATTAAGGGCATTCATCGTGCAAAAATGACAATTTTGAATACTTTTTCTTATTCTTTTCTTCCACAAGGTTGCACAGTTGTAATTGCACTTGCTGAAAGTCATGTTTCGTGCCATACTTGGCCTGAAAAGGGTTGTATAGCAGTAGATGTTTATACTTGCGGGGAAGGAAATCCTAAATTAATCGCGCTAGAAATACTCAAATACTTAAATTCTGATCATTATTCTATAAGAGAAGTAGATCGTTAAATAGCAATAAGGAGATAGCAACCTCCTTTATAAAAGTTCTGTTTTATTCATTAAAACAGGAGCAAAATGTCAAACCTACCAGTCGATAGAAATAAAGATTATATGAGAGAAATGTGGGGAACTACTAAATTAATCACTGACTATGGTGATTTACCCCAAAAAAGAGTTATTCAAGAAGTTATGCACGATCTAGCACCAAAGCATGATCTAAAGAAACAGCAAGAACTTCATGAAAAAATTCGTAACGACGAAGACTATGATGATTGGGAATATGGAACTGAACCTGGATACGGTTCTTCTTGGAAATAAACATAAATAATCCAAGAAATTTAATATCTAATGGCAGTAACACGAATATCTAGATCATTTAAGGATATTAGTTTGTCTTTTGATCCACATCCTGTGACAAAAGACCTGCCAATTTTAACTAATGAAAGAGCAATTATTCGTTCAGTTCGTAATTTAGTTGAAACAATTCCTACTGAAAGATTTTTTAATTCATCATTAGGATCGAATGTAAGAAGCAGTTTATTTGATTTTGTAGATTATGCAACTGCTTCTACAATTCAGGATCAAATTATTGAAGTAATTAATAATTATGAACAAAGAGTTACAAATGTAATTGTTCAAGTTGACCCCATACCCGATCTTAATGAATTTGAAATTACAATTACTTTCGAAATCATTGGTCAAGAATTACCTATTCAACAATTTTCATTTATATTAGAGGCAACAAGATAAAATGCCTTTTACTAAATTTTCAAATCTAGATTTCGATCAGATAAAAACTTCGATCAAAGATTATCTCCGTGCTAACTCAACGTTTACGGACTTTGATTTTGAAGGATCAAATTTTTCTGTTTTAATCGATACTTTAGCGTATAATACCTATATTACAGCATTCAACTCAAACATGATTGTGAATGAATCCTTTTTGGATTCTGCAACTGTAAGAGAAAATGTTGTCTCTTTGGCAAGAAATATTGGTTATGTTCCCTACTCTAGAAATGCAGCGAGTGCAATAGTATCATTTAGCGTATCAGTAGATCCTGATCAAATATTGCAAGATGGAACACCAGTATATACTTCAACAATAACTTTACAATCTGGTCTCGTATGCACAGGTCTTGTAAAGGGATCATCGTATGTATTTTCAATTCCAGAAAATATTACTGTTCCTGTAGTTAATGGAACTGCTACTTTTAGCAATATTACAATTAGAGAAGGAACCTTTCTCAATAAAAAATTTACAGTAGATACTTCATTAGATCAAAAATTTATTTTAGATAATCCATTTATAGATACATCAACAATTAGAGTATATGTAAAGGGACTAAGTGATAGTGGACTTGGATCATTATATTCTCTTGTTGATAATATTTTTGATGTTAACTCAAATTCTGAAATTTTTCTAATACAAGAAGTTCAGGACGAAAAATATCAACTCTTATTTGGTGATGGAGTATTTGGTAAAAAACTTGAAAGTTCATCTATTATCACTACTAATTACATAGTAACGAGTGGAAAAGATGGAAATGGTGCAGACTCATTTTCTTTTGCAGGATCTTTTAGAGATGCCGATGATAGAAACATTATTCCAACAAATACAATAACTGTTACTACAAATCAAAGCGCACAGAATGGATCTGATATTGAAACTATTGATTCAATTCGTTATTTTGCACCAAGATTATATTCATCACAATATAGGGCAGTAACCGCAAGTGATTATGAGACAATTATTAAATCAAAAATTTATGGCAATGCAGAATCAGTTTCTGTTGTTGGTGGTGAAGAACTAAGTCCTCCTGAATACGGATCAGTTTTAATTAGTATAAAACCAAAAAATGGAACATTTGTTTCTGATTTTGATAAAGAACAGATATTATCTAAATTAACTCAATATAGTGTTTCTGGAATTAAACCTAAAATTATTGATCTCAAAATTTTATATGTCGAGATTGAATCGTATGTTTATTATAATTATAGTCAGGTTGGTAGTGTATCAGATTTAAAAACTAGAGTTACATCATCTTTGAATATGTACTCCCAATCTGTAGATTTAAATAAATTTGGTGGTAGATTTAAGTATAGTAAACTTCTTCAAGTCATTGACAATACCGACACTGCTATCACTTCAAATATTACTAAAATTAGAATCAGAAGAGACCTTAAGGCATTAATTAATAGACCTGCACAATATGAAATATGTTTTGGTAATCAATTTCATATGAATTCATACGGTTATAATATTAAATCAACTGGGTTTAAAATATTAAATGAATCTGAGACTGTATATCTTACAGATACGCCAAATGCTGATGGGGTGACGGGAGTTATTTCAGTTGTAAAACCCATTACACAAACTTCTGTAGAATCTCCATCTGAAACATCATTAGCACCTTTTATAGTTGTACAATCTGCAGGTGTTGTAAATTACAAAAGTGGGGAAATAACTCTCAATACCATTACAATTACTGACACTGATTTGGATAATGATTTAATAGAAATTCAAGCCTATCCTGAGTCAAATGATGTTGTTGGTCTTAAAGATCTATATGTTTCATTTAATGTTTCTAAAAGTGAAATAAATATGGTAAAGGATACAATTGCATCTGGAGAGGATATTTCCGGTGTAGTTTTTACAAAAACTTCGTATCGTTCAAGTTACTCAAACGGGAAATTAATGAGGTCGTAATATGATACAAACTGGTTTTGAATCTAGGGTAAAAGTACAACAAATAATTGATAACCAACTTCCAGAATTTATCTTAGATGAAAGTCCAAAGGTTGCTGAATTTTTAAAGCAATATTATATCTCTCAAGAATATCAAGGTGGTACTGTAGATATTGCTGAAAATTTAGACCAATATTTAAAGTTAGATAATCTCACCTCAGAAGTGGTTGTGGGTTATACAACACTTGAAGAAAATATCACTTCCTCAAGTACAAATATTATAGTATCCAGTACTAAAGGTTTCCCCCCAAGTTATGGATTATTGAAAATTGATAATGAAATTATTACATACACTGGATTGAGTGGTAACACGTTTACTGGGTGTGTAAGAGGATTTAGTGGTGTTACAAATTATCATAAAGATTTACAATACAGTGAGTTAGTTTTTAGTCAATCTTCTGCTACCTCTCACAGTTTAGGATCTTCAGTACAAAATTTAACTTCTCTCTTTTTACAGGAATTTTATAAAAAGATAAAGTTTAGTCTTACTCCAGGATTAGAAGGATTAGATTTTATTCAAAATCTTGATGTCGGTAATTTCATAAAAGAGTCTAGATCGCTTTACGAATCTAAAGGAACTGCTGAATCTTTTAGAATATTGTTTAATGTTTTGTTTGGGGAAACTCCTTCAGTAATTGATCTCGAAAGATTTTTAATTAAACCATCAGATGCTGGATATATTAGAAGAAATGTTGCGGTAATAAGTCAAATTTCCGGTAATCCTACTAAATTAGTTGGTCAGACAATTAAAAAAACAACAGACGATTCCACTAGTGCTGCAGTTTCTGAAGTAGAAACAATTACTAGAAATGGTGTAACTTACTATAAATTAAACTTTTTTGTTGGGTATGATGATACTTATCCAAATGTTACTGGTACATTTACCATAACACCAAATACTAAAGTTGTTGAGGAAGTAAACGTAACTCCATTACAAAGTGGAGTTACTGTAATTAGTGTTGACTCAACAATTGGTTTTGCAAAAACTGGAAGTATTTTCTTTGGATCTAATGAAATTGTTTATTCGGATAAAAGTGTAAATCAATTTTTAGGATGCTATGCCAAATCCGAACCAGTAACAATACCAAAAACATCATCGTTAATATCCAATGAAACATATTATGGATATGAAGATGGTGATTTAACTAAAAAAGTAGAATTTAGAATTACTGGAGTATTATCTGATGTTGATATTGAAACTGAAAATTACGAATTACTGTATAATGATGTAATTTATCCAAAAAATCTTGGGGAAGTTATAGATTCTGGCAATACTGTTAAAGAAATATTTGCAAATACATGGATTTATAATACTAGTTCAAGGTATGAAATAGATTCTTTTGTAGGAAATTCAGTAATAACAAAATCTAATATAAATTCATCTAGTTTATCTTCTGGTGATACAATTGAAATATTAAAAAGAAATACTGAAATAGTAGTTTCTGGATTTGAAGATATAAATGTTAACTCAATTGTCAACAATACAGTTACAATTAGTGCCAACACATCTCTTCTAAATCCATTAGATAAATATGATATTAGAAGAAAAATTAAAAAATGTTCATCTTCAATAGTTCCTATTGATTTTGGAAATAATAAATTAATATCTGATGTTCAGAATGTATACATTGACAGACCTGATAATTTATATGTTGCATCTAATTCTTTACCATCTTATCAGATACAAATTAATACTTTTGAATATGATGCTTTTCAATTAACAGGTTATGATAGTGAAACTGAATCATATACAATAATTGATTTTAATACTGAAATTTCTTTTATAACTGGAGATAGAATTTTTTATTCTGCAAATAATAGCAATCCTATAGTAGGATTAGAGGAAGGAAGTTATTATGTAGAAGTTTTATCTAATAAAAGACAAGTTAAATTATATTTAAGTGGTCCAGTAGTTGGCACAGATGATTTTGTTCATTTTGGAGTAGGTCAATCAGGTACTCTATCAGGTACACACAATTTTGTACTCTATTCTCAAAGATCAAATAAAATTTCTGGTCAAAAAATACTTAAAAAATTTAAATTAAATCCACAACTGGGAGATAAAAAAACTTATCAAACAATTCCAGGTCCTATTGGAATGTTAAAAAATGGAGTTGAAATATACAGTTTTAAAACAAATGATAAAATTTATTATGGTCCAATTGATAGTATAAGTGTTCTTAACGGTGGTAGAGACTTTGACGTAATCAATCCACCTCTTTTAGAATTATCTTATGGTTCTGCATTAATTCAACCGGTAGTAGTTGGATCAGTAAAGAAAATATTTGTAGATCCTCAAGAGTTTGATATTGATGTTGTTGTTTCTATTGCCATCACTGGTGGCAATGGATCAGGGGCAAGTTTTAAACCAGTTGTTGAAAAATATGTGAGAGAAATAGAATTTGATGCAAGATCAACTTCTAATGGTGGTGGATTGGATATTATCAATGAAAGAATATCTTTTACATCGACACATAATCTTATTAATGGTCAACCTATTGTCTATAATAAAAATTATAACTCTGCTATTGGCATAGGTACATTTAATGGATCTAATTTAGATCAATCAAAAACTTTAATAGATGGGGCAACATACTATCCAAAAATTATTAATGATAAAACTATTGAAATATATCAATCATACTCAGACTACAGTGTAGGAATTAATACTGTAGGTTTTACTACAATTGGAAATTCGGGAATTCAAAAGTTTAAAACTGAATTAAAAAATAAATTAACAGGTATTTCAGTTATTAATGGTGGTAAAGGTTATACTAATAGAAAATTAAACGTATCTCAAGAAGGTATATCAATTTATGATAATACAATTACATTTAAAAATCATGGATTTTCTGATGGTGATATTGTAGTATATGAATATGAAACTTCTAATATTTCCGGTCTCTCTACATCCATTAATTATAAAGTTTTAAAACTAGATTCCGATACATTTAGACTTTGTAGCGCTGGTATAGGTGGAACTGATAATACAAACTACCAAAGAAAAAATTATGTGAATTTTTCATCAACTGGAAGTGGTTATCAGACATTTAAATATCCAGATATCGGAATAACTGTAGAATATACATCTGTTGGAATTGGCAGTACACAGGTTAAAGGTATTATTAATGCAACTCCTATCGTTAGAGGAAGCATCTCAGATGTTTATGTTTACTATAAAGGTTATGATTATGGTTCTACCATATTAAACGTTCATAGAAGACCACAAGTAGTTGTCAAAAATGGTAAAGATGCCCAATTTAGAGCATCAGTTTTTAACGGAAGAATAACAGATATACAAGTTTTATATGGTGGATCTGAATATTATTCAACACCGGATTTAGTAATTACTGGAGATGGTATTGGAGCAATTGCTAGACCTGTAATTTTAGATAATAAGATTGTAGATATTATAGTTATTAATCCCGGATCTGGATATACTTCTACAAATACAACGGTTAGAGCAATTTCTTCTGGAAAAGATGAAGTAATTCAGGTAAATGTAAGGGAATTATCAGTTAATAATTCATATAAGTATGGAATTCAAAATCAATTTTATAGAAATCCATCTAGTGAAGTATTAATAGAAACTAACAATAATTTGGAATATGCAATTATTGGTTATTCACAGAATGTAAAGACAAATATAGGAGATAACAAAGATACATTAGGACAGCATTCTGATATAATTGGGTGGGCATATGATGGAAATCCAATTTATGGATCATTTGGATATTCTGATCCTAATAATGAAAACTCATCAATAAAAAAATTAGAACCTGGATATTCTTTAACTACCATTGAGAATAGGCCATCGGTAACAGATTTTCCATATGGATATTTTATTGAAGATTATCAATATACTGGAAATGGCGATTTAGATCAATATAATGGAAGATTTGGAAAGACTAAAGATTTTCCAGAGGGTGTTTATTCTTATTTTGCAACAACAGAAACAAACCTTGATGGAGAAATTGTAGCAAAATTCCCATATTTTATTGGAAATGAATATAGATCACCATACTTGGTAGAAAATATTGATTTAAACCAATATTTTGATTTTAATAGTTCTAAGTTACTCAGAAATACTTCACCGTATAAAGTAAATGATTTATATGCGGATAATGATTTTATTATTGAATCAAATGAAATAGTAAATCAAAAAACAATAGTAGAATCAGTATCTACTGGAAGTGTATCGGGACTTGATATTATTAAGTCTGGAAATAATTATTCGGTTGGCGACTCATTAATTTTTGATGACAGTAAAAGTGGTGGCGGCGGCATTAGTGCAGAAGTATCCAAAATAAATGGATTGGAAATTATTGATATTAATACAACGGTAGATTCGTATAATGATTCAATTATAGAATGGAAAAATGGAGATACAATAAAAGTATACATTTCTCCATATCACATCTTTACTAACGGAGATAATATCAATATATCGGGACTATCTACTCAAGTTTCCAATTTAAACGGATCTTATAAGATAGGTTTTACAACCTATACCACATTTCTTGATAAGAATATTCCTAATTATGCATCAACAGGAATAGTTACCGATATTTACTTAACATCTATTCCTAAAAATATTTCAATCGGAAGTAGTATTCAAATTGAAAATGAAATATTTTCTGTCTTGAATGTTTATGAAAATTTTGGAATTATAAAAGTAGATAGATCTAGTAGTGGCGTTGCCCATACGCAAACAACTCCAGTATATTTTCTTCCAGATTCATTCATAGTAAATAAAACATTAGATCAGTTTGATTCTAAAGTTAACTCAAAAATTTATTTCAACCCAACAAAATCTGTTGGTGTGGGCACAACATCAGGATCAGGAATATCTGTAAATTATAATATTGGCATTACAACATACAATACTTTTATTCCAACACAAAGTATATTTTTACCAAATCATCCATTTAAAACTAATCAACAGGTTATTTTAAGAAAACCATCTTCTGCTAGTGCTATATCAGTTTCCAATACTTCTGGAGGTGCATCATTTAATATTTTAAGCGCAAATTCTCAAGTATTTTATATTATCAATAAATCAAAAGATTATGTTGGCATAGCAACTAATGTAGGACTTACTACAACTGGAGGTCTATTTTTCTTATCATCCGGTACAGATGACTATCATTATTCGATAGAATCTAATTTAACACAAGTTAAAGCAAAAGTAAATAAAATATCTTCAGTTGTTTCAGTATCTACTTCACATCAATTGAGAATTGGAGATCAAATATCATTAGAAATTATCCCAGATTTATCAGTTGGAATTGGAACTTCAACATCTATTAATGTTAAATTAGATAGCAATACTCAAAAAATAGTTATAAACCCAATATATTTTAATTCTTCTGGCATTAACACTGTAACAAATTCAATTTTAATAAATTCTCACAATTTAAATACTGGTGATAAAATATTATATGAGTCTCTTGGTACTTTACCCACAGGTTTGACAACTGGAAATTATTTTATTTACAAGATTGATGAAAATACTATAAGTTTGTGTGAGACTTCATATGATTCATTCATTTCTCCACCTATTGTTGTTTCGATAGATGGTGTAGGATCTGGATATCAAAAAATTACTAAAGTTAATCCACAAATTAAAGTTATTAAAAATAATAATTTAGTATTTAATCTTTCAGATTCATCATTGTTAGGGTATGATTTCAAGATATATTACGATCAAAATTTTGAAAAAGAATTTGTTTCAATAGCAACTACAGATTCTCTTTCAGTTATTGGTGTTGGAACTATTGGACTAACCACAACAGCGACCCTTACTTTAAATTATTCTAATGGTGTTCCGGAAAAACTATACTATAATTTAGAAAAAGCAGGATATATTAGTACTGCCGATAAAGAGGTTGCAAATTACTCTGAAATAGTTTTTGAAAATAGTTCATACAATGGAGATTATAATATTGTAAGTACTGGAAATACAACTTTCACAATATCTCTTAATAAAATTCCAGAAAGTTTGAAATATAAAAAAGAAGATTGTGATATTCTTAAGTATTCAACCACTTCACAATCATCTACTGGTGGAATCTCTAAAGTAAAACTTTTATCTGGAGGATATTCTTATAGATCTTTACCATTATTCGGGGGAGTAGAAACTGAAACTGGAACTGGAGCATTTATTGTTCCAGTTTCATCCGAAATTGGCAAAATAAGACAAACAAGAATTATAAACGAAGGTTTTGAATATTCATCTGATAAAACTTTAAGACCAACTGCAGCAATACCAAAGTTTGCGTATATATCTTCATCAAATACAATTGATGATATTAATATTTTAAATGGAGGACAAAATTATACATCAACGCCAGATTTGATTTGTATAGATTCTGATACTGGTGAAATAATTAATTCTGGATTATTAAGAGCAAATTTATCAGGTTCTTCAATTACATCTGTTAACATAGAAAATGAACCAAAGGGTCTTCCAATTAATCCAGTTACAATTAGAGCAATTAATAATAGTAATGGCGTTTCAATAGATACTATCCAATCTTCTTCAGGAATAGTTACTTGTTTCTTAACTACTCCGATAATAGGATTTACATCTGCACCATTTTCAATCGGAGATAGAATATTTGTTGAAGGAATTCAAAAAAGTGGTTCTTCTGGCGATGGTTTTAATTCTTCAGATTATGGATATAAATTTTTCACTATCACCAATTTCCAGAATATAAATCCTGCAAAATTAGAATTTAATTTATCTGGTTTAACTACAAATCCAGGAATAGCAAAAACAATACAAGAATCATACGCCACAATAATTAATTATAATCATTATCCACAATTTAAAGTTATTCAAAAGTTTTCACCATTTTCAATTGGGGAAAAATTATCATCGGATAATGGAAATGGATTTATAGTTAGAGATTTAACTGTTATTGGTTGTGATGAAAATTTTGTTAGAGTCTCTGGAAATTATGATCTTTCTGGTGGAGAAAAAATAAAAGGATTGGAATCTTCAAATGAAGCGACCATTGATTCAGTCAAATTTATTGATGGTGTTTATAATGTTAATTATTTTAACTTACAAAAGTTTGGTTGGAAGTCAGAAACTGGAAAACTTAATGAAAATTTCCAAGTAACTTCAGATAACGATTACTATCAAAATTTATCATATTCGGTCAAGAGCAATAAAACGTGGGAAGAAATTGTAACACCGGTCAATAATTTGCTTCACATAAGTGGAATGAAAAATTTCTCCGATACCCAGATGGTTCGCAGTGTTCAATCTGGAATAGGTACAAATGAGTCAACTTTATCACTTTTAAAGATTTTTACTAGTGATACTAGAGTTGATAGAATTAATAATTTAGACTTAGTTATTGATGTTGACATTTTAGATAGTAAGTCAAAATTTATTAAATTCAGTAATTTACCTCTTAGTGATTATATTTTATGCAAAACAAATAGAGTCTTAAAGATAGATGATATAAGTTCTAATTTTTCTAGTGAAAATGATGAAACATCTAGTATTTCCAATATTACTCAAATTAATTCCGGTAACAATTACAATAAATTTTTAGTTCAAATACAAAATATTTACACTAATGAAACACAATTTAGTGAAATTGTAACTATTAATGACGATGAGGATATATTTACTCTTTCAAAGGCATCATTAACTTCTCTATCCGACCAATCATTATTGGCAGATATTGAAGGATATGTAGATAGCAACTCTAATTTTTATCTAAAATTTGAACCACAGGATATTAACAATTCAGATTTTGATATAAAAATACTACAAGACACATTTACTTCCAAAACTGGAGTTGGAACAACACAAAGCGTTGGATTTATAGATTTAATATCCGCAAATAAAATCGTTTCCAGTGGTATAACAACATCAGTCTTTAGTTTAAATTCTTCAAAATATTCTTCAGTTTATTGCAATATTCACATTTCAAATAATGATAATTCTAATATGAACTATGTTGAAATTTATTTAAGTCATGATGGAACTAATACGTATATTAGTGAATATTATTTTGATGATGAAATAACTGAAACAAGTTATGGATTTATAGGATCATTTGGAGCATCGGTAAATGGGGGAATTTTATCACTAAACTATACTAATACGTCCTCAGAAACAATTACAGTTAGAACTAAAAATGTGGGATTTGGTACTACTGCAGTTGGTTCTGGAAATTATAGATTTAAACTTCCTGGGCAAACTGCTGGTAATGAAAGAACAGTTGTATTCAACTCAAACTTTAATAATATTTCATCCGGTTCTACAAGTATTTTAGTATTAGACAAATTTTTATTCACATCAGCAAAATCTATAGTTAAAGTTGGATTTGGAAAAACAAGTGCATTGCATCAAGTAATGGCAATTAACGATGGCAATGATGCATATTCAATCCAATATCCATTTTTATCTATTGGAAGCACTTCAGGGATAGGAACATTTGGTGCAGAAATTTCTGGAAATAATTTTATAGTTAAATTTTATGCAGATCCTTCAATTTCTGACAATTTAGAAATACTTTCATTTAATGAATCTTTTTATACTGAATTAGATGCCGTCAATATTCCACCAGATTTAAATTATAGTCCAGTACAACAATCAGTTAAAATTGCAAGATATTTTGGAGCAAATTCCTCAAATATTAACAAATATGATTTTGATACTGAATATGAAGGGAATCCAATTTTTATGAAAACTTTTGATCCATCAAATGCTGATATTTTAAATCCAGTAACAGGTGTATTTACCATTCCTAATCATTTCTTTAGCACAGGAGAACAATTAATCTATACTCCAAATTCTACGTTCATTGGAATTGGAACATCTGCAATGGGAATTGGAGCGACTTCGAATTATGTTGGTGTGATAACAACAATACTCCCATCTGTAGTGTATGCTATTAAAGATACCAATGATTCTTTCAGAATTTCTACAAGAAAAGAATATGCAAATCTAGGAATTGCTGTGACATTTACTTCTCTTGGTTTAGGAAATGCTCACCAATTAGAAATGTATAAGAAGAATGAGAAGTCTATCATTATGATTAATGATATGGTGCAAAGTCCCATTTCTTATTCTTACATAACACATACATTATCTGGAAATGGAGGACAGATAGGAACAGCATCTACTATATTTGCTTTAAGTGGAATAAGTTCCATTATACCAACAGATATATTAAAAATTGATGATGAGTTTATGAAAATAAACAATGTTGGATTAGGTACTACAAATTTAGGTCCTATTACTTTTAATGGAGACATTTCTCTTGTAGAAGTAACTAGAGGGTTTTTAGGATCTGTTGCTGGTGTACATACAGATACAAGCGTTGGTAGAATTTATAGAGGATCATATAACATTTCTAAAAACAAAATTTACTTTACTGAACCACCTAGAGGAAATTCTTTAGATTTACTTGGTCCAAATGAATTTAATTTGCCAAGAGAAAGAGCATCTTTCAGTGGAAGAGTATTTTTGCGTCAAGATTATACATCTAATCAAATATATGATGATATTTCTGATCAATTTACAGGAATTGGACAAACTTATATTTTAACTTCGCAGGGAATAAACACAGTTGGAATGGGAGTTTCTGGTGGAAATGGAATTGTTTTTATTAATAATATTTTCCAATCCCCAACGACTCTTAACAACTCTTTAAATAATTATTATATAACAGAAGACGCATCATCCGGAATTAGTAGTATTACTTTTACAGGAATAACTTCATCTAATTCAAATTTGTTTATTTCTGATTATGATATCAATCAAAACCAACTTCCTCGTGGGGGAATAATTGTATCTCTTGGATCAACTGGTGGACTGGGTATTGCTCCTTTAGTAGGAGCTTCGGTTACTGCCGTGGTTGGAACTGGTGGAACTATCGTGTCTGTTGGATTTGGAACAATGGATATTCTTGGTTCCGGATATAGATACCCAGTTTCTGTTTCAATTGTAGAAAATGGACATACTGGTACTAATGCAATAATAACAGCAGATGTTCAATCTGGAGGATCATTATCATTTAATGTTGTTAATCCTGGGACAGGATATACTAATCCTACAGTTAATGTATCATCACCATCATATGAAAATTTACCTGTAATCGGAGTTTCCCGTCTCGGAATAGGAAATACAACAGATACTGGAGTGGGTCTTTTATTAAATATAGAAGTTGGTGCAAGTTCTACCACAACAGGAATTGGATCTACATTATTTGAAGTTAAAGGATTTAAAATTTCCAGAAATGGTTATTCTTTCAAAATTGGCGATGTATTTAAACCTGTTGGCTTAGTAACTGCTTCCGGTCTTTCTTCACCAATATCCGACTTTGAATTGACAGTTCTTGATGTATTTACAGATTCTTTTGCATCTTGGCAGTTTGGTGAGTTGGATTATATAGATTCTGTAAAAAATTATCAAGATGGTGTAAGAACAAGATTTCCTCTTTACTACAATTCCGAAATCTTAAGTTTTGAACTGAATGAAAATGATCCAGATTCTCAATTAATAGATTTAGATTCTGTACTTCTTATCTTTATTAATGGAGTTTTACAAGAACCTGGAATTTCTTATCAGTTTAAAGGAGGGACATCATTTACCTTCTCCGTAGCACCAAAACCTGAAGATAATATATCAATATTTTTCTATAGAGGAACAAGAGATCAAGATACTATTCAAGTTAATACAACAGAAACTATCAAAATTGGAGATACTGTACAAATTTTAAGTAATAATACTAATATCGAAAATACTATTACTCAGGGTGAAAGAATAATTTATGATATTTTTTCTTCCGATAAAGTTGAAACAAATCTGTACACTAATCAAGGAGTAGATCAAAATAATTTAAAACCTTTATACTGGACAAAGCAAAAAACAGATTTAATACTTAGTGAAGAGAAAGTTTATAAGACTAGAGACTCTTTAGAATCTCAAGTTTACCCAACTGCAAATATTATAGGAAATTTAAATAATTCTTCAAACGTAGTGTTTGTTGATGATAGTAGTCTTTTCAATTATGAAAATGAATCACCGATCAAATTTGATGCTTTCATTTTCTCAAATGATTCTGCAAATCAATATGAAATGATTACAGATATAACTGATGTTGAAGGTTATGATGTTTCAATTATTGGAATTGCAACCACTAGTGGAATTGGATCTCCTCTAGCACTTAAATTTACTTTAGACAGAAATCCATTCTCTTTCCCAGACTTGCAAGTTGGATATCCAATTTATGTTTCCGAAACGTTCGTTGGTAATGGAGTTACCTCAATTAATTCTAATGATAGTGATATTGTTTCTATTAGTACATCTTACTTAAATAATGTTTATCAAATTCATGCAATTAATTCCACATTGGGAATTATAACATGCAATATTGCATCATACACTTCTATTGTTGGAATTGCTACTACAGGTATTCTTAATTACCCTGTTGGAAGATTATCCTGGGGTAGATTATCGGGATTTACTAGATCTACTAATCCGATTTCAATAGGAGTAAGTGGATATGTATCAAGTGTAGGAATTACTTCTCTTTCATATAATTCTGGACTATCAACTTATCCAATAATTCAAAGAAGAGGTTATGGATTGAGAAACAACGGATCTTTGAAAAAGAATCTTTAACTCAATATAAATATAAAAAAAAGAATTATATAAATGTCTGCACTTGTAACAGATCAATTTAGAATTTTAAATGCTTCTAATTTTGTAGAATCTGTAGATGATTCTTCTAATTCTTATTATGTTTGGGTTGGTCTTAGTAATCCAAATTTATATAATGGATTTGGGAGAAATACAAATTGGGATGGTCCTGGAGTAACAAATGGTGTAGTTCCAAATCCAACCGATAATCTAGATTACTTAACTCAATATGAAGACACTCTTCTTTTTGGAAAAAAAGTAACATCTTCAAATATGCGAAGAGTTATTAAAAGAGTTGATTGGGTTAGGGGAAAAAAATATGACATGTATAGGCACGACTATAGTGTAGAAAATCTTTCTCCAATTTCAAAAAGAGCAAGACTTTATGATTGTGAATATTATGTTTTAAACAGCAATTACAATGTTTACATTTGTATAGAAAATGGATCCAGTGGTATTAATACCACTGGAAATCAATCACAGTACGAACCAACTTTTACAGATTTGGAACCAACAGTTGCTGGAACTGGAGAAGATGGATATATTTGGAAATATTTGTTTACTGTTTCTCCTGCAGACATTATAAAATTTGATTCTACGGAATATATAACTTTACCAAATAATTGGAATACATCCACAGATTCTCAAATTGTAGCAGTTAGGGAAAATGGAGATTCTTCGGTAAATAATAATCAAATTAAAACGGTTTATATTGATTCTGAAGGATCCAATTATACATCGGGTGAAGTTGATATTTTAGGAAATGGCACTGGAGGAAGAGTATTTGTCCAAACAAATGCCAACGGAGAAATAATAAATACAACTGTTACTTCAGGAGGTTCCGGATATACCTATGGGATCGTCGATTTGGGACCTTTACAACCTGGTAGTACAATTAGTAACCCAGCAAAACTCATCCCCATTATACCGCCTTCTAGAGGTCATGGGTTTGATTTATATAAAGAACTCGGTGCAGATAGAGTAATGATTTATGCAAGATTCGATGATTCTACTAGAGATTTTCCAGTTAATACAAAATTTTGTCAAATTGGAATCTTAAAAAATCCGACAACTTTTATATCCACAGAAACTTTTAGTGGGGGAGAGTTTTCTGGATTATATGCTATAAAATTTGATTCTGTAAACTCATTTTTACCAGAAATTGGAGAAAAAATTAATCAAACAGTTTCTACTGGAATAGCTGTTGGATATGTTGCCTCATATGATTCAGATACAAAAGTATTAAAATATTTCAGAGATAGATCTTTATATTATGGACCAACACATGATCAAACTGATTATGTAGGAGTTTCAACTGAAGCAAATTCCAATATTAATTTTAGTTTTTCTGGTAGTAATGTAGTTGGAGAATCAAGTGGATTTTCTGGACAAATTTCCCCATTTTCCGGCATTACTACAACAGTAAATAACTCAATTATAAATCTTGGAGTTACTTTTACAAATGGTCTTGCAAATCCTGAAATAAATAAAAAAACAGGGGATGTAATTTACATTGATAATAGACCTCTCGTACCT
>JACCDP010067466.1_pt1 | contig 30164 bp, 20 predicted proteins | sample 7445841 | NCBI WGS metagenome assembly JACCDP01 (sample SAMN15323441, study PRJNA562643) | freshwater metagenome | isolation source: river surface water | place: USA:Blue River Watershed | collected 2017-08-17 | reverse complement strand
CGGAGGCATCGGCGCAACGGCATGGCGTGAGCCTAGCGTGCCTCAGCCACGGGAACGCAGCGAGACGCTCGACGCTCACGCCCGGCGCGTGTCACCATCGCTCCCGATGCGCCCCTCGACACGCCGCCCCACCCCGCCGCCCCCCGCGCGGAGCTCCCCCCTCGTCGTGCTGGTCTTTGCAGCGGCTCTGCTGTCGTCACCGGTGACCCGCGCCAACAACACCGCCGACGAAGCCGACATCGCGTTCCAGATGGGCAACGACGCCTACGCGCGCCGCCAGTACGTCGAGGCGCTGCGGAGCTACTTCCTCTCCTACCGCCTCGTGCCGAACCGGAACGTCCTGTTCAACATCGCCCGCTGCTACGAGGCGGCCCAGCGCTACGACGAGGCCTACCGCTACTTCCACGATTTGTCGCAGCTCGATCTCGCCCCGTCGGACGCGGCCTCGGTCGCGGCGGCCCTGAAGCGCATCTCGCCACGCGTTGCCCTGATCCGCATCACGAGCGAACCGCCCGGCGCCGAGGTGTTCGCCGACCGCGAGGATCTCGGCAGCCGGGGCCGCACGCCGCTGACCCTTGCGCTGCCGCCGGGCAAGCACCTCATCCGCGTCCGTCTCGCGGACCACCTCCCCGCCGAAGCCGGGGTCGAACTCACGCTCGGCAAGGAGGTGGATCAGGCGCTGACCCTCGAACACGTCATGGGCGCCGTCAGCGTGACGGGCTCACCGGCGGGCGCCGAGATACGCCTCGTCCCCGACGGCCCCGTCATTGGCCTCGTGCCGACGGAGCTGAAGCTGCCGACCGGACGCCGCACGCTCCATTTCTCCGCGCCCGGCCACGCACCCGCACAGCTCGCCATCGATGTCGCCGATGGGCCAGCCGCAGCGCTCCAGGCCGCCCTCGCCCCCGAGAGCTTCCCGACCGGCACGCTGCTCGTCACCGCGAACCGCGAGAACGTCCTCGTCCGCGTCGATGGCAAGGCGTCCGGCTTCACTCCGGTGGTGCTGACGTTGCGCGAGGGAGAACACCAGATCGAGTTCTCCCAGGACGACGTCCGCCCCCATACCGAGCGGGTCGTAATCACCCGGGAAACAGCCGAAAAACTGCACGTCGAACTCCGCTACGCACCTCCGCCCGTCCAGGCCGCGAGCAAGCGGCTCCTCTCGATCGACGACGCGCCCGCATCGACCACGGTGGTCTCGCGCGAAGAGCTGCAGGCGTTCGGCTACACGACGCTTGCCGAGGCGCTGCAGGCGGTCCGCGGCATCTACCTGTCCAATGACGGCCAGTACGACTACCTGGGCATCCGCGGCTTCAGTCCGCCCGGCGACCTCAACACCCGTGTCCTGATCCTCTGGGACGGCCATCCGATGAACGACGTCTGGGCCGGACAGGGCTACGCGGGCCACGACCTGACCCCCGACCTCGAGGAGGTCGAACGCATCGAGGTGGTCCGGGGCCCCGGCTCTGCGCTTTACGGCACCGGCGCGTTCTTCGCCGTCATCAACGTCGTGCCGCGCGACCGCCTGGAGTCGGGTCGAAACGTCGAGGCGACGCTCATGGCCGGCGGCCGGGGAAGCACCCGCGGCCACGTCGCAGGTTCGCTGGGACACGACAGGGAGCGCTCCCTCACCCTATCCGCCAGCGGCCTGACCGCCACCGGCGAGCCGCTCACCGATCTGGGCAGCCTCGGCACCGTGCGGGAACTCGACGCCGAGCGCGCCATCAGCGGCACCCTCCGGGCCCGTTGGAAGGGCCTGAGCGCGCACGCCTTCTTCAACAGCCGCACGAAGGAGGTCGCGACCGCGCCCTACGGCACCGGCGTCGGCGTTCCCGGCACCGAGGTGACCGACTCGCGCGGCTTCGCCGAGCTGCGGTTCGATCACGACTTCACGCCGACCGCCTCTCTGAGCGCCCGCGCTTACTACGACCAGAGCAGCTACAAAGGCTTCTGGGCCCGCGCGCCGCAGCCGGGCGACACCGCGACGCTGCGGGACACCGACGGGGGCGGCGCGCAGTGGACCGGCGCCGAAGTCCGCGCCCGCTTCTCGCCCTTTTCCGGCAACACGCTCACCGCCGGCGTCGAGGCGCAGCAGCAGCTCCGCATCAACCAGGAGATCTTCGGCCTCGACGGTGCGAAGCCCGCCATCGACGACCAGCAGCGCACGCTCCTCTCGGCCTACCTGCTCGACGAATGGCAGCTTCTCCCGGGGCGCCTCGCGCTGTCCGGGGGCTTCCGCGTCGACCGGTACCTCGACCTCAGCGTCACGTCGCTCACCCCGCGCCTCGCGCTCATTGCACGCCCCTACAAGGGCGGCCTGACGAAGCTGGTCGGCGGCACGGCGTTCCGCGCGCCCAACGTCTACGAGCTCTACAACGGCACTGGAGGCGCCGGCGCCGCCTACAACGCCGCCGCCGCAGAGCTCGAGCCCGAACGGATCCAGACCTTCGAGCTGGAGCACGCCCACAACCTGACCGAGGAGCTGCGCCTCACCGTGGGCACCTACCTGAACCGGATCCAGAAGCTCGTGGTCACGCGCGAGGCCGCCGGTCCCTACCTGTGCGGAGAGCCGGCCGGCACAGCCCCCTGCCTCGTCAACGCAAACCTCGACGACACCCTGACTGCCATCGGCGCCGAGGCGGAGCTGCGCTGGCAGCCGGGCCGCTTCACCCTCGTCGACGTGAACTATTCGTTCGTGAGCCTCGACCTCGAAAACCACCCCAGCCACCTCATCGGCGCGAAGCTGCTCATCCCCTTGGTCGACCGAGCGGTTCGGCTCTCGGCCCAAGGCGTCTACCAGTCGGCCCGCACGAGCCCGCTCGTCCCCGACGGCGCCGGCGATGCGCTGCTCCTCAACGTCGGCCTCTCGGGCGAGACCGGTCACTTGCGCTACTTCGCCGGCGCGACGAACCTGCTGGACGCGAAGTACGCGCTCCCTGTCAACGACGAGTACCGCCAGAGCACCGTCCAGCAGGCCGGCCGCGGCTTCCTCATCCGAATGACCGGCACCTACTGAGACGCGTCGACGCCGCCCCGCCACGGAGAAAGCAGAACGCCCCCCGACCGGAGCCGGAAGGCGTTGCTGGCGTGCCGAGCCCGCCCAGCAGGAGCCCGACTAGAACAGGCCACCGCTCGGGGGCGCAGCAGGGGTCGCCGCGCGGCCGGAACCGGCCGGCACCAGCTTGACCTCGACGGGCGGCGGGTTGAACTTGCCCATCAGCACATCCTTGACGTTACGGTCGAAGCGCACCTTGCCTGTCGCGATCTCGCGCAGGGCCAGCACGGCCGACTTGTCCTTCCGCTCCTTCGCCTCCTCGACGACGCTGCGCGCTCCGCTCATCAGCTGGCGGCCGCGCTTGACGGTCAGGACGCAGAGGGCGAAGCGGTTCTCGACCACGTGGAGACAATCTTCGACGGTGACGCGGGCCATGGACAACCTCGGTTCGAAAGGGGCGGGAAGGATAGTGCGACCCAAGGGCGGGGTCAACAACGGGACGAGGAGCCTACTTCCCGACCGATGAATCGGCCTTCGGCGCAGCAGCCGCCTCAGGCGCTTTTTCAAGGTAGTCGTCCGCCTTGCGCGGAATGTCGTCGACGGTGCCCTTCTCGACCTCGTAGACGCGGGCCGAGCCGGCCTTCATCGCGTAGTAGTGCGTCCCGGCCTGGGCGCCGACGAGAAGGCGAGCCAACTCGCCGCCCGCCTCGTCTCGAACGGTGAAGACGACGTTCGGCGTGGTGAGGCCGTACTTCGAGAGGTCCTTCGCCGCCTCATCCACGAGCGTGAGTCCCTTGAGTGTCGACAGCGTGTAGAGGGCTGACGACGCCTTCCACGACAGCACCTTGCCGCTCCGCCCCTCGACCGCATAGCTGTCGGCGGCGCTCCCGCCGTCGACCGTGGGCGTCACGCTCTTCAGGAGCGTCACCTTCTCGCCCTCCAGCGGGGCAATCTCGATCTTCCGGGCTTTTTCTCGTGAAAACGGCGCCACCGTGCGATCTCGGACGTCGTTGACGCCCTTCGCAAGGTCCTTCAGAAGCGCCTCTTCGACCTCGAGCACCGGCCCCGTGCCGGCGAGGCGTGCATAGGCCTTCTCGCCGCCCTCGCCCACAGTACGGCCCACCTGCACCACGGTGCGCGCCTTGTCGGGTCCCGACTCGAGCGTGACCAGCACCGCGGGCGAGTTCAACCCGAACGGCTTCAGCTCCGGCGCGCCATCCGACAGGCCCTCGGCCACGAACGCCTTCGCACGGACGCTGCCGAGACGCGACAGCACGCCTTCGATCGCCGTCGCATCGCCGGCATCCTGCACCGGCGAGGTCAGCTTCCAGCCCTCGCCTGCACGCTCGGCGCGCCACGCGAGGCCCGAGGCCTCGACCGAGACCGACTGGATGCTCTTCGGGTCGACGGAGACCAGGCCCTTGTCGCGCAGGTCGAACAGGCCCTTGTCCAGCGCATAGCGCAGGTTGCTCTCGGCCAGCAGCACGCGGGTGTCGCCGCCCTTCGAGAAGTAGAGCGACTGATCCATCGGGCTCTCGCCGCCGACCTTCAGCTCGGCGCTCTTCTCCGCGCCGGCATCGGTGTAGACCACAGACACCACGAACGACGGCGAGTCGAGGCCGTACTCCGCAGCCCGGGACTGCTCGTCGGCGATGGTCTGAGTGCTCTTGAGCGACGCCAGCCGCTCCGCCAAGGCATCGGCAGCGAACTTGTCCGCCTTTGCAGAGACGGGCGCCACGACGCTCCAGCCGTCCCCCGAACGCTCCAGGACCGTGGTCTCGCCCTTGGCGGTGAGCGAGATCCTCTTCACCGCCTCTTTGTCGAACGGGAAGGCCTTCGCCTCACCTTCCTTCTGTTTCTGCTCCGTCTCCTCCGCCTTGAGCACGCCGAAGTAGGCGTAGGCTGCGGCCCCGGCCGAGAGCGCCAGCAGGGCCAGCAGGAACAACAAGCTCTTCTGCTGCTTCTTCATGGATCTCCTCGCTCAGCCGTCGTCCGCGGCTACTTCGACCGGCGCACCGACCAGATGCTCAGGCCGATCCCGATCAGCAGGAGCGGCAGCACGTTGAGCGAACCGAACGAGAGCAGCAGCCGCTGGTTCGCCGTGAGGAAGGCCAGCGTGCTCTTCTCGCGCAGCTTCGGGCGGATCGTGATCTTCTGCTCGTCGCCGCCCAGCCATTGGATCGTGTTGAGCGCGAGATCGCGGTTTCCGCCTTGGCGCACGAACTGATTCGTCGCCCACTCGCTGTCGCCGAACACCACCGCGCGGAACTCCTTCTCGCCCGCCTTCTTCGTCACCGCGATGGCGAGGCTCACCGGCCCGGCCTCGTCGGTCGCATCGCGCTCCACGCGGCCGTCGGCCGGCAGTGGGCTCGTCTCACCCCAGGCATTTCGGCCGGTCTTGAACAGCTCGGTCACCTCGAACCCTTCGGCGGCGGCGCCCTTCTTCACGCCGCGCGCCTCGGGGAAGACGAACGCCAACGCCCCCAGAAGAGTGCGGCGAGGCTGGGCCAGCGGGTGCTCCGAGAACTCCTGCGAGAAGGCCCAGAGCGCCTCCTGGCTGTCCGGGTCGACGACGATGCCCTTCTGCACCTCGACGCCCCACGAGGCGACGAGGCCGACGAGACCTTGGTCATCGATGCCGGGGTCGACCATCACCACGAGCCGGCCTCCCCCGTCGGCGTAGCGCTTGAGCGCGCCCACCTCGCCCTCGGCGAGCGGCGACTGCGGGCCCGCGACGACCACCGCGAGCGCGTCCTCGGGAACGTCCTTGCGCGCGAGCAGGTTCAGCTCTTCGCTCCGGTAGCCCTCGTTCGCGAGCCCGTCGGTCCACAGCTTGAGCCCGAGGCCGGTGTCGTTCCCCTTCCCCGCCGGCTTCTCGCCGTGCGCGGTGAGGAAGTAGACCTTCTTCTCGACGCCCTTGCCCAGCTCCGCCAGCGCGTTCGTCAGCGCCTCCTCGGTCGGCTCCTTGGCGCGCGACTCCTTGCCGTTCGCGGCCTTCAGGATGATGCGCGGCCCCTGCGCCGTGACGCTGTACTGCTTCGCCAGCGCCGGGTTCTTCGCCGCGTCGACGAAGCTGTAGTCGAAGTTGTCGCCGCCCGCCGCCTTGTAGCGCTTGAGCAGGTCCTCCAGAGCCTGATACTCGCGATCGACGAGCGGCTGGAAGAAGGCCGTCACCGTCACCTTGCTGGCGGGCGTCAGCTTCGAGAGCATGCCCGTGGTCTGCTCGGCGAGCGTGTGGATGCCGCCCTTCGTCAGGTCCCACTCCTTCTTCTTCTTCGTCGCAACGAAGTTCAGCGCGCCCAGCAGCGACAGCGCCAGCACCGTTGCAATGACGCTGACGGCGACGAACTGCGTGCCGCGGCCGGTCGCCACGTTGCGCGCGTCATCGAACGCCGTCGCCGCCCAGACGCCGACGCCGGCGAGCCCCAGACCCATCTGGGTCCAGACAATCCAGTTGAACTCGCCCGTGATGAAGATGCGCGCGAACAGGGCGAACAGCACGAACAGCGCGCCGAGAGGGCCGATCACCCGGCCGATGGTCTTGGTCATGAAAGTCTCTCCTCGATGCTCGATGGGAAGGCGGGGCGGGCTACCAGCGCGTCCGCTCGATGGAGGTCCGGGTCAGGAAGAGGCACAGCGCGATGACCGTCACGAAGAAGGTCACGTCGCCCAGGTTCACGATGCCGCGCATGAAGCCGGTCAGGTGATTGGGGACGCTCGCCCACTCGGCCAGCTCCTTGGCGGTGCCCTCGACGTTGCCCGCGCTCGCCGCCCAGCCGACGAGCCACAGCAGCAGCAGAATCACCAGCGTCACGACACCCGCGACGATCTGGCTGTCCGTCAGTGACGAGATGAACAGCCCCAGCGCAACGAAGGTCGCGCCGCACAAAAACAGCCCCAGATAGGCCGTTCCTGCGGTCTGCCACTCGACGCCGCCGCCCTCAGCCACGGCGTTGAGCAGCAGCGGGTACGTCATCGTCAACCCGACCGCCGCCAGCACGACGACCGACGCAGCGAAGAACTTGCCCAGCACGATGCCCGTCGACCCCACCGGCGCCGTCATCAGCAGCTGGATCGAGTTCTGCCGCCGCTCCTCCGCGATGAGCCGCATCGTCAGGAACGGCAGCACGAAAACGAAGATCAGCGCCGCATTGAACAGCAGCGGACTGAAGATCACATCGGTGAAGTTGAGGTGGTCCAGCGCCTCGGGGCTGTACTGCATCATCGCCTGAGCGCTGCGCGCGTACTCGAGGTAACGCTGCACGTTCACCACGAAGAAGTAGCCCATCACGAAGATGAAGAAGGCGAGCAGCACGTACGCCAGCGGCGTCGTGAAGTAGATGGCCAGCTCTTTGCGCACGATGGCGCCCGTCGCCCCCAGCAGACTCGGCCGCGTCACCGCCGCCGCGCGCTCCGACCGCACCGCGGCGGGCTTCTCGACAACCGCCTCCGCAGGAGCGGCCACGGCACTCTCCAGTTCATTGCTCATTCGTCTCGACCTCGTTCGAAGGTGAAAGAAGCAGGCGCGCCTAGTCGCTCGTCAGCCGGATGAAGATCTCTTCCAGCGACTGCCCGACGCTGCCCTGCTTGTGGAGGCTCTCCAGCGTGTCGAACGCCACGATTTTTCCCGCCTTGATGATGAGCGCCTTCTGACAGGTCGCCGTCACCTCCGGCAGCGTGTGGGTCGACAGGATGATGGTGTGCTGTCCCGCGAGGCCTTTGATCAGCTCGCGCACCTCGCGGTTCTGCTGCGGGTCGAGACCGCTCGTCGGCTCGTCCAGCACCAGCACCTCGGGATTCCCCACCAGCGCCTGGGCGATGCCGACGCGCTGCTTGTAGCCCTTCGAGACGTTCTCGATGAGCCGGTCCATGACACCCGAAATCGACGTCAGGACCGCCACCCGCTCGACCTCGCTCTCGACGTCGCGCCCAGCCACACCCTTGAGCCGCGCCACGAAGCGCAGGTAGGCCGCAATCGACATCTCGGGGTAGAGGGGCGGGTTCTCGGGCAGGTAGCCGACGCGCCGCTTGACCTCGATCGGCTCCTCGAAGACATCGAAGCCCGCCACCGTCGCCGTGCCGCTGGTCGCCGGCATGAACCCCGTCAGAATCTTCATGGTCGTCGACTTCCCCGCGCCGTTCGGCCCCAGGAAGCCCAGGATCTCACCCTTCGCGACGTCGAAGGTCAGGTCGTCAACCGCCACCAGGTCCCGATAACGCTTTGTCAGGTTTCGAACTTGAATCATCGACAGGCTCCCCTTCTCACTCGCCTCGCGCCGCTTTCGCCGGCCCGCGCGGGCAACAGGCAAGGCCACGGCGTCCATTCCCTAGCGCGGCCTGTTTTGCCTTGAAAATCAGCACATTACAACTGCCTTCGACACGGCGGCGCGTAACCTAAGGCACCGACCGGAGGTGTCAAGCACGAGCGGCCACGGCCTCGCACAGCGCTGCTCGCAGGGGAGCAGACTTTGTGCGATGCTCTGGAGCCTCTCTGTTTCTCGGACGACCGCAGGAGTGTGTTCATGCATTCGTCGATTCGCGCATCGACCAGCCCGGGATGGCGCGCGGCGCTCGTCGTGTGGCTGGCCCTGCCCTTCTGCGGCCCGACGGAGGCCCGCGCTGCCGAGCGGACCCGCATCGCGGTCATGGAGATCACGGCCACCCGCAACTTCGACAAGGGGCTCAACACGCTCCTCAACGAGCTGCTCCTGACCGAGCTCAGCGAAGAGTGGGACGTCGTCGGCAAGAGCGACATCGCCAGCATGCTGGGCTTCGAGCAGCAGAAGCAGATGCTGGGCTGCAGCGACGAGAACGCCAGTTGCCTCGCGGAGATCGGCGGCGCGCTGGGGGCGCCCTACATCCTTTCGGGCAACATCGGCAACCTCGGCAAGAAGCACAACATCAACCTCAAGGTGCTCGAGACCTCCAAGTCGAAGATCATCAGCCGCCACAGCGTCATCGCAGGCGAGACGGAGGAGCAGCTCGTCGCCGACCTGCAGAAGGCCCTCAAGGCGCTGATGGAGAAGGTGCCTGGCGCGGCCTCGAAGCAGAAGGCCGAGGCCGCTGCAAAAGCCCCCCCGCCGCAGGCCGCAGCCGCTGCAGCCCCGAAGGAGAGTTCGCCCTCCGTCTCGAAGGACAAGGCCGCAGCCCCCTCCGCCGCAGCCGCCGCAACCGCCCCGCCTGCCGTCGCGAAACAGTCGGCCAGCCATGCGGCCTCGTGGGTCGGCATCGGCGTGGGCGTCGCCGCAGTCGGTGGCGGCATCTTCTTCGGCAAGCTCGCGAGGGATTCCGCGACCCAATACGGCAATGCCCTACAGAACCCGATTGCCGACGGCTCGCACCTCGTCGTCGCCGACGAGGCGAAGGTCAGATACCAGTCGCAGACCACCATCGCGAACGTGCTGATCGGTACCGGCGGCGTGGTCTGCGCAACCGCGATTCTTTATCGCATCTTCGGCGAGAAGCCGCCCGCCGGCGCCGGCGGCGATGCGCCTGCCCTCGTGGTCGCGCCTTCGACCAACGGCCTTTCGCTCTCGGGGAGCTTCTGATGACGCACCTCATTCGCCACGCCTCGCGACTCGTGCTTATCGCGGCCCTCGCCGCCGGCGCCGCAGGCTGTCAGTTCATCGTGACGCTGCCGAAGGACCTCTGCGCCACCAACAAGGACTGCGCCGAGGGCCAGTCCTGCGTCGCCGGCACCTGCAAGGCGAACGACGCCAGTTGCACGCCGAACTGCGAGGGTCGCACCTGCGGGTCGGACGGCTGCAACGGCTTCTGCGGCGCCTGCAGCGGGAAGGGCGAGACCTGCGACAACGCGGTCGGCCAGTGCGTCGCCTCGTGCAACTCGGGCGCGTCTTGCCCCGGGGGCTCGGAATGCAATCCGAACACGGGCATCTGCACCTGCACCGAGTCGAGCTGCGCGGCGGCCGGCCTGCACTGCAACGAGGCGATGGACAAGACCTGTACGCAGTGTGCGACCAACGAGCACTGCGACAACGGCCAGGCCTGCGTCGGGGGCAAGTGCGTCGCATGCTCGAGCGACGGCCAGTGTGGAGGAGCCGCGCCCCATTGCGCGAAAGGAAAGTGCGTGCAGTGCGCCGAGGACGATCACTGCCCGGTGCCGCAGGCTTTGGCCGAAATTGGGGGCGACACGAAATGGGCTATCTGCGTCAACAATCAGTGCGGTCTCGGCATGTGCGCCGCAGGGGACCCGGACAATCGCTGCTTGAAGGATTCGACGGATCGACCTGCCTGCAAGATGGTGCCGATTCCCGACAGCCAGGGCGAAACCTACCAAGTCGGCCTCTGCACCCGGTGCACGACCGACGGTGAGTGCGCCGAGGGCAGCACCTGCGACGTCGACGAAGACGCCTTTCCACCTGAATCTCAATGCCGCCCGACCGATGACGGCCGATGCGGCGTCGATGCCGACTGCAACGGTTCACCGTTCGGCCAAGTCTGCCGCAGTGGGTTCTGCGGGTGCGAGACCAACCAGCAGTGCGTCGACACGTCTTCGATTTGCGACAACGTTGCCCGCGCTTCCCCTGGCATGTGCGCCAAGTGCACTGCGACGAACGTGTCGACTTGCCCCCTGGGCGCCAGAGCCTGCAAAGTGGACGCCAGCAGCGCGCATCTCAATCAGTGCGTCGAGTGCGTGAAGAACGAAAACTGCGACTCCGGTGAGTACTGCGATCTGGCCTCCAACGAGTGCAAGCCGAGCCCCGAGTGCGGCGCGTCGGAATACCGGCCGCTGTTGGGCGAGAGCTGCCAGCAGGCGACCGCGCCGAACGTCAAATGCTCCGAGCCGCGCGGACAGGGACGGTGCGTTCGCTGCACGCAGGCCGTCGACTGCAACGGGGGAACCTGCAACGCGGACGGGAGCTGCTCCTTCCGGGACGGGTTCTGCGCCCTCTCGCTCGACTGCGCCACGAGCCCCGCCGGCGGCAAGTGCGTCAACGTGCCCGGCGTCAGCAGCACCAAGTGCGGTTGCGACGGCGACGGCGACTGCGGTGCCGGGAAGCTGTGCAACCCGACGACCAAGCAGTGTGCGGAGTGCTTCCCGCGCACAGCCCAGAGCACCGCCAACCTCGACACGTGCAGCGCCAGCCTCCGGGGCTGCTCGACGGCCGCCGTCTGCGTGGAGTGCGATGAGAACGCCGACTGCGCGACCGCACCCGTGGGCGTGACCGGTTCGAGGAACTTCGGGTCCGCAGCGACCTGCGACCCGAACCAAAACGTCTGCACCTGCACCCCGAAGACACCCGCGATGGTGTGCGGCGCCCTCCCGGCCGGCAGCTGTGGCACTCAGGACGACGGCTGCGGAGGCACGATCAACTGCGGCTGCGCCACTCCGGGCTACCTCTGCAACGCCACGAACAACATGTGCGCCCCCGGCGAGGGCATCAGCTGTGAGGGTGGGAATCCGTGCGCCGACGGTCTCGCCTGCCTCGGGGTCACCTTCCCGGGCTCCTCAGCGCTCGAGACGAAGCTGTCCCACACCTGTGTCCGCATCACTGGCGCATCGCCATCGGGCCCCGGCTATGTGACTCGAACCGTGGGCGGCAGGAGCTACGACTTCAAGCGCTGCAGCAAGGATGGCGACTGCTCCGGCGACGAGTTCTGCGCCACGGACCCGAAGTCTCCCGCCGACATGTACTGCGTTGCCGGCTGCAAGCTGCCCGCCAATCCCTCGAGCAGCCCGTCGTCTGGGTCATGCGACGGCCGCAGCCGCCTCGTCGTCGACGACACGCAGCCGCGCGGCGCCGTCGAGGGGACCTTGTGCGTTCCGGGATTCGATGGCTGCGGCATCGGCCTGACGTGCGTCTATCATCCGCAGTCGACCAGCGGCGGCGTCTGCTCGCGAGATTGTCCGACCTCCAGTGCTGCGAACGAGTGTCTGTGCGTCCCCGGCGCCTCGGCGCGAGACGGCGCTTGCGCCTACGAGTACATCCCGGGCACGAGCTGCGATTATTCGACCACCCCCTGTGCGTCGGGCAGTCACTGCGAGTTCAAGTCGGGATGGACGACCGGGCGATGCCGCGCCGACGTCAACCCGGCCCAGTGCGTCGACACATCGGACTGCATCATGGGTACCGTCTGCGACCCCGGTACCTCAAAGTGCATACCGCTCTGCATCGCCAGCTACCCGACGGGGACCCCGCTCGCGAACCTCACCGTCGGAGAGAACCTGATCCCGCGTGAAACCTGTGCCCCGCGCTCCTGCTCGACCGCTCTCGCGGCTGGCTGGACGGAGCCGGACGTGGTCTTCGGCCTCTGCACGCAGCGCGCGACGAACACCGCCTTGGGTGGACGCTGCGGCTGGGATGTCTCGGTGAGGGAGTGTGCCTCAGGGCTCGGCTGCGACACGTCGCTGCCGGAGCGGAACAAAGGTAACGGCGACGACCGCAACTTCCGCCTGTGCCGGATGCCCTGCGCCGTTAACACCAGCTGCAGTTCGGGAACGGCCTGCATCGTCCCCGACGGAACCAACACCAATGGCGTCTGCGCCATTCAGGGCACGGCGGCGAGTGGCGACCCGTGCGACAGCTCGGACGACTGCCAGTCGGGGCTCGCGTGCCTGAAGTCGGCGTCCTCGGGCGCGAAGTATGGCAAGTGCAAGCCGCTGTGCGACCCCAACGCCACGTACGCTCCGCTGTTGTGCACCGTGGGCGCCTGCACCCGCATCGACCGGGACGACGCCCAGACCTACGCGTGCGACGACCCGACCGGAACCACCTCGGGGCCGTCGTGGTGTGCGGCCCCCAGCACTTCGAACTACGAAGTCTGCAACTTCTGCGACGACGACGCCGACCAGTCCGTGGACGATGCCCTGCACTCCGCGGCCAACATCGCCGCCGTCCAGTTGCCTACGATCTCCGACTACTACGTGAACGGGGCGTCTGTGCTCATCGACAAGAACGTAGTCAGCGACGCTGTCGTGCTGCCGGGAGACCTCGTCAATGCGACGCAACCGTACACCCCCGCCTTCACCGTCTTTTACATCCTGGACAGCTACGTCAACGGAACAGCCTATCCGGTGGTCCGAAGACTCGGCGTCGCGGTCGTCTACCCGACGGCGCCGACGTACCCGAGCGACCAGCGCATCGGCTACAGCGACTGGCTCGGGTCGCCGACGTACCCGACGGCGGCCATGGTGCTGGGGTCTGGGCGTAGGCTGGCAGCGGTTTGGGGTGGCGACGAGGGCGGCAAGAGCTACGCCTACGTCGCCTATCAGATCAACGTTTCGAACGGGATTCGTTACGAGCGTCTGCAGCGGGGTACCAGCAGGGCGGTGTTCGACACGTCCTGGGCCCCGGGCTGGACCAGCCGATTTGACGGGGGCTCCGCGACCCCAATGCTGACTGCCGCACGGTGGAGCGGTGCTTACGAGTCATCAGGCGTTTTCTTCAGCCTCGTCGAGACGGCTGGACCGAAGGTCCGGGCACGCTCGCATGCCTACATCAAGGACGTGACCGGTGCTGCGAACATCTACGACACGATGGGCGTCACCGCGGGCCAGACCTCGAGCGTTCCCATCGACCTTGCAACATCGGTCCACCCGAGCGCAGGTGGAAACAAGCCGGAATACCTCGTAACCCTGCTCGACAAGCCAACCACGGCCGGACAGTCCGGCTGGAATGCGTCGTTCCGCTCCTGGCAGGTCTTCGAGCCGAAGATAGTGAACGGTAGCTCGCTCTCGGGGCTCGGAGCCCCGCTGGTGACGAGCGACTCCTCCTCGTACTACCAACACCTCGCGCTCTCGCAGGCAACGACGGAGCAGAGCAACGGCACACGCTCCGTGGTGTGGATGCTGACCTCGAAGGATACGGCCGCATCCAAGCCGATGATCTCGACCTACCTGTACAACGGGCAGACGAGCATCTCCCATGCGAACCGCAAGTGGGGCTTCCGAACCGGGCTTATCAGCACCGGCCACCCGGTCTTCTATTCCAGCGTGCAGCAGACCGGCCGCTGGGCGATGGGCATGCTGGATCGCGACTCCGCCTACCCGTCGAGCGAGGTGCCGACGAACTACGCCACGGTCGGCGTCGACGGGACCAACGCGACGATGCCGGTGATTCGCGGCCATTCGAACTACTGCTCCGGAGCCACGACCTGTGTCGCGCCGAAGTTGGTCGCCGCGGCATCCGGCGAAGCCGGCACGGCCGCAGTACTGGAAGATGGTGCCGTGGTCTACGGCTGTCAGTGACGGGAACATGAGCAGTCAACAGCAGGGCAGCAGCGGCCGGAAAGTCATCGTCCAGAAGTACGGCGGGTCGTCGGTGGCGACGCCCGAGAAGATCAAGCGGGTGGCCCGTCGCATCGCGCAGGCGCGCGACGATGGGTTCGCCGTCTGCGTGGTCGTGAGCGCCATGGGAGACACCACCGACGAGCTGCTCTCGCTCGCGCGGCAGGTGACCGAGAGGCCCGAGCGGCGCGAACTGGACATGCTGCTCACGGCCGGCGAGCGCATCTCGATGGCGCTTCTGGGACTGGCGCTCAACGACCTCGGCATCCCGGCGATCAGCTTCACGGGCAGCCAGAGCGGCATCATCACGAACGACGCGCACGCGAACGCCCGCATCATCGAGGTGCGGCCCGTTCGCATCCAGGACGAGCTGGAGCGCGGCAAGGTCGTCATCGTCGCCGGCTATCAGGGCGTCTCGTACCGCAAGGAGGTCACGACGTTGGGCCGGGGAGGCAGCGACACCACGGCCGTGGCGCTCGCGGCGGCCCTCTCGGCGGTGCACTGCGAGATCTGCTCGGACGTCGACGGGGTCTATTCCGCCGACCCTCGGGTGGTCCCCGACGCGGTCCGGCTGGCCGAGCTTTCGTACGAGGAGATGCAGGCGCTGGCCGATGCCGGTGCGAAGGTTCTGAACGCGCAGGCCGTGGAGTTTGCGAAGGCGAAGGGCATCGCGATCTACGCCAAGTCGACCTTCGTCGAGGGCGCCGGCACCGTGGTTCGCGGCGAGCCGGTGGAGAGGCTCGACGCACCGCCGCTGCCCGGAAGGGTGCAGGCCGTCACGAGCGAGGCCGACGTGGTGCTGCTGCGGCTTCGTGCGGCCACCGCGGAGGAGACGGTTTCACTGCTGGCGACCTGCGACAGGCATGGCATCGGCTCCCGCGAGGTTGCCCTCGACGGCACCGGAGCCACCGTGCTGGTCAGCCTCGAGAACGCGCACCTGCTCCGGTCCGCGATGGCCGAACTCACGGCGCTCTTCGCCGGCCGACTGTCGCTCGAAGAGGGGCTCGCGACGGTGACCTGCGTGGGCGCGGGCTGCAACGCGGAGCATGGCCAGCTGAGCGAGGCGCTCACGCTGCTCGCGAAGAGCGGAACCCCTGTCGTGGGCCTGCGAACCAACTCCAACACCATCGGCGTCGTGGTCCCGAAGGCCTCCGCACCCGACGCGGTCCGGATGCTGCACGGAGCGCTCGTCGCCGGGGCGTCGCGCGCGACCTGATTTCTGGAGCGACCATGTCGACGACTCCCGTGGAGGAAGGCAGGCCAGGCATCCGGCGGCGCGTGGTCCGGAGCATCGTGCTGCTCGCCGTTCTCGTGGTGGGGGTTCGGGCAGCAAAGCCCTATCTCAGGGGCTCCGTTCCGCCAGAGGGCACGCCCGACTGCGCAGGAGGCTCTTCGCACGCCTGCATGGTGCTCGTTCCGGGCGGCACGTTCCTCATGGGGGCGCAGTCGGCCGATCCGGCGGCGCCCAACTTCGACCCCCTCGCCGAACCGCACGAGGCGCCCGTCCACGAGGTGATCCTGCCGCCGTTCTGGATGCACCAGGCCGAGGTGTCGGCGATGGATTTCCTGCATTGCATCGAGATGGGCGACTGTCCCGCAGACTCGGCGATGCGGGGCAGCGGCTTCAGCCTCGGACGCGGCGAGAACGAACGCTGGCCCATCAATGGCGTGACGTGGGCGGGCGCGGAGGCCTTCTGCCGCCACATCGGCGGCCGGCTGCCGACCGAGGCGGAGTGGGAGTTCGTCGCCCGCGGCGGGCGTCAGCAGCGGTGGATCCAATCGAACGATCGCCCCCGCTGTCCGCGGGCGGTGGTCGACGGAGGCTGCTCGACGGGACACCCTCTCCCCGCCTCGCTGGGCCCCTGGATGCCGCCTTACAACATCGGCTGCCTCGCAGGTAACGTCTGGGAGTGGACTGCGGACTGGTACGGCCCCTACGGCGCCGAGAGGCAGGAGAGCCCGCGCGGCCCGTCCTCAGGCAGCGCACGCGTACAGCGTGGCGGCAGCTATGCGACGCGCGAGGACGCCGAGATGCGCTCGGCCCACCGCGCCGCCCTGGAACCGGAACTGCAACTGGACGACGTGGGCTTCCGGTGCGCTGCAGACGCGTCCGCACCGTGGAAGCGCGCGCTCGAGGGGTTGCGCCGGAAGAAGTCGCATTAGGCGAGCAGAAACGGCCTCAGCGAATACAGATGAGACGCTTCGAGGTGCGGAGCAGCAGCGCATCGCGGACCGGCACCGGGGTCGCGTGCATCTCCTCGCAGACGTTCGTCGCGATGTTTTCCCAGCGCGCCGGGTCCAGCACGACGACGTTTCCGTTCTGGTCCGTCACATAGACCCTGGCGCCGCCCGAGACCGGGCTTGGGAGGACGGTGCTGGGGAGCGCCGTCCGGACGCGTGCGACAGGCTTGCCTGAGGAGATCGCGAGGACGTCGACGAGGCCTGCGGCGTCGACCAGCACCAGGTGTTCGCCATGGACCAGCGGCGTCGCGTACTGGCGCTGAGGTCCCACCTTCGTCGACCAGGCCTTCTGCCCACTCTTCGTGTCATAGGCGACGATCTGCCGCCCGCCCTCCGACGCCATCTTCTCGTCCAACGAAGAGCCTGCGTAGATGAGCAGACCGGGCGAGGCGACAGGACCGACGTAGACCATCGGGCTCGCAAGGTCCTCCAGCTTCCTGCCGTCGCGGGCGCGGACGATCAGCCCCGAAGCCGTCGCGACGGCCTTCTCACCCTTCCACTCGACCGCCGCCGGCGTCCCGAAGTCGGCGAAGCCGTCGCTGCGCCACAGCTCTTTCCCGGTGGCGGCGTCGATGCCCTGAAGAACGCCGTAGCCGACGATCAGGACACCGTCGACGAGGAGCGGCGAGGCGGCCGCGCCCTCTCCGTAGCCTTTCATCGGCCGCACGGCGGGCCCCACCCTGCGGGCCCAGCGAAGGGTTCCCGCGTGGTCGTAAGAGACGACGAGGCCGTGACCGAAGACGACGTAGACCGCCTTCGCATCGACGACGGGGCTGGCCGACGCGATGCCGATCAGGTCGCCCGTGGGGCGGGGAATCAGATCCGATGCGGCATCGACGCGGCGGCGAAGCTGCTCCACCTCGCGCGTCACCGCGTCGAGGCGTGCGCGCGCGTCCGACACCTGTCGGCGTCGGGCGTCCCGTTTGAGCGTGGCGAACTCGCCCTCCAGCCGGGTCAGGTCCGGCAGCGCGGCCTCGGCAGCCTTGATGCGCGCCTCCGCCCCCGCACGCTCCGCAGGCTCGAGAGCATCGAGCATCGACGCCTGACGACGCCAGAGCAGCTCTCCGGTGGGAAGTGAGACGGCGACGACGACGTCCGGTTCTGCGGTGAGGAAGATCTTGTCGCCCGAGACGACGGGCGTCGCGTTGCCCGGCGGGAGCGGCAGGCTCCAGGCGATGCCGGCCTTGCTGTGCAGGTCCCAGCGGACGCGTCCGGGACCGCCCTGAAAAGCGCCGGTCCCGGTGCCGCGAAAGCCCCACGCCTCCGCCCGCAGTTCGTTGGAGGCGGTCACAACGCCAAGCAGTGCCGCGGCGAGAATCCCCATTCGCATGGGCACGGAGGATAGGAACCGCTCGACGACGCGTCGAGCAGATTTGGCCGCTCTCGCGGGATCAGCCGATCGCACGAAGCAGCTCCGAGGCGCTCTGCGGCCGCGCCTCGGGACGCTTCGACAGCAGCCAGACGGCGAGCGCAGCAAGTCCTGCATCGACCTCCGGATTGAAGGCCGAGGGCAGCGGTGCGGCGCGGTTGAGGATCGCGTCGAACAGCGCGCTCGTCTGGCGCTGCATGAAGGGCGGCCGCCCGCAGAGCATTTCGTACAGCAGGCAGCCCAGCGAGTAGAGGTCGCTCCGCTCGTCCACCGCCTCCCCGCGGGCCTGCTCGGGCGACAGGTAGCGGTAGGTACCGACGACGTTGCCGGTGGCGGTCGTGTCGCCGTCTCCCGACCGGTCCTTGACGAGACCGAAGTCGAGCAGCTTGATGCGGCCGCCGTCGGCCACGAGGACGTTCGACGGCTTGATGTCGCGGTGAACGAGCCCGTGCGAGTGAATCAACTCCAGAGCGCTCGACATCTGCACGAGCGCGCTGCGCAGCTTCTTCAGACGCAGGGGCCGGTTCAGCTCGAGGCGGGCAGCCTCGGCCAGCACCGCCGGCTCGTCCGAGGCGCCGGCCTTCGCCGCCGGCCTGCGATGACCCGGCACGCTGTCGGCCTCCTCCGGGAGCTCTGCGGGAGGCTCTCCCGTGACGGCGCTGCGGCTGCGGGACCCCGACTCCGATCCATCGTGAACGTCTACGGACCCCACCCTTGGCGTCCATGCCGGGTCATCGAAGCGCGCGTCCAGCCACGAGCGCAGCAGAAGGCCGTCGATGAGCTCCATGACGAGGTACGCGGTCCCCTCGTCGGTGCCGGCGTCGAGCACACGGATGATGTTCGGATGGTTCACCTCCCTGAGCGCCCGGAACTCGCGGGCGAGCCGGCGCGACGCCACCCCGGAATCGCTCGAGCGATGCAGCACCTTCACCGCGACCTGCGCGCCGGTGCGGGTGTCGATGCCCTTGTAGACGGCGCCGAGGCCGCCGCGACCGATCAGGACACTCAAGGAGTACGGACCCAGTTGACGCATCGAGGAGCTGCTCCGGAGGGAACGCTGTCCGAGGCTAGCACCGCATCCCGGCGCATCGACAGTTCCTGCCCGGCCGTCGGCCTCCTGCTATAGAGCCGCCCGCACGGCCCAGCCGGCCGCCCGGAGCCCCCTTGGACCTCCCCCATCCCGAAGCGCCCGCCGCCGCGCCCCGCGCGCCGTCGAAGAACCGGAACCTGATCGAGCGGGTCGTCACTGCGCTCGTCCTCCTGCCCGTGGTGCTCTGGGTGATCCATCGGGGCGGCCTTGCCCTCGGCATCCTCGTGGCCATCGCGGGCGTGCTGAACGCCGTCGAGTTCTCGGCGATGTCGCTGGGCGACGACCCGCTGCGCGTACCGGCGGCGCTGGCTGCGCTGGCCATGCCGTTCTTCTTCCTGGAGCCCTCGCTGGGCGAGGCGAACCTGCACTGGCTGTGGGCCGCGCTGGTCGTGGCTGCGCTGACGGTGCGGCTGATGCGCGATGCGCCGGTAGAGGGTGCGGGCGACCAGGTGGGACGGGCCGTCTTCGCGGGCCTCTACGGCTCGCTCATCGGCTACCTCATGCCGCTGCGCCAGCTGGGCGAGGAGGCGAGCTGGGCCGGCGCGGGCTGGGTGCTGCTCGCCTGTGCGGTGACCTGGGGCGGCGACACGGGCGCCTACTTCGCGGGACGACTCTTCGGCCGCACGAAGCTCTATCCGCGCATCTCGCCGGCGAAGACCCGCGAGGGCTTCGTGGGCGGGCTCGCCACCTCGCTTGCCGCCGCCTTCATCGTGCGCCACTACGCGCTGACCCAGCTGGGCGTGGGCGACGCGGTGCTGCTGGGTCTTCTGGGCGGCATCGGCGGACCGATCGGCGACCTTGCCGAGAGCATGCTGAAGCGGGCGTACGGCGTGAAGGACTCCGGGAACATCCTGCCGGGGCACGGCGGCATGCTGGACCGCGTCGACGCGCTGATGATCAACGCGCCGCTCATCTACTTCTACGCGAAGCTGTTCGTGCCGCCGGCCGCGCCCTGAAGCACAGCATCGAACGGCTGCATCCGTCTGGCACGGCGGCGGCCCCCCGCCTACACTTCCGCCCATGGCCATGCTCATCAAGCTTGCGGCGTTCGTCGTGCTGCTGGGCGCGCTCGTCTTCTTCCACGAGCTCGGCCACTTCCTCGTCGCCAAGGCGTTCAACGTCAAGGTGTTGAAGTTCTCGCTGGGCTTCGGGCCGCGCGTCTGGGGCTTCACGAGGGGTGAAACAGAGTACCAGCTCGCCGCGCTGCCGCTGGGCGGCTTCGTCCGCATGGCCGGCGAGGACCCGCGGCAGGAGCTCGACCCGCAGGACCGAGGCCGGGGCTTCCTCGACCAGAAGCCCTACCGGCGCGCGCTCATCGCCTTGGCCGGACCCGCGGTGAACCTGCTTCTGCCTCCCATCGTCTACTTCGGGCTGATGCTGCCCGCCCACACCGACATCCCCTCGGTCGTCGCCATCGTGCTCCCGGGCGAGCCGGCGGACCGCGCGGGGCTCAAGAGCGGCGACCGCATCCTCGCCGTGGACGGCCACCCGACGCCGGCCTTCGAGCAGGTGCGCGAGCAGGTCTCCGTGCGCCCGGGCGAGACGCTCAGCGTCGACGTCCAGCGCGGCACCGAGCGGCTCACGCTGCGCATGGCGCCGAACCCCGAGGAGGAAGTGAACCCGGTCGAGACGGTGAAGCGCGGCAAGATCGGCATCGTCGCCGGCAAGCTGCCGTCGTTCGTCGGCGTGCGTCCGGGAAGCCGCGCCGAGGCTGCGGGGCTGCGCACGTTCGATCGCGTGGTGGCCGTGGACGGGCAGCCGCTGACGACGCTGATGGAGCTGGAAGCCGCGCTGGTGGCCGCACAGGGGCGCGCGATGACGTTCGACGTCACGCGGAGTCCGCCCCAGCCCCCGGGAGCGAACGCGCCCCCCGAAGAGAAGATGCGGGTGGAGCTGCCCTCGGGCGATGGGCCGACCGGCATCGAGCACGCGGATCTCTATTTGCGTGACGTGAAATCGGGCACCGCCTCCTGGGAGGCCGGCCTGCGGCCGGGCGATCGCATCGAGTCGGTGAACGGCGCTGCGGTCGCGAGCGGGCCGCAGCTCGAGAGGGTTCTGCAGCGCCGTGAGAATGCGTTGGCGAAGGGCGCGCTCGCGGCGGCGGACCGCCCCGTCCGGTTCACGGTGCTGCGGGCCTCGGGAAGCTTGGAGATCACCTTCGAGCCGGCGCGCGTCACGCGTCACGACAAGCTCCAGGGCAAGGTCGAATCGACGGAGTACGGGTTCTCGTTCCACCCGCGCATCTTCGTCAGCGAACCCTTCGCAGAAAGCGAGCTGGTGCGGATTTCATACGGCCCGGCGGAGGCGATGCGTCGCGCGCTCGATCAGACGGGCAACGTGATCCGGAGCATGGCGCTCGCCATCGGCGGCATCGCGGCGGGGCGCATCTCGCACGAGCAGATTGGCGGACCGATCCTGCTGTTCCAGCTTGCAGGCGCGGCGAGCGAACGCGGCCTCGCGGAGTTCCTGCAGATGTTCGCCCTCATCAGCGTCAACCTGGGGCTGATGAACCTCCTGCCGGTCCCGGCGCTCGACGGCTTCCACATCCTGATCAGCGGCGTCGAGGGGCTGAGCCGCCGGACCGTACCCGTGCGGGCACGCGAGATCGCGAGCCTCGTCGGCATCGCGATGCTGCTTGCGCTGATGCTGCTGGCCTTCAAGAACGACATCGTCCGCACCTTCCTGCAGTGAGCCTCGAAACGTCATGACGCGCCCGCTGATCCTCTCGCTGGACACCTCGACCCCGACCCTCTCGTGCGCGCTGCTCGCCCATGACGCCGGCGCCGTCGAGGTGCTGGAGACGCGCCAGGCGGCGCCCCCGGCCGTCGTCTCGACGCTGGTTCCCGGGCTGTTCGACGAGATGCTGAAGGCCGCGGGGGCCGGCATCGATGATGTCGGTGTGGCGGTATGCGGCCTCGGGCCGGGGCTCTTCACGGGCGTCAGGGTCGCCGTCGCGACGATGAAGGCTGTGGCCTATGCGCGGCGCATTCCGCTCATCGGCGCGCAGTCGCTCGAGGCGATGACGCTGGCCGCCACGCGCGGGCGTGAAGCCGTCAAAGGAGACCGTCTCCTCACGGCCGAGGTCGCCGACGGCGAGTGGTTCTGCCCCGTCATCGACGCGCGCAAGGGTGAGGTCTACTTCGCAGTGCAGCGCTGGTCGTCCGGTCGCATCGAATGCCGCGCCGCGCCGATGGCTGCGCCCCCAAAGACACTCGTATCCATCCTCCACGACACGGGCGACACCAGAACCGTGGGTTCCGGTGCGGCGGTGCTGGGCGAAGGCTTCGCCGCGACCCCGCCCTTCACGCCCGGGGCTGCGGAGATCGCGGCGCTGGCGCTGTGGCGTCACGGCGTGCCGGCGTTCGACGCGGCGCAGGTCCTGGCGCTCGAGCCGACCTACCTGCGCCCCCCGGAGGCCGAAGTCGCCCGGAAGAAGAAGCTCGCGGCGGGCTGAAATCAGGCGCTCGCGCGGGGCCACGCCGCTGGAGCCGATTCCCCGCGCACCAGCACGGTGTCGACCGCGACCGGGGCGCTCTCCGAGTGGTCGAGCGTGTAATGCAGCCCACGGCTCTCGTGGCGCAACTGCGCGCTCTTGATGATCAGCGCCGCGACGTCGGCGAGGTTTCGCAGCTCCAGCAGGTCGGTCGTGACGAGCGTGCCCCAGTAGTAGTCGCGGATCTCCTCACGCAGGAGCTCGATGCGGCGCCACGCGCGCTCGAGCCGCTTGCTCGTCCGGACGATGCCGACGTAGTTCCACATGAAGCGCCGGATCTCGTCCCAGTTCTGCGTGACGACGACCCCCTCTTCCGGCGGCACCGCCCGGCCGATGTCCCACGCCGGCGCCTCGGGCGGCTCCGGTGTCACCGCGATCAGCTCGGAGGTGCGCTGTGCGGCGCGGTGCGCGAAGACCAGCCCCTCGAGCAGCGAGTTCGAAGCGAGGCGGTTCGCGCCGTGCAGCCCCGTGCAGGCCACCTCGCCGATGGCGAAGAGGTTCGCAATCGTCGTGCGTCCCCACAGATCGGTGGCGACGCCGCCGCAGGTGTAGTGCGCCGCCGGCACCACCGGAATCGGCTGCACCGACATGTCGATGCCGAACGACCGGCACTGCGCGTCGATGTTCGGGAAGTGCTCGACGAGGAACGCCTTCGGCAGGTGCGTCATGTCGAGGAAGACGCTGTCGTCGCCGGTGCGCTTGAGCTCGGCGTCGATGGCACGCGCCACCACGTCGCGCGGCGCGAGGTCCGCCTTCTCGTGGTAGCGGCGCATGAACGCTTCGCCGCGCTTCGTCCGCAAAATGCCGCCCTCTCCGCGCAGCGCCTCGCTGATGAGGAAGTTCTTCGCGTCGGGGTGGTAGAGGCAGGTCGGGTGGAACTGCATGAACTCCATGTTCGCGATGGCCGCGCCCGCCCGATGCGCCATGGCGATGCCGTCGCCCGTCGCGACGTCGGGGTTGGTCGTGTAGAGGTAGGCCTTCCCTGCGCCGCCGGTGGCGAGCACCACGACCTTCGCGCGAACCGCCCTCACCTGCCCGCTCGCCGCGTCCAGCACGTAGATGCCGACGACCCGGTTTTCGCCGGGAACGCCGAGCTTTTCGGTGGTGATGAGGTCGACCGCGACGTGGTTCGCGAAGGTGGCGATGCCGGCCTCGCGCACCGCCTCCACGAGAGTGCGCTCGACTTCACGTCCCGTCAAATCCTGCGCATGGATGATGCGCCGCTTGGAGTGGCCGCCCTCGCGCGTCAGGTGGTAGCCGGTCTCGTCGCGGGTGAACTCGGCGCCCAGCTCGATCAGCGCCCGGATCCGCTGCGGACCCTCGCGGACGCACACCTCCACGGCCTCGCGCCGGCACAGCCCGGCCCCCGCCACCAGGGTGTCTTCGACGTGTTCGTCCGGCGTATCGTCGTCACCCAGGACGCTCGCGATGCCGCCTTGCGCGTAGGCGGTGTTCGACTCGGCGAGCGCCCGCTTGGAGAAAACGGCGACCGTCGCGTGTTGGGCCGCCTCGAGAGCGAACGTCAGGCCGGCCACCCCGCTGCCCAGCACCACCACATCGAAGTTCATCGGTCGGTCCCATCATCGGCGGGTGCACGCCGGGCACGTTGCCGAGCGACGCGGCGCCACGGCGTTGCCGGCCGCCCACCCGGCGGTAGAATACCGGCCGAAGGCCTGCCGCGCAGGTGGAACTGATTCCGGAGCGTTGTGAACGATGCCCTTGCCCCTGCACCTCCGACCCGCTCGAGGGCACCGTCGCGGTGCAGCGCTCCTCGTCATGGCCGCCGTGGTGGGGCTCGCAGCTCCCGCCGCCGCCGAGCGTCGCCGAACGCTGCGCCAATGGGTCGACGCCGACGGCGTGGTTCATCTCGTCAACGGCCCCTCGGTCGAAGCGCGCAAGCGGGCTTCACGTGAAGAGGTCGTCCCGAAGTCGACGCAGAGGCGCAGCCGCGTCCGCGAGACCAGCGCCTACGACGACACCATCGCCGCCCAGGCCCGCAAGTACTCGCTGCCGCAGGAGCTGATCCGCGCGGTGATCGTCGCCGAGAGCAACTTCGACCCCTCGGCCGTCAGCTCGGCCGGCGCCCGCGGCCTGATGCAGCTGATGCCGGGCACCGCGGCCGCCATGTACGTGGGCGACATCCACGACCCCGAGGAGAACATCCGGGGCGGTACGCGCTACCTGCGCATCCTCGCGAACCAGTTCGGCGGGGATCTCGTGAAGACCGTGGCGGCATACAACGCAGGCCCCGAGGCGGTGCGACGGGCCGGCGGCGTGCCGAACTACGAGGAGACGCAGGGCTACGTGAAGCGCGTCATCTCGCTCTACAAGATCTACAAGGGCATCCGGGATTGAAGGCGTGGCGCACGGCGGCGCGGCTGCGCTACAGTCTCGCCGCATGTCCCGCCGAAAGCGCGTTCCCAAGCCCCCGAAGAAGAAGGGACTGGTCCGCGAGGAGGTGCTCAACGCGCCGAACCTCGTCACCATGGCGCGCATCGCCCTGATCCCGTTCTTCATGGCGCTGCTGCTGCACGAGAGCCGCCGCAACTGCTTCTACGCGGCGCTCGTCTTCGGGCTCGCCAGCGCCACCGACTTCGTCGACGGCTACCTCGCCCGGCGCTTCAACCTGATCACCACCTTCGGCAAGTTCATCGACCCACTGGCCGACAAGCTCATCACCATGAGCGCCTACATCCTCTGCGTCCATCTGGGCCGGCTGCCGGCATGGGTCGCCGTGGTCATCATCGGCCGCGAGCTGATCATCAACGGGCTGCGGACCATCGCGATGAGCGAGGGGATCGTCATCGCCGCGAGCCAGGGCGGCAAGTGGAAGACGGCCCTGCAGCTCGCCGGAATCGCGGGACTCATCGTCCACTACCGCTACAGCATCGACTTCGTGCTCTGGGAGGGCCCGGTCGACTTCCACGTCGTCGGCGTGGTGGTCACCTATCTCTCGGTCTTCTTCGGCATCACCAGCGCCGTCGAGTACTTCCGGGCCTTCATCTCCGGCGTCTTCGAGGTGAAGAAGAGCGCTGCGTCGAGCGCGCCGGCACCCGAGGCTTCGACGTCCAACGCCTGAAGCGAACGCCTGCTCTTTTTTGTTGACCGGCCCCCGGCCTTGTCCTAGAACGCGCCTCGTCAGCGATGCCGGTGCACGCGAAACGGCCGCCAATCACTCTGCGGGTGTAACTCAGCGGTAGAGTGCAACCTTGCCAAGGTTGAAGTCGAGAGTTCAAATCTCTTCACCCGCTCCAACTAAACCCCCGGAAACCCACGTGGTTTCCGGGGGTTCGTCTTTCATGTGCCTTCCTTGTGCCGTGACTCTGCATCCGAGGGCAGGGCGTCGAGCAGCCTGACGGCGTCCCGCCGGGCCTTCGGCGACAGGTGCATGTACCGCATCGTCATCTGAAGCGACCCGTGGCCGAGGAGCTCCTGCACCTCCTTGGCCGACGCCCCACGCATCGCGAGGTGCGAGGCGAAGGTGTGCCGCAGCGCGTGCCACCCCCGTTTCGTGAGCCCGGCCTTCCGGCAGGCCGCCTCGATGGGCGGTCGGCACTGGGCCGCCGTCAGCATCGAGCCGTCGGGGTTGCAGAAGACCGTCTTGCCCTTGAGGTGCCGGTGGCCCTTGAGCGCAGCCAGCACCTCGTCGCCCAGCGGCACCTCGCGATCGCGCCCTGACTTCGGCGGGCCCTCGTGCCCCTTCCAGATCGTCCGCCGAACGATGATCCGACCAGCCTTCAGGTCTACGTCGTCCCAGCGCAGCGCCAGAAGTTCCCCCACTCGTAGGCCTGTCCGGAGCGCCACCAGGATCATCGTGCGCCACTCCGCGCCCGCCGCATCGACGAGCCGTCGGGCCTCGTCGAACGAGAAGAACTCCACCGGCGTCGTCGGGACCCGGACGTTCTTGATCCGTGGTGCCGCCGGAATCAGTCCCCACTCGGCCGCGAGCCGCAGCATCTGGACGTCGAGGAGCTGCTCGGCCACCAGCAACTTCAGCTTGTGGTTCTCCTCCTCGAGCGCCTTCAGCCGCTTCGCGTCGCTGACGTCTATGCCGCCGAACTTCGCTTTCCAGCGGTAGAACGTCTGCCCCGTCACGCCCAGCCGCCGGCATACGTCCGTGGCCTTGGCTCCGGCTTCAACTTCCTTCAGCGCCTTGATGATCTGCTCTTCGGCGAATTGGCTCTTTCGGAGCATCTGTCCTCCTTCGCACGGGAGGACTCACTCTTCAACCGGTCCAGCTTTCGGGGAGCAGGTCACAACAACGGCTTGAGACATAACTACTCTGGAAGTAGTGTGCGCGTTCATTTCACAGGAGCGAATATGCAACGACTTATAGTGGTCCTACTCGCGGCGGACCTTCTTGCCTGCGCCAGCACCTCGACCACCACGGAAAACGCCTCTGCACGTCGGTTCATCGTCGATGCGCCGATGCCGCCGCTCGCGGACCACTGTCGTGATGGATTGGGCGGAGGGGCCTGCGGGAAGGTCGAGGAGTTGCGGAAAAAGCAGGCCACTCTGAAGAGCCTTCACGAGACCCACTATGCGATGTGGCGAACGGCGCTCGCGCACCTGCGGCAGGCGCTGGCAGCCGGTTTCCATGAACCGGCCATCGCCATCGAGCTACCCGACGACCTCCACCAAAGTTGGTCGGACCCGGAAGGGGTGGCGCCGTTCCCCGTCATCGTTCGCCTGCAGGCTGCGTCGGGTCTGTCGCGTAGCCGCGACGCGGCGGCCTTGACTAGGGCGCTCGCCGAGGTGGTCTCCGTTGCCGAGCAGACCGGCAAGGAGTGGCAGGCAGCCGTCGAGAAGGAGGGGCGCGGCGTGCAGCTTCCCCCCGACGTGGAGCGCGCTCGCGCCGCAGTGCCGTTCTCGCTCACCTACGCCTACAACAAGGGGACGGCCCTCGTCTCGACCGTTGTCCCCGTCCCGATGGAACTTCTCTCGCAACTCGAAGGCCTGCTGACATCGCGCTATGCAGTGATCAGTCTGGTCTCTGCCGATGGAGACATCCGCTACAGGGACGTCTCGTCCGAGGTGGTGGCGCTGCCGCAGCCATTCACGCTGACGATCTCAGAGACGGGCGCATCGCTCGTCGAATCGAAGCCTTCGGCGGAGCGACACGTCCTCTCGAAGCTGGAGGCGCCTGTGGCACTGGCCTGCCGCGACCTTCACGCCGAGCTCCGGTTCTTCGATGAAGGCACCTGGCCCGCATGGACCTTCTCCATCCGACCGCTCGCCGACAGGAGCAGCCCGTGATCACTTCATTCTCGTCTCCGGCCCCTTTCCGTCGGCTTTCGGGCCTCGCCACCGCTCTCCTGTGCTGTCTGGCACTTCCGGCCCGCGCGCAGAGCGCTTCGCCAGAGGCCGAACTGTGGAGCCAGACCCAGCAGGCGAGTCGCGCCGCGTCGAGCAACGGCCGGGCGACCGGTTCGGTGGGCACGCTCGCCACGCTTCCCGCGCGGCTCGCCGATGCGCTGCTCGTACCCAAGGCCTCGGTGGGACCGCTCAAAGGCGCCTCACCGACGAAGCTGGGCTCGACGGCATCACTCGCCTACGCGACCGATTCAGCCGCCGTCGACACCCTTCTCGGTTCGCTCGCGAAGGAGTTCCCCAATGGCAAGGCAGGTCTGTGCGTTGGAGCCGGCGACTTCACCCGCCAGGCCAAACTGCCTGCCGGTGCCATCGAGGCGATCGCCGGGACGTTCGGCATGCGTCCCGAGGACGGCCAGCCGGTCACCGTCTGGGAGGTGTCGCTCGGTGGCCGCACCGCGCCACTGACGAAGCAGACCGCAGGTGAGGCGCTCTACGAACTGCTGCGCCGACGCGGAACGTCATCTAAGCCCATGGACGTTGGCGTTTATCCGCCGCTCGAGGAGGTGCCGACGCGCCTGACGCTGACGACGGTCGATGGGAAAAAACTGACTCTGCCGGTCGAACTGGAGGGCGCCTCCAGCCAGCTGAAGCTTGCGCCCGATTCGACCTGGCTCCTGCCGGGAGGGGCCTCGGTGCGCGTCGACCTCTCGCTGCCGCTCCACCGCCTGCTGATGGAGCGTGTTCTCGTCGACGGCGCAGCTCGCCTCGACCGCGTCGAATCACGCGTGCTCCAGCGCAGCTGGTCGGGCGCCGTCCCGCGAAGCACCGCCCGGACGGTCGAACTCCACGTTGTCGGAGCAGCGAACCGCTGGTTCGGGAAGAGCCGAGCGACCCTCGGGGCCAACGCCCAGATCGTTCGCGAGCGGGAAGGCTGCGCACTCACCATCACCGTCGAACCTACCGTCACCGCTGTGGAGTTGCCCGAAATGCCGCTCTTCGCATGGAAGGCGGTCACCGGCGTGACCATTGTCGATCCCTCGGCCAAAAGCGTCGTCCTCGGTTTCCTCGACGGACCTGCGGCAGAAACCCATCAGGGGCGTCTGACCTGGAGGGAGTTCGACGACGCGCTCGCCAAGACTCCACGATGCGCCGCCCTCTGCAACGGCGCTTCGGATTACCTGACGGGTAAGTTCGAGAAAGAGAAGGCGCTTTTCGACGCGATGCAGGCGGCCGGGCTCGTCTCGGCGGACGCCACGCCGCCGGTCGCGCCGTTCTTCGATACGGCGCTCTGTCAGAGGTCCTGCGGCGTCAGCAGCGAATATGAAAACTGCGTGCGGAGCTCCCAGAATGACGCAGCGGCGCTCAGGTCGTGCCAGTCGCGGGCGCCCTAAGCCAGCCGGCGCCCTCCTCGCGCTGCTCGCTGCGGGATTGACCTGCCTCGGTCCCTCGGGCGGCAGGGCGGAGGCGTTCTCCCCGGAGGATCTGCTCGGTCGGCCGGGCGTCATGGCCGTTGCGGTCGACTTCGAGGCCAGCTGGTGCGCGCCCTGTGTCAAGGCGCGGCCCCGCTGGAAAGAGCTCGAGCGTCAGTTCGGCCCGCTCGGCCTCCGCATCGTCACCGTTCGCACCCGCGACGCCTCGCCGAGACCTGAGAAGCCGCTGGCCGGCATCGTGATCGACGATCCCGAGGGGGCCATCGCCGCCGAACACGGCGTCGCAGAGTCGCTGCCTCAGGGCTTCCTGTGGGACTGGCGGGGGCGCCTGCTCGTACGAGGCGCCGGCATCGAGGAGATGGAAGGCGCCACCGAACGGCTTTTCGCTTCGCTGCCCTCCGTCATCGTCGAGACGACTCAGCGCGTTCCCGCAGAGTTCGCCGCGGCCCTTCAGGAGAGCCTCCTCGACATGGGCAAGCTGCGCGTCGTCGTCGGCGAGGCAGAGAGGGGTCGATTGCGCTCGCTGCTGAAGTCGGAGGCTTTGAAACCCAATCTCACCCAGTGTGACTTCGGCCGCGAAATACCAGCCAACGCCCGGCTCCTCATCGATATCTCCGGCTCGCCCGCCGTGCTTTCGCTGTCTTTGAGCGACCTTGGCACCGGCTGCCAGACGGCCCTCGCCCTGCTGCCCTGGGGGGCGCCCGCGCGCCATGAGACTCGCTCCTTCGCTGCGACAGCCATCGCAGAGCTGGTCGGCAAACTGGTCGTGCCCCTCGAATGGCCGACGCGTCGCCGCCAGGGCCCTCCTCCCGCCGGCGCCGTTGGTCCGTCGGAGCCGACGACGGAGCTGGCGCCTCCCGCCCGGCAGCGCCCCCCGGACGGCCTATCCCGCGACAGTCTCGTCGAGTTCCGCAGCACACCCGAGGGCGCCATCGTCACGGTGGACGGGCGGGTGGCTTGCCGACAGACGCCTTGCCGCCGCGCG
>JACCDP010655899.1_pt1 | contig 30170 bp, 33 predicted proteins | sample 7445841 | NCBI WGS metagenome assembly JACCDP01 (sample SAMN15323441, study PRJNA562643) | freshwater metagenome | isolation source: river surface water | place: USA:Blue River Watershed | collected 2017-08-17 | reverse complement strand
CACATAAGGTTGCGCCAGCGATCGCCGCCGGTTGCAGCATCGTCTTGAAGCCGCCATCAGCCGATCCTCTGATCATGCTGAAGGTGGCGGAGATCATGACCGAGGCTGGCCTCCCAGAGGGGGCGCTGAGTGTCATCCCAACCGCACGTGACGTTGCCGACAAACTCATTGACGACGAGCGCTTCCGCCTCCTCTCATTCACCGGATCACCAGTGATCGGCTGGAAGATGAAGGCGCGCGCGGGGAAGCGTCGTGTCCTCCTTGAGCTCGGTGGGAATGCCGCCTGCATCGTGGACGCCACGGCAAACCTTGACTGGGCGGTGAAGCGCTCACTCGTCGGCGCCTTCGCCTATGCCGGACAGGTCTGCATCAGCGTGCAGCGCATCTTCCTTCACGATTCGATCGCGGATGAGTTCGAGAAGCGCTTCGTTGCTGGCGCGGCACAACTGAAGGTGGGCGATCCAGCCGATGAGGCGACCGATGTTGGACCGCTGATTGATGACGGCGCGGCGAAGCGCACGCAGGAGTGGATCAGCGAAGCGGTCGCCGCAGGCGCACGCGTCCTAGCGGGGGGTGCGCCACTCACGGCTGCCGAACCGCGACTCTTCGCGCCGACCATCCTCACCAACGTGCCGCGCAGCGCGCGCATCTGCAGTGATGAGGCCTTTGCGCCGGTGGTAATCCTTGAGCGCTACAGCGACTTCTCCAAGGTGATCGCGTCAGTCAACGAGAGTCGCTTTGGCCTGCAGTGCGGACTCTTCAGCAACGACCTTGCGCATGTGCGCGCCGCGTTCGACCAACTTGAGGTTGGCGGTGTGATTGTGAACGACGTTCCTACTTATCGTATTGACAACATGCCGTACGGCGGCGTGAAGGAGTCTGGTCTCGGCCGCGAAGGGATTCGCTGGTCAATTGAAGAGATGACGGAGCTGCGACTTCTCGTCCTCGCCGATCCGCAGTAGTTTTTTCAGCCTGAGAGGCCGTCCGGCGTTGCGGCGGCGAGTCGCTCGAGTACCTCTTCAACGTGACGCTGCGCGCGCTTCAGTCGCTTCCGCGCGTCGCGGAACTCAGCCTCCTGCTCGTCGTTGAGTGCGCCGATAACGCCCTGAATCTGCACCTCGCGGTCGCCGATCACGCCAACGGCGGTCTCAGCGACTTCCGGCGCTGAAGCGGCGCGACGTCCAGGAGCTGCGGCGCGGCCGAGGAGTGCGGCGATTGCGCGCACCGCTTCAACTGGCGCCTCCTCTTCGGACGCGGTAGCGCGCGGGGTACGGAGCGCAGCGTCAATCGGCGGGAGTACCACCTTGCGTCGTGTGCCCTGTTGTTCGTCGCTCATGCTCCTCCTTACGCCGCACGCTGGGCGGACGGCTATTCTCGCCGATCTACGGCGGACTGGCGAGATTAGGCTCGGCGTAGGTGGGTGCTAGGCTCGCAGCATGTCTGCAGAGAGCGTCGCCCGATCCCTCGCCTTCATCAACTGGGTGGTGCTTGTAGGTCTCGCGGTTGGCTCGCTGGCCGCCCTCCTCCTGATCACGCACCGTGCCGAGGCGACGCGCGGCTACCGCGGCTTCACCGTCTTCGCCGCCGGGGGCTGGGCCTTCCTCGCCTGGCTCGCCGATGGGGCGCTCCCGAGTCCAGATGCCGCCGCGCCGATCCACGCCGCTGGCGCAGAGATTGATGCACTGCGCCGCGCTCTCCTTGTCGTCGTCGCTTTACTCGCCACACTCTGGATGCTGCGTATTGCGCGCGGCAGTGATGGTCGTCGCGTTGGCGCACTCACCCTTGCCGCCGGCGTTGCCGTCTTGATCGTTGGTGCGGTTGGTTGGGCGCCAACGCCACTGATCGCCGTCGCACTCCTCACGCAACTGCTGATCCTCTCCGCCGTGACGGGGGGCGCCTTCGCCGCAATGATCCTTGCGCACTGGTATCTGGTGACGCCAAAACTTCCTGAGGCGCCACTCCTTCTCCTCAGCCGCGCACTAGGAATCGGCATCGCCGTGCAGGGCACCCTCTTCCTGGTCTGGCAGCTTCTCGGACTCGGTGGCTTCGGATCCGGTTGGGACTTCTTCGCCATCCTGCGACTCACCATCGGCCTGATCTTCCCAGCGCTCCTCACCTACGCCGGGTGGCGTACCGCGAAGGCGCGCTCCATGGAGTCTGCGACCGGGCTGCTCTACATCGATCTCGGCGCCGTAGCCACGGGGACGATCCTTGCGAGCGGCCTCTTCTTCGGTGCGGGGATCTTCGTCTAGCGCATGCGCATCAGCGTTCGCCTCTTCGCTATCCTCCGTTCACGCGAAGGTGCCGATCAGATCAGCCTGGAGCTTCCTGACGGCGCAACCCTCGTCACGCTGCTCGATACGTTCTTCATCTCACGTACAGACCTTCTGCCGCTGCGCGCGCATCTTCGTATCGGCCAGAACGGCGCGCTCGTTGAGCGCGCGACGGACCTCGCTGCTGTTACGCTGCGCGACGGTGATGAGATCGCTCTCCTGCCTCCAGCGAGTGGTGGCGCACCGTCGCGGCGTGTGGCGCGGGTACTCCCTGCACCGTTGAATGAGCGCGCGATCGATGAACTAATCGCAGAGATTGCGACACCAGAAGATGGCGCAGTGGTGATCTTTGTGGGGCGGACGCGGACAACAGCAGGGACGCCAGCGCCGGGTGAGGAGGGGGCGGCCACCACGTTTGCCAACGAGCGCGTCCTCTCACTCACCTACGAAGCGGCCGAACCGTACGCCAGCGCTGAGCTCACCGCAATCTGTGACCGACTGATTGCTGAAGGGCTGAAAGGGGAGGGTGGGATCGGCGTGATCCATGCCGTAGGGAGCGTCCTCGTTGGTGAGATCAGCATGATCAGCGTGGTGGCTTCGCCGCACCGAGATGTGGCCTATGCGGTGAGCCGCGCGCTGATTGAATCCATCAAGCGAGATGTGCCGATCTGGAAGGCGGAGCACTTTGCGAGTGGCGCCGTGTGGGGGGCCAACCCGGACGCGCTTACGAAATCTTCTTAATCGTGTATGTGACGCTCTCGCCGTTTGGCAGGGTGACCTGCACCTTTTCGCCGAGCTTCTTCCCAATCAGCGATGCGCCGAGTGGGCTGACGTTGGAGATCTTCGGAGGTTCGCCGCTCGGGTCAGCCTCCGTTGAGCCAACGATCATGTAGGTGCGCGTCTTGCGCTCCGCGGTGACCTCAACGGTGGTGCCGAGGCCGACCTGGTCGGTGCTTGCGTTCTCGTCAATCATCTCGGCGTTGCGCAGCTTCTCTTCAATCTCAAGGACCTTCCCCTCGATGAAGCTCTGCTCATTTCGGGCGATCTCGTAGTCCGCGTTCTCGCGGAGATCGCCGAGCTCCTTCGCCGCCTTGATGCGCGCGATCACGGAGGGGCGCTGATTGTGGACGAGGTCGTGTAGCTCGGCCTCGAGCGCCTCACGTCCCGCCTTCGTTAAGTAGACCGGTCCAACCATGCGGGGGAGTCTAGCCGTTCCGACCCCTCTCGTCCCTTATGAGGCGCAGTGAGGCGGCCGCCACGCTCGCGAGCGCCAGCATGGTGATCTGAGGGGCGAGGGGGTTCCCCGCAACGATCAGGAGGAGGGAGAGGGCGGCGCTCCAGCCAGCCTGAAGGTTGACCGGGCGGTCAGGGGGGAGATTCAACGCACGCAGGCGAATGACGGTAGCGGCGAAGAGTGCCGAGAAGAGGAGGTCGGCTGCGCCGAGGGCGATCGTCACAAATGATGCGATCGCAATACTGCGGTCAAAGCCACCCTCCGGAGGGAGGACACCACCGAGAAGTCCGTAGGTGAGTGCCCCGGCGGCGACAAGGCCGATGCCGCGAACGAACTCCGCGGTTGCTAGCGCGGCGAAGGTCACCAGCACCGTCCCTTTCAACATGAAGCGAAGGGTAGCGTGTGCGCGGCAGAGGTGACAATCATGGCGCATACTCCCCTGAATGAGGGCAGCAACACGACGAACGTCATCTGGCTCCCCCTTAAAGCTTGACGTCATCTTCGCCTCACTCCTCTTGAATGCTGGCACCCTACTCGCTCTTGTCATCTGGACTACCGCTAATCGACTCGACCTCTTCTACGGGATTAGCAACGAGCAGCTCCGCGCTGCGGCCTCCATCGTGGCTGTTGGTGCCCCCGTTGCTATCGTCGCCACCGCTGCGCGCCGATTGAGCGCTCGTCTCCTCGTGGATCTTGGTACGGGGACGCTCCTCGCGCTGATCGCAGCGCTCAGCACGATCTTCACCACTGCTGCGGTTCTGCATGCAGTGCTGCCGTGGGATTCAAACGCTCTAGTGCGCTTGCTCCACGCGCTGATTAATGGCGGGACGATCTTCATAATGGCGCGCCTCCTCGCACGTCGTGCACGGCAGCTCCCAGACTGGATCAGCATCACGGGAACGATCTTCGCCGTTGGACTCTTCCCGCTAGGAGTGCTCTCGCTTGCTGTCGATGCATTCACGGTGGGATTGAATCCTGCAGACACTCTGCTCGCAGCGCTCTATCTGGCAGCACTGCTGCCGGCCCTCTTCTTCGGTCGCTCGCTTCTGCAAGCTGAGTTGGTGCGTTATCGTCCCATTGAACTTCGCTACGGTGAGGTGTTTGCGGCCTTCGGCGTTGGATCAATCGCGGCGGTGCTGGTGCCGATCGCAACGACCCGTCTCTACGACACACTGCAGGTCTGCACCGTGGACTATGTTTGCGCCCGCCCACCAGCGGAGTGGATTGTGATCGGCGCCCTCACTGGTGTGACCGCCTGGCGCCTCATTCGTGAGGCCGAGCGCGCTAAGCGGGCCCTTCTTTGGATTGGCGCACTTCCGCCCGTCATCACCACGGTGTTTGCGATCAACTGGTATCTCCCTGCAGGGCTCGGAGGGCTCCCAATTGCGGGGGCGCTGATCTCCATCGGCGGCCTGCTCCTGTTGCGACGCGCTACGATGGCACCAGCGCCGCTTCCGCGGCGGGCATCGAGAGGGAGGTAGCACCCATGAGCGAAGCGAAGAAGATCATGCTCTACGGCGCGGACTGGTGTGGCGACTGCCGTCGATCAAAGGGTTACCTCACGGCACACGGCGTCCCCTTCACCTACGTTGATGTGGACGCTGATGCGGCGGCGAAAGAGATGATTGAGACGCTCACCGGTGCAAAGTCGATCCCCGTGATCATCTTTGATGACGGGAGCTACCTGATTGAGCCCTCCAACGACGCGCTCGGCGAAAAGGTTGGGATCGTCAAGAGCTAGCCGCCTTCTAGTGCCGCGGCGCGAGCGGCAGGTCATCCAGGTTTTTTAGGATTACGTCGGCGAACTCCTCTGCCCCCGCCGATGACGGCGCGCCGTTGAGCGGGACAAGAACAACGGTCATCCCCGCCGCCTTCCCTGCACGTGCGCCGGCGAGCGAATCTTCAATGGCAAGTGAACGTGACGGCGTAATGCCGATGCGACGACACGCCTCCAGATAGACATCGGGGAGTGGCTTCCCTGCAGTCACTTCGTCGCAGCTGACGTATTCGCGGACAATGCTGTTGAGGCCGAGCAGCTCAAGCACCGTACCGATCACCACGCGTGGACTCCCAGATGCAACGGCAACCGGCCCGCGTGCGGCGGCGCGACGGAGCGCGTTAACACCACTGCTGATTGGCCGAATCGCGCCGCCCCTGTACGCGCTGAGCAGGTGATCAACGGTGAGGCGCGCAATCTCCGCAGGATCTGGGTGACCGAAGAGCTTCGCCATTCCAGCGCTCCACTGCGCCGTATTCGAGCCGTAGAAGGCGTGGAAGTCTTCCTCGGTGATGCTGCTCCCCACCGCTTCCGCCACGGCGAAGCGCGCCGCCGCCCAGAGCGGCTCGCTGTCACAGAGGACGCCATCCATATCAAAGACGACCCCCTCAGGGTCAAGCGCGATCGGTGGGAGGGGGCGGGCATCACTCATTCGCATAAGGGTAGCGGGGCGCGTACTCTAAGCGCATGAGTGAGCAGATCACGACCCTTCGCGAAGATCCAGCCGCATGGGACGCGCGTCTCGCGCGCGCCTACGCCGCCGGAGAGATCGGCGAGATCCCCTTCACGCAGCTCGCCGCTTGGGGAACCTCAAAGCAGCTCACCGGCTGGACTTCGATCCGTCTTGTTGTCTCACATCCGAGTGGCGCATGGGCGGGGGCGCAACTCCTTTTGCAGTCACTCCCAGGACCACTCGGTCGCCTCGCCTATGCACCGCGCGCACCGCTCGTTGTAGCGCAGCGCCCCGAGATCGCCGCGGTACTCCGTGCTGAGCTACTGACTGCACTGCGTTCACTGCGTGCCGATGGCGTGACGCTGGTGCGACTTGAGCCGGGCGACTCAGTGCTGATGGACCCTGAAGGGAGTGTGGTGCAGCCCGACGTGGCGCTGACCGCCTCGCTCCGCACGCCGTGGCATGCGGCCGCGGCCAGCGCCAACCTGCTCCTGCACCTGGCGGCGCCGATTCAGCCGCGTTCGAGTCGTCGCATCCCGCTGTCAACTGGTATTGAGGCGGTGCGCGCGGGGTGGCGCAGCAAGTGGCGTCAGTACGCGCGTCAGGCGATCAGCGACGGCGTGACCGTCCGTCTCGGTAGCCCAGAGGAGCTCCCGTCGTTGAGCGCCGTGATGCACTCCATTAGCGAGCGAACTGGGGCCGCGGCGCGCAGCGGCGAGGCATTCGCCCACCTGATGCGCGCCTTTGGCCCACACGCCGAACTCGTGATCGCCGAACAGCTAGGTGAGACAGGTGGCGCCGAACTGCTCGGCGCGCTGCTCGTGGTGCGAACGGAGAGCGGGAGCACCGAACTCTTCGGTGGCGCCACCGATCGCGGCAATGAGCTGCGAGCGCCATACGCGCTGAAGGCGTTCGCGATTGAACGCGCGATCACCCGCGGCGGCGCTTGGTACGACATGTGGGGCCTCGTCACGCCTGGTATCGCGCACTTCAAGGCCGGCTGGGGCGGGGATGTGCACGCGTACCCGGGCGCCCTCGATCTCGATCTTGATCCGATTCGCGGTCCGCTTGTGCGCCTCGCGCTGCGCGTGCGCCGCGTGGCGAGCTAGGCGCTGTAGGGAGGAGTCACCGCGCGCGTTCGACGCAGCGCCAGCAGTGTGAGCAGGCCAACGACCAGGACCGGCCCCCAGATCAGATGCGGCGCAGCGGCAATGAGCAGCCCGAGCGCCCCGAGGAGTGTCACCACAACAGCGTAAAGCTGAAGCACGCCGCGTTCTCCCGCTGGTGTGAGTCGCCAGATGCGCGCCGCAGCGAGACCCGACGCAACGCCAGACGGAATAAAGAGCGCGACACCAACAAAGAGCGCCGCGAGTAGATCCCGAGCGAAGCGATCAAATGCGGGTAGCCCTTGGGAGGCGGCGAACTCTTCAAGGAGTGCTGCGGGGTCAGCTCCAAACAGCTGAAGTAGCGCAACAAACTCCTCACCAAGCTCTGCCGCTGCACGTGCACCGAGGAGACCCCAGTTTGTGTTGCCTGCAACCAACGCTAAGTTGAAAAGTCCTCCGATCAAGACGACGCCAGTAAGGAGGAGGAGCAGCGAAAGGAGCGCGTTAGCGGCCGCTGCCACCATCAACAGCACGCCTCTTCCGTTCTTTCCGCTCATTCGCCCCCCTTATACGGATAGATGACCCATCCCGCTGCAGTTTCAGCATAGTGATCTGGAGTTCGCGTCGTCTCACTCTGGCTCGGCTTGTAGTGAAGCACAGCAATCCGCACCGCTGCGCCAGCCGCTTCGGCCGCCTCTGCAACTCGTTGCAGTGTACGGCCGCTCTCCCACACCTCATCGACGATGAGAATGCGTCGTCCGCGAAGCGCCTCATCCGGCGGCATTCGAATGAGCGTTGCGTGCTCACGCCGGCCGCTTTCGTCGTAGTGCTCAGCCACCGCCACCAAGAGGTCGCGTTGACCCATGCGGTAGGCGAGCATGGCACCCGGAACCAGCCCCCCGCGACTCACCGCGAGGATCGCCTCAGGCTGGCTGCTCGGTTCAAGGCGCATCACCTCTTCTGCAAGCCGCTCAACGAGCGCATCAAGCTGCTCCCAGCTGAGGCGGAGCGCATCTGCTGGTGGTTGTGCTGGCATCTACTTGACGTGTGCCAGCGCGCGATCGAACTCCCGAATAATGTCGTCTGCTCCCTCAATGCCAACGCTGATGCGGAAGATGCCGCCGCGCTTCGGCATTGGATAGACGAGCGTGTCCACTTCGCCGAGACTCACACCGACGCCGAAGAGCGCGATGTTGTCTGCGAAGGCGCGCATCGCATCAAGCGGATCAATGCCGGCGGCTGCGCGCGGCTTGAATGAGAGCATGCCGCCCCACTTGCCGCCAAGGATCCGATCTGCAACGGCGCGATCCGGATGTGAGGCGAGGCTTGGATGCCGCACCCACTCCACCTTCTCGTGCCCCTCAAGGAAGGCGGCGAGCTTTGTGGCGTTCTCACTGGCGCGCTCCACGCGAAGCGGGAGGGTGCGCGCGCCGCGCGCGATCAGCCAAGAATTGAATGGTGAGGCTGCACCGCCGAGAAGATCGGTCTGACGTCGGATCGGATCAACGAGCGCCTTTGAACCTGCGGCGATCCCGCCGAGCGCATCGCCGTGACCAGAGATCCACTTGGTGGTGGTCTGCAGCACCAGATCCGCACCGTGCTCCAGCGGACGAATCGTGACCGAACTTAGGAAGGTGTTATCAATCACGAGAAGCGCGCCAGCGCCGTGGGCAATCTTCGCCAGGGCTGGTACGTCGCTAATCCGCATCCATGGATTGGAGAGCACCTCGGCGAAGATGATGCGCGTGTTCGGCCGCATCGCCGCCTTGACTGCGGCAAGATCGGTGATCGCCACTGGTGTCACCTCAATGCCGCGCGTGGGGAAGTCTTCGGCGAAGAGGATCTGGCTGATGATGAAAAGATCATCGGCAACGATCAGGTGATCCCCGTGCTTCAGATGCGCGAGCAGCCCTGCAGAGATGGCCGACATGCCAGATGCCGAAGCGATCGCGCTCTCTGCACCTTCAAGTGCTGCGAGCTTCTCTTCGAGTGCTGTCGTCGTGGGGTTGTTGGTGCGCGTGTAGAAGTAGCGGTTCGGCTCCCAGGCGAGCGCCCCGTCAACCGCCGCCTCTTTCTCATCCGCCGTCTCAAAGGTGAACGTTGCCGTCTGATAGATGGGGAGGTTATGCGCGCGCGTGGTGGGGTCGGCCCCCTCGCCGGCGTGGACGGCGAGCGTCTCGATCGCCGCCTTCTCTAGGTGCTTCTTCCCATCTTTTGCCATGGCGGCAGTCTAATGGGGAGAGGGGACTGGAGCGGGAGAAGAGTCTCGAACTCTCGACCTTCTGCTTGGGAAGCAGACGCTCTACCAACTGAGCTACTCCCGCTCGATTTGTGCTCGATTACAGCGTTTTTGTGGTTTAGGGCTTGCGTACAACGGTGATAGAGCGTATAATTCTACCAACCGAGGCACCCTGCCCGGACCAGAAAAGGAGCCATATGGCGCAGAACGCACCCCTAGCCACCACCCCGAGCCTAGCATCCCCCGACGACCTGGCGAACCTGCGGGCCAGCTGGATCCGCAGCCTGAAGGCCGCCAACCTCGCCCCCCGGACGATCGTGGCCTACTCGGGCTCCCTGGACTCCCTCCTGAAGAGCCTCCTGGCCAATGGCCGACCCACCGACATCACCCTCCTGCGGCGGGAGCACCTGGAGAACTGGCTCGTCGAGATGCTCGACGCCGGTGCCTCCGCCTCAACGTCCGCCCACCGTTATCGGGGGGTCCAGCAGTTCTTCAAGTGGGCCTTGGAAGAGGCACTGATCAAGGTCTCCCCAATGGCGGGGATGCGCCCCCCAAAGACCCCGGTCCAGCCACCAGATGTCCTGACCGAAGTTCAGCTGAAGGCACTGATCGCCGCATGCAGTGGCGCGGACCTTGAGTCCAAGCGCGATGAAGCAATCATTCGCTTGTTCCTGGACACCGGGTGCCGACTCTCGGAGATCTCCGAGCTGCGCTATGACCGACTAGATCCGCTAAAGAATGATCTCGACCTTGATCAGAACGTGATCCGCGTGATGGGGAAGGGTCGACGCGAACGCACCGTGCGCTTTGGTGCGAAGACGGCGAAGGCGATTGATCGCTACCTGCGCTTGCGCGATCGACACCGTGAGGGCGTGTCGACGGCACTCTGGGTTGCCCGTAAGGGAGCACTCGGGAAGTCTGGCGTGCAGCAAATGATCCGCCGTCGCGGGGAGCAGGCGGGCCTTGGCGACACGATGCACCCGCATCTGTTCCGCCACACCTATGCCCACATGATGCTTGCGGCAGGGATGCAAGAGGGCGACCTCATGCTCCTAGCTGGTTGGCAGAGTCGAGAGATGCTGAAGCGCTACGGGGCCTCTGCGGCGACCGAGCGAGCGTTGGCGGCGTCGGCGCGGATGGCTCCAGGAGATCGACTCTAGGACAGGGCCGTGCTGTGTGGGTCCATGGGAGAAGCCTTGGGAGGCGTGTTCCGAAACAAGCTCGCTGCATACGCTTGACTAGAGTACTGTCATCTCATGCCAATCACCATTAACGGATGCGACAAAGGCTATACAGACACCTCGGCGTCAGCCTATCTAAATGCAGGTGACGTCCTTGGCGGGACCTCCGACACCCTTGTCAGCTTAGATCTCTCCTTTTGTGTGCCAGATGCGGCCTGGATTGCCAGCGAGGTCAAACAGGGAGTTGCTGACGAGTTGATGTCGGCTGAGCGTCGATCAAATGGCGATAGCACGCTACTTATGCTTGTGCTGTTCGCGCAAGCTCTCCTCATTGGATTACAGTTGTGGCCACGAGTAAAGCGCAAGTAGTCTTCGCTCGTTTCGCTACGGCGTGGCGTAACGATCGACTTGGCGCATTGGCGCTGATCTCAGCTGCAATCTCGTTCGGACTTTTTGCAGCGCCACCGTTTAGTAGCTTTAATCCGAACATGGGACTTCTGACCTGGCCAGTACAATTCAGCTGGTACCACGAAAATTTCGGATACACCGTCGGGAGCCTGACCAGCATTGACCTAGGACTTCTTGTCGGGGGATTCTCAATTCGTTTAGGGTACGACTACCCAGGCTCCGAGCCGATTCGACTGTGGCTGTACAGCGGTTGGTTCGACGGCTGGGAAGTTAATCGACTCCTGCCGGCGATTGGTGCGTTCCTCGCTCTCGCGGTCATCATCCTGCTGCTGCGCAGGCGCTAGGCTACGGGTATGGTCGCCAAGAAATACACCGCAGCGCAACTTCGTAAGGCGCGCGAGATCGTTGACCAAGAAGAGGCGATCAAACATGAACGCGAGCGTCGGGATGACCTTCGCGAGAAACGGGCAGCTGCCAAAGTTTACTCAGAAAGTGTCCAGCAACAGCAGCGGATACTCAAATTTATTTCAAAGAATCGGGCTGGACTAATTGGCGGAGCGGTGATTCTTGGTGGCTTGCCGTTCTGGTTCAACTTCTTTGAGTGGAGTAGCGCTTGCACAACCGAGTACGTATACGAAGGGATCAGAGCGCGGCCAGCAGTCTCGTGGCTGCCGTTCTTGACCACAGAGCGTCACTTTGATTTCGTCCTTGCTAGGTGCAGCTTTGGAAATAGCGCTATTGGCCTGGATCGCTCAACTCTGAGTCTTGCGTTTGCCCTTATTCCAATTGGATTGAGTGCTGCAATCGTTGCTCTTGCCCGTCAGCACCACCAGAAGTCTCGGTCACGATGACCCCGTGAAACGGAAATCTAAGCACAGCGTCGGTGGGCGCCCAATTGGCAAGACGAATCTCCAGGTTTGGGAAGATTTCAATCACGGCCGCTCCGATCAGAACCCCTACGACGCTCCCGCCCTGGTATCTGAGGGCGATGGCAGTCTCTTCAATGTTGTCGAGTCAAACCTAGACGATGGATGGCGACCATCGCGAATTGTTGAGATTGCTGATCCAAATGCGATCAGGATCACTAGCGCTAACATCGGCCCGATGATAATGGTGGCGTTGTTGGCAGTGGCGATCGCGATCTCCTTCGTTGGCGGGGTGATGAATTCGATCGAGAATCCGGAGCAAGATCGGCCGTACCGACCGCCGCCAGTCAACACCGATCCATTCCATCCCTGCTACGGATTGACCGCGTTTGAGTGCAAATGGAACTAGAGAGGTGTGGGCTGAATCTATGGGAGAACAATGTTGTGCTGGTGGCTTGAGGCAGGGAACTAGTTGATCGGCGGCCCAGACCGTAACCTGGGCCGCCTGAGGGCCTAGGCTGCTTCGGCCTGTTGCACCTCCTTCGGATCACGTTCCCAGAACCCGTCTAACCGGCGAAGAAGCGAGATTGACGAGGTTGCAGCGAATCGCTGCTCTATCGCAAGTTTTCCCTTCTTGCCACTACCCGACAGCACCATCAAGGTCGACGCAGCAGCGGTGATCGCATTCGACCCTCGCGTCCGCGCAGCAATCTTTCCGTTGCTCTCCGACTTTGGCGCATGAGCGACAACGAGGAGCGCCGCACCCGTTTCTTGCTGGAGCCGTCGAAGGCCGTGGATCGGCCGACTGACCGAACCTGCATCGTTCTCATCGACCCCAAGCATGTAGGTTGCGAGCGTGTCAATGATCACGAGCTTGTGCCTACCTACGGTCACAAGCTCAATCAGACCATCGACATCGTCGTCCTTGGCAAGCTGAAAGTGATCACGGCAGAACTGCAGTGCGTATGGATCTCGTGCATCGCCCTGCAGCATGTCAAATCGCTGTTTCAACTCATCGTTGGAGCTCTCGTTGTCGCAGTACAAGACATTCACCGCAGGCCCAGCAGGGAAGCCAAGAAAGCTTCGTCCCTCCAGTGCTGCAAGTGCGACTTGACATGCGAACATCGTTTTGCCTATCTTCGGCGGGGCCGTCAGAAGGGTGATCCCATCTGCCCGGATGAGCCCGGGAATCAGATCAACCCGACGTTCGGTCGTTTCTAGAATCGTGCGGAGCTGGATACCACTGAGGCCACTCATCAGGCAGCCTCCAGAAGGGTTCCCGAGAGAGCAAGGGGGCGCGAAACCCCTGCCTCCCGTACCTGAGGTACCCCTGGATCCCTGCGGAGCTTCTTGCTCACTCGGGAGTTAGGGCGTGGCAGTCGCTCGTACAGTGCCTGCCGACGGATCAGATCTGGGGTGGTGACGCGGAGGCATTGGGTGCAGTAGCGCCCAGCGGCTTCGGAGTGACCACACGGACACTCCTGCATAAATCGCGGCGCTCCCATTACGCGGCCCTCCGCAGCGCAAGGCGCTGCATGTAGGCGCGTCGGGCGGCGTTCGCACGCTTCCCTCGCTCTTCTGCACTGAGTTCCCCTTGAGGATCCACCTCAATCTCGAACCGGTGATAGGCAGCCTCACGCGCTGCCTTGGTGTATTGGAGAGGGTCTCGCTGTGCACGCAGTGAGAGCCCTCCTATGCGTGCGATCACGCTGCGTCTCTTACTAGACGTCATCCATGTTCCTTTCTTTGCCCGAAGGCGACACGAAGCAAGCCCTACCTTGGGCTGCATTTTTTGGTGAGCCATGTTGCCGGCGGCTCCCGTGCCGAGGTCACAAGCGGATTCCAAACAGCACCGCGCAGTGAGGTGCTCTTTGGAATCCATTTGATTCCTTTTGCATTATATCAAGCGCGAAGGACGAATGCTGACTTCACACACAACATCTTGTACTGACGACGACAGCAATTCCATTTTTTTCAGGGTGATAAGAACGCCTTGTCAGCCGCTTAACGCTCTTGGAGTTAAAGATTAAATCTCCCCTAAACCTCAGAGAACCCCCTCCTATAGGAGGGGGTTCTCTGTTGAGGATCGGTAGTTTCTGAAGGGGGGTCCCCCCGGAGCCTTTTAGGAGGGCCTGCCCTCGTGAGGGGGAATACCCACTCCCGCGCAGGGAACCCCTACCTTTTCAGTTTTGGATCGGGTGTTTAGCGCGGAGTGGCTACTACCACTGAAGACCAGTCGCTTGTGCCAGCGCTGTTCTTTGCCGCGACCCGAAACTCATACGCTTGTCCAGCCTTCAATCGGGTGACCGTTGTCTTTAAGCTTGTCGATGTGCCGTCCTTAAAAGTCACCCACGTCGCCGCGCCCGCTAGGCGGTACTGGACGACGTAGTCGGTCACCTTGCCAGCGTTGATAAGGGCGGGCGCCTTCCAGGTCAGCGAAACCGCCTTTGAACTGCGGGCAGCTACCACGGCGAGCGGGACACTTGGTACCGCCATCACGGTGATGCGCACGCCCTTCGAGCGGACGATCGAGGTGCCATCAGCTGACCAGGTCGCGGTCTTGATCGGGCAGAAGGTGAAGGTGACGCGGCCGACGCTGTTGGTCGTGCTGGTCAGGGTGGACTTGCACGAGCTCAGCGTTGCGCCAGTCACGCTCGAGGAAAGCGTCAGCTTGCGGCCAGTGATCGGTTCGCCGGTCGCGTCGAGCGCCAAAGCGGTGATGAACTGGCGTGAGGCATAGCGAGCGAGCGCGTCATCGGCCAGGAGGTTAACCACCGGGAGTTGGTCGAGCGTAATCGTCGCCTCGCCGGCACTGAACTGGACGTGCGCTGAGGTCTGGGTGATGTCGCCGTCAGACAAGGTGGCAGTGGCGTAGCCATAGGGATCAGTACACGTCCCAGGGGAATAGGTTAAACACTCGGTATCGCCCAAGACATTAGCGATGACATTGAATGTCACGTTACCATTCAGGTCTGTGATGTTAGTTACGCGGCATCCAATCAACGTCCACGAGCCTTCTAGGCAGAACTCTTCGAGCAGACGAGGATCATTAATCTGAAACCCGTATCTGCCGCCCAGCCAGACAGATGCGTTTGGTACTGCCGAGCCATCCGGCATGCGCACGTGGACGATGATTTGATCAGTCATTTCAGCAGCCGACGAGAGTCCGATGGTCACGCGAGTAGATGCCGCGCTCACCGGCACGGTAGCGGACACAGGACCATTCTCTGTCCACCATGCGCCAACTGTCCCGCTGACGGAGAACCGTACTTGCCCGCCTGGGATGGATGTGTAGGTGATCTGACCAGCGGCATTTGTGGTGGCAGCCTTTGACGACTGGTAGCGTCCGTCTGGGGTAGCCCACGACACGCTGACACCCACAGCTGGTGTGCCATCAGGGTCAACGAAGGTTACGGTCTTGTTTGACGCCAGCACGCGGGTAATTGAGAAACTACGTGACACCGAGTCTGCGCCAGCGTAGATCGCATCGCCTATATTGCTAGCCGTAATCGTGCAGGTGCCTATGTCAACGATTGTTACGGTCGTGCTGCTCACTGTGCAGACGGCTGTCGTATCGGAGGAGAACGACACGGGAAGTCCGGAAGACGTTGACGCGGCAATTGTGAACGGAGCAGCAAGTACGGTCTTCGCCGTTAGTTCGTTGAACGTGATTGCTTGGTCAATCTTTCTGACTGCAAAGGTACGTGTGACCGCAGGGGCAGCGTTATGCCGGCCGTCGCCATCCTGGTCGGCCGTGAGCGTGCAAGTGCCGACAGCTAGGAGGCCAACCATGCCATTCGCGATTGAGCACACGTCTGGTGTATTTGACCTGATGGTTACTGGAAGACCAGACGTTGCCGAGGCGGTGACGGCAAAACTTCCGTTGTTTATGCGCCGATCCGCGATTGATGCAAACGTAATCTCTTGATCAAACCAGATTGGCCCGCCAATCCATCCGCGTCCGTCAAAATTATCATAAGTCGAGTCCCACCTACCAATGCAATTTGCAGTTTGATCATCGTTAACTACGCACACCGCTGACGAATCGTCGTACGTGGAAGTGCCCACGCTCACTGATAGGTAAGGGCCGCCAGAAGCTTGATGTTGCTCCATCCAGCGCCGATTGTCAGGGAACCATCCTGGGATGATCTCAGCCAAGAACCCGTCGGTTCCCCAACACCACAGAGAGCTATCAGTTTTTAGGCCGCATGCTGCGTACAAGCCGAGGCTGATGGATTTATAGTCATGACCGGTCCATCCCGGTCGATATCGGTCAAGTGTACTTCCGTCTCCCAGTACGCCTTCGACATTGTCTCCCCAACACCACAGGATGCCTTCATATGTGCCCCAGTCCGTTATCAGACGCTCTGAAATGGCGCATGTTTGAACAGGCCCCGCCTCAACTAGAATTGGTGCGAGATTTGTTGGAGCTGGTACCCCGTCGTAAGCCAGAAAGATCTCAGTAGGCTCGGGTTGGACGTTGTATGCCTCACCTGGCCACGAGCCCCCAGTGCCATCCCCAACTTGCCCTTGGGAGTTGTCACCCCAGCACCACAACGTGTTATCTGTCTTAATTCCGCATGCGTGGGTGCCGCCGACGCTCACCTGCTTCCAGAGGGAGCTATCAACTGGCTGCGGTGTTTCATAGAATGTCGGTGGCATATCAGTTCTGCCAATTCCGAGTTGTCCGTAGACATTGCTTCCCCAGCACCACAATGTGCCGTCAACTTTGATAGCGCAGACACTCAAGTAGCCAACGGAAACTGAACGCCACGGTCCGTCCCAAAGTCCGGTGATGTGTTCACCCCAGCATTTCAATTCACTATTGGATGTTCGGATTGAGCACATGTTTCGATAGGTCACATCGGTAGACGACCACACATCAGCACTAATCCGATCAATGCCAGGTCCAGCCGGCACAACACCGGCACAATGAATTGCCACTGACTCCCGGCTGCCTCGAAGCAGGGTGGCACATGCGTAGTCACTTCCCGCGGAGATCGAGGTCCAGTTCCATTCTTCAGGATCAGCAGCCGCCGCAGAGGCCGTCAGCCCAGCAAGGAAGACGCTGGTGATCATCACGACGAAGAGGCGAGCCTTGATACCCTGCATACACCCCCTCTATTCAGGGGTCGCCGTGGCGGCGCCCCTTCTCTTTTGACCGTACCAGATCACCAGAGTCAGTCGTGAAGGTAGCTCACTCCGGTGCCAGAGATCTGGCACGTGATGCCTCGTTTACGAGAGCCTTCAGGTGTTTGTGTGTGTGGAAAGACCTTTCAAACTCAGCGACAAAGCCCCAAGAGAGTCGTCGCTACAATTCGCGGGCCGCTGATCGCCACGGCTGGTTACTGCACCTCGCTACCCTGAATTCAGCCCTCTATCGGGTGCTGACGATTTGTCGGAATAACTTCTCGAACTGCCGTGAACGCTCCATAGCCCACTGCACGGCCTCAGCCCTGGACGCGGCATCCTCATAGATTGTGGTCTTTGAGATAGCCAGCCAACTCGCTATTTGGTCAGGCCCACGCTCCCAGATCACTTCAGTTCCAATCTGCTGCTCAATGTCCCCCTTCTTTGTGAAAAGTTGGTCAAAGAGCTCCTTATTAGGCTGCATCATGTACAGCTGCACTAAGACATCGTTTTTGGTCGGGCGACAGAGCACCGTGACATGGACGTCAGACTTCCCGATGGAGAGATTGATCCAGTTGGAATTCGGCTTCTGAAAACGCAGAGGCATTGTTGCATTGTCGTTTACATTAATGAGTTCAGTCCAGAACTCATTAATGCGGTTCTGGCTATCACTTGTTCTCCCAGCTCCTGCAATCCGCCGAACCCAATTGTTTGGTCGGCATACGACATTAAACTTCGGAGCAACAGGCGAGCCATCAATTCGCCACAGCTCGATCTCGAGACCGAAGAAGTTGACATTTTCGTCCGTGCGCTGGTTAAGCCAATCTAATGCTGCTCGGTGTTCATCCGTAAACTTTTTTGCAATCCAGATGATAGTGACCGCTTCAAGTCCGGCTGCGTAGGTCAGCAGTTGGCCGAGGTGCGTGTGATCGGTACGCTCGAGCTGGTTCTCAATTAAGACAGGGGAGCCATCCGCTAGATCGAGGCAAAAGATGTCGGCCTTGAAAGGCCCAATTGGGTGCTCCTCGGCTTGGACCTCGAGCTCAATGTTCAACGCGTTGCCTACTGCCGTGATGTGGTCCGGCTTCGCCAGCCATGGGGTGAAGTCCGCGTCTTCCTTTTTCCAAACATCGCGTAGTTCTACCTGGACAAGAGTCCCAAGTTTCTGATTGGTGGCCATAATCCGCTTCTTAGACAGCCGGGATCTTAGGCGTACTGTGCGAGGGAAGCGATCACAACAAGCCCGAGGAGAATCCAGCGCCCCTTGCTATCCCAGTTGTTCGCTTTAGATTTCTTGCGACGTGCTTTCTCGGCGGCATTTTTTCCCTGGCCGATCCAGAAGGCATAGATGCCCTCAGCGACGAGTGCCCAGAAGCCAAAGTTGATGAGGATCGCGAACAGAATCCACATAGTCCCTCCTTGCTCAATTGTCTTGATGTTCAGTTGCCCTTGTGCCACCTACTTGGCACGTCATGCCGCAGAATAGCCGTATGGCAACAAAAGCCCGAACGAGTCTCACCTCTCTGGAGCGCCTCGAGCGGCAGCTCCAGGCGATCACGCCCGACCGTGCCCAGGGAGACGCCTGGGAGAAGGCGCTCAAGGGCTGGATCAATGCTGGTGGGCACCCCGAACTCACCAAGGCCTGGATGTGGGGGGAGTGGCCGGGCAAGCTGAAGGCTGGCCTCAAGGGCGATAAGGGGGTCGACCTCGTGGCTGAGACCCGTGACAAGCAGCTCGTGGCCATCCAGGTGAAGTTCCGACGTGACCCGAAGGATCCGGTCACCGCCCCGGAGGTACAGAAGCTGGTCGGCTCCTACCGCAAGCACTTCGCCCTCTTCGCTCTAGCCTCCAACGCCTGGTCCGCCACACGCGGTGTGAGTGAAGCCGTCGGTGACGAAGACGCGATGCTCATCTTGCGCGAGCAGCTCCTTGAGTCGAGCTACGACTGGGCCGCAAAGAAGTCGATCAAGCGCACGACGTTCACCCCGTTCCCCTTCCAGAAGCTCGCGGCAGAGAATGTCCGCAAGGCACTTGCAAAGGGTGGTCGCGCACAGATCGTGATGGCCTGCGGTACCGGTAAGACCGTCACCATGCTCCTCGCCGCCGAAGCGCTTGATGCTCAGCGCGTCTTGGTCCTCGCACCAACTTTGCTCTTGGTCAAGCAGCTCCGTGATGAGTGGATCTCCAAGCGCCGACCTGACCGGGAGTGGGCAAGTCTCGCCGTCTGCTCCGACATTGGCGACGGTATGGATGCATCCGAGATTGCCCCTGCAGAGTTCGGTGCACCACCAACGACGAACCCTGATGAGATCGCCGCATTCCTGAAGAAGCCAGGACGCCGCGTCGTCTTCGGCACCTATGCCTCCAGTGATCGCATCGCCAAGGCACAGAAGAAGGCGGGCGTGCCGTCGTTCGATCTCGCCGTCGCCGACGAAGCACACCGCATTGCTGGTGTCGTCTCCGCAAAAGACAAGTCAGAGCGCTCCCAGCGGGTGATGCTTGAAGAAAAAGAGATCAAGGCGGTTCGCCGACTCTTTGCCACCGCTACCCCACGCATCACCGGCTCTAAGAAGACACGTGAAGGCGACGAAATTCTGATTGAGTCTATGGACGATGAGTCCCGCTTCGGCAAGGTCGCCCACTCGGTCACCTTCCAGGAGGCGGTAAAGCTCAAGCGACTCGTCCCCTACAAGCTCGTCGTCACGATTGTCACCAACGATGAAGTGGCTGATGCGGTGCAGAACCGCCGCTTCATTGACGTCAACGGAAAGCCGTATGCAGCGGACGAGGTCGCCACCGCAATTGCTATCCGCCGTGCCTACAAGGATCTCGGGATCTCCAAGATCATCTCGTACCACTCCCGCGTGGCAGGGGCTCGGGCTTTTTCTGACCTCATCACCCAGGTCCCCGGCCGCGGTAAGTCCCCAGTAACGGAGCATGTGGCAGGGTCCATGCCCGTCAATGACCGAAAGCAAGTCTTGAACCGTCTTGCTGCAGCGACTGAGCCATACCTCGTCACCAATGCCCGCTGCCTCACCGAAGGTATCGACGTCCCAGCACTCGATGCGGTGGCCTTTGCTGACCCACGGAAGAGTCAGGTCGACATCGTGCAGGCCGTCGGTCGTGCGATGCGTAAGCCAATGGGGACGAGCAAAAAGACGACGGGCTACATCATCCTTCCCGTCTACCTCACGAATGCGGATCTAGAGGATCCAGAAACCGCGGTTGAGGGCTCAGCCTTTGATCCGGTGCTTCAGGTCTTGCGCGCGCTCAAGGATCATGACCCCTTTAGGGCGCGATTCATGGCAAAGATCCTCGTTGCCAAGGGGAAGAAGCCACACCAAAAGGCGGGTGGGATCGGAGAGATCCTTGAGGTGTCGATTGGCGAAGGGCTTGACAAGGTATTGGCACGGCGTCTGCTGGAGGCGGTGCAGCTGCGGGCAATCGAAGTTGCAGCTAATCGCTGGGAAGTGGGAATCCAGCATTTACTGGCCTACAAAAAGCGCGAGGGAACTTGCGACGTCCTCGCAACGCATTACGAGGGTGACTTTGGACTAGGAGCATGGGTACTAAATCAACGCTCTCGTCGAGACGGGTTGACATCAGAGCAAATCAAGTTGCTCGACGAGATTGGGTTTATCTGGAATACCCACATATTCGCCTGGGACAATCAATTTGAGGCACTCAAGCGATACCTTGCGGCGCACGATAACGAATATCCTCGAGCTCACGAACAGACACAGAAAGACTCTCTTGGAAGCTGGGTGAGTAAACAACGGTCTGACTTTAAGGCGAGGTCGCTTCCGCAAGATCGCTCAAACCGGCTTGAAGCACTTCCAAATTGGACTTGGGACCCAGTCAAAGACCTACTGGAGAGCGGGTTCAAACATCTTGAAACATATGTCAAATCCAACGGCCATTCGAACGTACCTCAGCTATACAAATCAGCCGATGGATTCACTCTCGGTAGATGGGTATTGTCGCGAAGGCGAGATTATCTACAAGGGAAACTTGCACCCGAATATGCACAGAGGTTGGAACGTACGAAGGGCTGGGTCTGGGATGCCAACACGGCTGCATTCGAAGATGGCGTTAAAGCACTTGAGCTATTTGCAACAGAAAATGGCCACACAAATGTTCCCAGCAATTTCGTTGACGCGACTGGTTTTAAGCTCGGGCAATGGGTCTCAGTAAAGCGCGCTGCGATCAAAGCCAAGAAGCTGGAACCTAGCAAATTGAAGCGACTAAATGCCATCAAGAGTTGGTCCCCGGTGCGTACGGATGACGCGTGGCCACGTGCGCTAGAAGAGTTCAGGAAGTATGTCTCGGAGTTCGGCAATGGATTAGTGCCGCAGGGCTATGTGTCCGCCAGTGGATTTAGGCTGGGGTCTTGGGTTTCTAGTAATCGCCAGATGTATGCTCGTGGGACCTACGACAACGGAAAGAAAGCCACCCTGGAGGGACTCCCTGGTTGGACCTGGAATCAACTCGATAGCGGTTGGGAAGAAGGTTTCAAGCACCTGATTGAATTCTGGAGCACCCATCACCGGTGGCCAAGCTCAACAGAACGAAGTGCGGACAAGTATCGCGTGGGTGGGTGGTTGAACAATCAGCGGGGAAAGATTAGGTCTATGACTCTTCCGATCGAACAACGGAACCGATTGGAAGCCCTAGTTGGATGGGTTCTCGATCCATTACAGGCAGATCAAGTTGCGTCTTGGAATCTTCACTTTTCGGCACTTGAAGCCTACGTGAGCGATTTTGGAAACGCTGCCGTCCCAACGGAATATGTGACTCGAGACGGGGTAAAGCTTGGCGCCTGGGTACAAAAGTGTCGGACCCGTATGAAAGAGGGTCGCGGAAGCCTAACTACTTCTCAGACTTCGCGACTGCAGGCGATGCCTGGCTGGACGAATAGCATTCTGAAGTCAAATTATGAACAGGCCATTAGGGAACTGAAGGCTATTGCAGCGAAGAGTAGTAGTTGGTCAATCACAAACGACTTTGTTTCACCCTCAGGTTTTCGATTGGGTCAGTGGTGCTCGGTAAAGCGCAGGCAGTACAAACGAGGCAAACTAGAGGCCGAGCGCGTTGCAGAACTTGAGGCGATTCCCGGGTGGGTCTGGGATAAGAATGATGCGGATTGGCAGGCTGGATTTGAGCTGCTCCTCAAATGGGTCACTTTGAAGGGCACTGCATATGTCCCCACAGATACAAAGTTTGAAGGCTTTAAGCTGGGTTGGTGGGCCCGGAGCCAGCGAGATGCAAAGCGCGGCGGCTGGAGCAGCATGGATTCCAACCGTAAGAAGAAACTTGAATCATTGCCGGGCTGGCTTTGGGATCCGCCATCAGCGTCTGGTAAGACTGGGGGCTTCAAGCGCGCAAAGCGTAAACGCTAGAGCGCATAACTGGATCAATTCTGGTCGCGCTCTCTGTAGGAAGCACAGCGCTGGAGACGCGTTGTCTTGGGAAGCAGACGCTCTACCAACTGAGCTACTCCCGCGTGGGCTGTGAGGATAGCGCATGTCCAGCGGGGGAGGCTACGCTCAGGTTATGCAAGAGACACGTCTACCGATTGGCTACCGCTGGCTCGGGAGGGTCGGCTATGACGAGGCGCATGCGCTGCAGCGGCGCATGGTTGACGAGCGCGTTGAAGGGGGCGGCGGTGATGCCTTCCTTGCGCTGGAGCATGAGCCGGTGCTGACACTCGGGAAGAACGCCACGCTCGCGCATCTTCATTTGACTGAAGCGGAGTATGCGGCGCGCGGGATTGCACTGCGTCGGGTGGAGCGCGGCGGCGAGGTGACGTATCACGGTCCTGGGCATCTGGTGGCGTATCCCATTGTTGATTTGCGATCGGCGGGGATTTCTCTGCGCCAGCACATTTGTGCACTAGAGGATGCGTTGATTGCAGCATGTGCGCATTACGGGGTGGCTGCGGAGCGGCGAGATGGTGCGCCTGGCTGTTGGATTGGCGAACGAAAGATCGGCGCCGTTGGTGTACGCGTGGAGCGCGGCGTGGCGTGGCACGGCCTGGCGCTCAATGTGGGGCGCGATCTTGAAGCGTTTAGTTTGATCAATCCGTGTGGCCATGCGGGGGTAGTCTCCACGTCGATTGTGCTGGAGCGCGACTGGGCGGCGGTGGCGGCGGGTGATCGTGCCGCGGTTGGAGCGGATGCGCCGCCAGTTGCCGAAGTTGCCGAGGTTGCCGCACGGGCCTACGCGGCGGCGATCGGTGCGTACCTGGAGGGCGCTACGATCAGCGATATGAGCGGGTCTGGCGTATGAGCGGTGGCGGGATGTGGGAGCTACGTCGCGACGAGATCACCGGTTGGTGGTCGGCCACGGTAGTTGACCGCGAGTTTGACTCTGAGCGATTCCATGAGACGCGACTCTCTGGTGCGCGCACGGCGTCGTGCGCAAACTGTGAGAAGGGGGAGTCGAGTGGCATTGCGCGACGCATGTTGCGACAAGGAGCCTTCCACTCAGTAGGGACGCGTTCGGATGCGGCGGCGGGAGATGCAGGCTTCATGACGCTGAGTGATGTTGATCGCGCGGGATCCTGGTCCACGCTGATTGCGCCACGCGGTGAGCATCGTGAACTTGACGAAGTGCCAACAGTTCTTGTGGTGGAGTTCCTCACAGCGATTCGCGACCAGATCCGCGCCGCTCGTGAACATGGTGCCACGGCGTACATCCAGTTCGTGCGCAACGCTGCGGCGCAGGCGGGGGCGATGACGGATCACCTCTGCTTTGAGTCATACGACCTGCCGCAGGTGCCGCACCGACTCGCCGAAGAGATCGGCGGTTCGGCGCGACTCTCCATTCGCTCTGGCGGTTGTGCCTACTGCAACATGGTGGAGGACGAGGTGGCGAGTGGTCGGCGACTCATCCATCGCGATCCATACGGTGCGGTGATTGCACCGTTCGCGAGTCGTTCTGCGTTTGAGACCTGGGTGATCCCGAACAATCATGCCGCTGATTTTGGTGACGTTGACACGGCAACGCTGCGCGGCTTTGCGGAGACGCTGCAGGCAGCGGTGAAGGGGCTCCGGGCGATCGGCATGCCGCCGTACAACCTCCTCCTCCATACGGCGCCGCTCCGCGAGCGCGTCGATGCCACCTATCACTGGCACTGGGAGATCCACCCGCGCCTTCGTCCGATCGGTGGCTTGGAGCTTGCTTCAGGCGTGCCGGTGGTCCCAATCGCGCCTGAAGAGGCGGCGGCGGAACTACGGAAGGCGCTCGCCTAGCCTCCTGCTAGCATTCGGCGGCACCCGCAACGTGGTCGTCAGAGAACGGCCGGCGGTGGAGAGGAGACCCAAATGGCACGAGAGGTCATGAACGCGGACGAGATCCGCCGAGCCCTCATCCGAATCTCGCATGAGATCGTTGAGAAAGAGGGCACCACAGGACTTGTTGTTGTTGGCATTCAGCGCCGCGGCGTTCCGCTTGCCAAGGTGATCGTTCAGGCGATCAAGGAGAACGAGGGCGTGGACGTGGAGTACGGCACGCTCGACATCAGCTTCTACCGCGACGATCTCTCCACCATCTCCGTTGCCCCCGTCCATAAAGGGACGAGCATCCCAGGTGACATCACTGGGAAGACGGTGATCTTGGTTGATGACGTCCTCTATACAGGTCGCACAATTCGTGCCGGACTCGATGCGCTGATTGACTACGGTCGACCGAAGGCGATCCGCCTCGTTGCGCTGATTGATCGTGGACACCGCGAACTTCCGATCCGCGCCGATCACGTGGGGAAGAACATCCCAACCACCAGTGAAGAGGTGGTGCGCGTCTGCGTCAAGGAGTTCGACGGCACGGACCTTGTGAAGGTGGAGCTGCTCGCCGAGCATCTCGCCGCCAACGAGGCCGCCGCCAAGGCGAAGGGCTGAGCGCGGGAGGGCGGGGGAGACCCATGCCACCCACGGTCGCTACCCACCGGCACCTCCTCGACGTTGCCGGACTCAGCTGGGCCGAGCTTTCGAGCTATCTAACAACTGCCGATGCGGCACGGCGCATTCTTAGCTCGCCCACTGGGCGTGTGGATGCGCTGAAGGGCGTCAACGTCACCACCCTCTTTTATGAGTCCTCCACGCGCACCCGCATCTCCTTTGAGAGTGCGGCGAAGGCGCTCGGCGCCAACGTCAACAGCGTTGCGGTGGCGAGCTCTTCCGTTGGGAAAGGCGAATCACTCGTGGACACGGTGAAGACGCTCCGCGCCTTGGGGAGCAACGTGATCGTGTTGCGCCATGAGCGCGCTGGCGCACCATGGCTCGCCGCACGTGTCTTTGACGGTTCGCTGCTAAATGCCGGTGATGGCTGGCATGCGCATCCAACGCAGGCGCTGCTCGATCTCTCCGTGCTCGTGCGCCACATCGGCGCAAAGGATGGCACGCTGAAGGGGCGCCGCGTGGCGGTCATCGGCGACCTGCTTCATAGCCGTGTGGTGCGCTCCAACCTGCACACGCTGCGCGCCGCTGGCGCAGAGGTGCAACTCGCCGGCCCCGCCGCCCTGACGCGTGGCTTCGCTGCGCTTGCCGAACAGCGCGACGGCATCTCGCTCTGTTCCTCACTTGCTGAAGCGCTTGACGGTGCAGACGCGGTGATGGCGCTACGCATTCAGCGCGAGCGGCTCGATGGTGGCGAGGTGAGTTCCTTTGAAGCGTATCGACAAGAGTGGGGACTGAGCGAAGCGCGCGTTGCGGCACACGCGGCGCGAGGCTGCGTAGTGCTGCATCCTGGCCCCATGAATGAAGGGGTGGAGATTCATCCGGACCTTGCCGACGGCCCGCGCAGTCTCATCTTGGAGCAGGTCGCCGAAGGGATTCCGATCCGTATGGCGGCGATCTGGAAGGCGCTTCGCGGCGACGCGCCACTCACTGCGCCCGCCGTAACTCGAAAGCTGAACGCATGAGCCGGCCGCGCGCGGAGCGAACGCTGCTGAAGGATCACTGGGTTGTTGATCCGGCGAGTCGTCGTGCTGGTGTGGCCACTATTGAGGTGCATAGCGGGAAGATCGCGCGCTTGGAGTGGCGCGACGGAATCGTTGAGGCGCGTCGCACCTTTATTGAGGGTGCTGAGCCTGGGCCAAAGGATCCAACAAAGATGATTCTCCCTGCGCTTGTTGATCTGCACGCGCACTTCCGGCAGCCTGGCGCTGGCGCATCAGAAGATGTGGCGAGCGGCGAGGCGGCCGCCGCGCATGGTGGCTACGGCGCCGTTGCCCTGATGCCGAACAGCGAACCCGCCGCCGATCACCCCGCACTCCTGCGCGAACTGGTGCGCTCCGATTCACCGCTCGGCCTGACGCTGATGCCGATCGCCGCCGCAACGCTCGGTCGTGCGGGCGTCGCCCTCTCGCCGATGGCCGAACTCGCCGCCGCCGGCGCCGTAGCCTTCAGCGACGACGGGAGCCCGATCGCCGATCCCGCACTCTTCCGCAACGCGCTGATTGGCGCGGGTGCGCTTGGGTTGCCATTGATTGAGCACTGCGAAGATCCCGCACTCACCGCCGGTGGCGAGGCGGCTGATGGGCTCGTTGCAACGTCACTCGGCTTGAAGCCGTGGCCAGCGGCGGGGGAGATCAGCGCCGTGGTACGAAACATCGCGCTGCTGCGCGAAGCGCTGCACGACGAGCCGCGCGCACGACTCCATCTGACACACCTCTCCACCGCCGTCGCACTAGATGCGGTGCGCGCAGCGCGTGCGGAAGGTCTCCCGATCACCTGCGACGTCACGCCGCATCACATTGCACTCACCGACGGCTGGATCGCCGGCGATCGCCGCTGGGCGTGGGAGTTCAGCGATCGGCGACCTGCCGAGATCAACCCAACCGCTGACGCATACGACACAAACCTTCGCGTCTGTCCGCCGCTCCGCAACGCCGCCGATGCGGCGGCGTGTCGCGCCGCGCTACGCGACGGGACGGCATCGGCGATCGCTACCGATCATGCGCCGCACTCGCGCGAGAAGAAGGAGGTCGAATTCGGCCTCGCCGCCAACGGGATCGCCGGAATTGAAACCGCACTCAGCGTGGCGCTCGCCGCACATGCAGCAGGCGAGCTTCCGCTCTCACTCCTTGTTGCCGCACTCACCACAGGACCGGCGGCGGTGCTCGGTCGTCCAGAACTTGCGCGCGGGCTCACCGTTGGCGGCGCAGCAAACATTGTGGTGGTGGACCGTGCCGCCAGCTGGACGGTGAGCCGCGGCACGCTGGTTGGACGCAGCGCCAACACGCCACTCCTCGGCCGCAAGCTGTCAGGTACGGTGCTGCTCACGCTCATTAACGGTGAAGTCGTTTGGCAGGCGACAATGTCCTCATGAGCATCAACGAGACACCAGAGATGCCCGAGTACAAGGGGGCGCCGCTCAGTCCGGATCGCGGGCCGGGCCTTGGCTGCTTCTGGATTCAGGTGGTTACGCTCGTCGTCTTCATCATTCTGGCGCCGCTCTCTGCGGTGCTGAACTGGGGGGCGGCAATCGCCACCGCACTCCTGATCGGCGTGGTGATCCTGCTCCTCCTGGTTGGGCAGACCGCGATCTTCCTGCTCCGCCTTGTGGCGGCCGATCGCCGTGGCCGCCGTGCGCCACTCGCGAGCGAGAGTAAGACGGTGGGGGAGCTAGAGGACGAGGCGAAGCGTGCGAAGAGCGACAGCGGGGACGGCGGCGTGGGAGAATCGCGCTGATGCCAGTCCTAGCAACGTACTTCTCGATTCGACGGGGGCGCGACCCCTTCTTTAAGTTCTTCATGCGCACCCTCTTCCCGAAGACGGTGAAGTCGTACGAAGAGAAGTTCGGCATCAAGTTCCTCGGCTGGTACAACGTTGCGCACGGCTGGGACTTTGACAACGTGATCCTCTTTGATCTCCCCGACTACGGCACCCTTGATCTCCTTGAGCGCGATGAGTCCTCCCGCGCACTTGGGCACCGTGCTGGCGAGTGGATGTTTGAACGACACCACTCCATGTTCCTCCGTGAGCGCCTCTCCCGCGACCTTGAGTACCGCGGCTAATGGCAACCGCAAAGAAGCCAGCGAAGAAGGGCCCGATCAAGAAGCCGGCGAAGCGCACTGTGGCGAAGCGCAGCGTGATGGCGCCAGATCTTGCACGCAGGGTGGCGTCGGCTGCTGAGGCGGCGGGATCTGAGCGACTCACCGCCGTTGAACACGCGGCGGATCGACTCGGACGCTACCTTCGCGAGCACCGCAATACGCTCAAGAGCGTGACACCACTCCTCCTTGCTGGGAGCGAGAAGGCGCCACAGCTCACCCTTGAGAGCGACCTTTCGTTCCGCGTTCGCTCCATTGACGAGCGGAAGCGCAGCAGCATGGATCGCGCATCAACCGCTGAAGTTGTTGAGCTCTGGGCCGCCGCTGATCTCTACGATCGACTCGAAGCGGCGCTGCGCCGTGCGGCGGGACTCTCGTCACGACCGACCGGCGCCATCATTGCTGGACTCGGCGTTGCCGGGGACCACGGCGCAAAGGTTTAACCGAGCGATGGGCGCGCCGCCCGTCACCGCACAGCTGCTCGCCGTTGGCGAACTCTCCCCTGGACGCACCACCCTCCTGCTTCGTGTCCCTGAGCTGATCGCAGCCCTTCGACCAGGTCATGCACTCCACCTCGTTCACGCCGAGGCGGGTGGCTACCGACTCCGCCGCGTTGCACCAGTCACCAAGATTGATCTTCTCGCAGGGAGCGTTGAGGTTGCGCTGCTACCACGCGCCGATGGTGGTCGCGACTCACTCGCAGAGCTAACTGCGGGCGCACAGATTGCTGTGGTGGGACCGATCGGTCAGCCGATTGAGATTGATAGCGCATCACAGCAGTTCCTCATCGTCAGTGATGGTGAAGGCTTCGCCTGGGTTCGACTCCTTGCGGCGTCACTGATCAGTGCTAGCCGCAGCGTGGTGCTACTCGTAGAGGCGCGCACCGCAGTGGAGCTTCCCGCCGCCTCGCTCCTCCCCGAACAGGTTGAGATCGTGGTCGCAACGGAAGACGGAAGCCTCGGCCATCAGGGGAGCGCTGCAGACCTGATGTCAATGTATGCCGACTGGGCCGACCAGGTGATCGCCTCTGGCGAGCGCGGCCTCCTCAACGCTGTGACGAGCGCAGCGCGTGCAACGAGTGCGATTGATCGCACCACCGCAAAAGGGAAGCGGCGCTCGCGTCAAGCAGGAGGGGCGCCATGGCTGCAGCTCCTCATCTCGCACGAGATCGGATGCGGGAGCGGCGTCTGTGGTGGCTGCACATTTAGTAGTGCAAACGGGAGCGTGCGACTCTGCCGTGAAGGACCCGCCGTCTCCGCACCAGGACTCTCCGCTGGGATGAAGCGAGACTCGCGACCGTGGAGCGCGTGCGTCCAAACAGCGTTGAGGCACGATTCAGCCTGAGCGGCCAGCGTCCACTCCAGTTAGAGCGACCGATCGTCACAGCGAGCGGCGTACTCGGCTTTGGCGCTGAGGCAGGGGAGCTCGTTGACCTGCGCGATGTAGGACTCTTCGTGACGCGTGGCGTCTCGCTCGCCGCACGCGGCGGCGCTGGCCTGCCGCGTATGGTGGAGGTCCCTGGCGGGATGATGCATGCGATCGGGCGCGAGAACCCTGGTATTGATGAGGTGATTGATTGCCACGGTGCTGCATGGCGCGCCGCCCCCTGCGCGATCGCGATCTCACTCGTCGCCGCAGATCTCCCATCGCTCGGTAAGTTGATCGCGCGCCTTGAGTCACGCGCCGACCTTATTGGCGCAGATGCGTATGAGTTGGACCTCACCTTCTTGAGTGATGCGCTCGGCGGAAGGCGCTGGGAGAGTTCGCTCGAAGAGTCAACACGCTTCATTGATGCGGCGCGTGATAGCACCGAGCTGCCACTGATCGTTAAAGTGTCTCCAGATGTGGTGACGCCAGCGCAGTTTGCTGGAGCCGCAGCCGATGCAGGTGCCGACCTTCTCTCAGTGAGTGGATCACCTGTGGGCTTCCTGCCGAACCGCACGCGAGCGGCGAGCGCTCTGGCGGAGGGTGAGGGGGAGCTCTCTGGCCCACTGATTCGACCACGCGCACTCGCCGCTGTGGCGAACGCTGCGGCGAGTGGGGCACTCCCAATCATCGGTGGTGGTGGGATCGGATCGCCCGCCGATGCGCTTGATTACTTCGCCGCAGGGGCGCATCTCATCAGTTTGGGGAGCGCCCTCTGGGCTGATTCGGACCTGCCGCGCGCGGTGATTGAGTCGGCACGCCGCGCGGCAGCATCACGTGGTGGGTCCCGCGTTGCGGACCTTGT
>JACCDP010630495.1_pt1 | contig 30171 bp, 18 predicted proteins | sample 7445841 | NCBI WGS metagenome assembly JACCDP01 (sample SAMN15323441, study PRJNA562643) | freshwater metagenome | isolation source: river surface water | place: USA:Blue River Watershed | collected 2017-08-17 | reverse complement strand
GAGTCGAGCGGCCACGCCAGCCTCGCGCTCAGCATCACGGGAACGGCGGCGGCCCCGGTCATCGTCGGCAATGCGAGCGTCGACGGGCTGGGCCTTCGGCTCCACGACCTGCCCATCGAGGTGACGGACGGACGGGGCGGCGTGCTGTTCTCTCCCACCGCGGCCATGACGGACCGGCTGGAGGCCAACGTGAACGGCGCACGGGTGACGGTCAACGGCCACGTCGATCTCGAGACGTTCCGTCCTCAGGCCTTCGAACTGGGCCTCGAGCTGGGAGCGGTGCCGCTGCGGTGGGACGACATTCCCCTCGTCGTTTCCGGGACCCCGAGGCTCTCCGGCACGCTCGATGAGATGACCCTCGGCGGCGACGTCACCATCGACCGGTTCCGGTTCCAGCGTGACCTCGAATTGGAGCGCACGATCGTCGAGGCGGTCGAGTTGGCGCTGCAGCGCAGACCTCCACCGGTCCCGCGCATCTTCGAGCGCTCGAACGAGTTCCTGACGCTCGACCTGGGCGTTCACCTGGGCGACGTACGCATCGACAACAACCTGCTCAAAGCGGACCTGCGCGGCGACCTGCGCGCCACGGGCACCAATCGGCGGGCAGGGCTGCTGGGCGCCGTCACCTTCAACGACGCCCGCGCGGTGATGCGGGGCACGGAGTTCACGATCTCGTCGGGGGTCGTCAACTTCACCGAGCGCTACCGACTGCGGCCGGCCTTCGATCTTCGGGCCGACGCCCAGGTGCGCGACTACCTGATCCATGCGAACGCCAGCGGAACGGTCCAGCAGCCCCGCCTCGTGCTGACGAGTGAACCCGCCCTGCCCGAGGCCGACATCGTGACGCTGCTGACCATCGGCGTGACGAGCCGCGACTTCGACCGCACCGGCTCGGCGTCGGTGGGAGGCTTCCTGCTCGACGCCGCCTACAACGCCTCGGGCCTGAGCGACCAGGTGAAGCGGCTGCTTCCGAAGAACGAGCTGCTCAAGGACACGACCTTCCGGCTCACCAGCGCCTACAGCGAGCTGTCGGGCAACATCGAACCGATGGCGCAGTTCGAGGGCAAGCTTCACTTCGACGAACTCAAGCTCCGCGGGCAGGCGAGCCTCATCGGCCGCGGACGCCGGGCCCAGGCCGAGTGGCGCTTCTCAGACAACGTCAGCGGCGTCATGCAGGTCGACAGCGACAACCCCAGCGTCCCGACAGCCGACTACGGGGCAGACCTGCAGTGGCGTCAGGAGCGCCCGTGACACGTCTGGTCGCGCTGGCCTGCCTGATCGGGCTTCTCTCAGAGGCACCCTCGAAGGCCGAAGCCGACCTGTTCGGCCGGAGCGTGGGCAGCGTGCTGCTGACGGGCGCCCCCGCGGACTACCGAAGGCTCGCCCTGCTTCCGATCCGACCCGGACAGCCGCTGCTCCGGCACCAACTCCAGCAGAGTGTTCGCCTCCTCTATCGGACCGGGCGTTACGCGCGCGTCACCGCTTGGATCGAGGAAAACGGACCGGAATCGGTTTCGGTGGAGTTCCAGGTGGAGCCTGCGAGGCGCATCGCGCGAGTCTCGCTCGTCGGCGCAAGGAGCCTCGATGAGGGACGGCTGCTGCGCCTCGCAGACCTCCCGGCAGGAACGCCGTTCGAGTCCGACCGGCTCACACGCTCGGCGGCAGCGCTCGCCCAGGCCTACTTCCGAGGAGGATGGCGCGACGCACAGGTGCGCTGGGATGCCGAGGAGTCCGGCGGCGATCTCACGGTCGACCTCTCCATCTCGGAGGGCGACCCGACTCGGGTCGGAGCCATCGAATTCACGGGAGACGTCGGCCTGTCGCAGCCGGAACTCGAGGCGGCTCTCGGCCTGAAGCCGGGGGAGCGCCTCGACCTTGATCGCGTCGACGCAGGACTCGCCGCGCTCCGCGACCGCTTCCGCTCACGCGGCTTCCACCGCGCCCGTGTTCCCTTCCCCCGCATCGCGTCCGACGGCCTGCGGGCGCGCGTCACCCTGGAACTGGCGGCCGGTCCCCGCTTCGCATTTCAGGCCCGGGGCGCATCGTCGTTCCCGGAGGCCCTGCTGCTCGCGCAGCTTCGCTACACCGGCGCCGAACCATTGGACGGCCCTGTTCAGCAGGAACTGGCCGACCGTTTGAGGGATTTCTACGAAAAAGCGGGATTCCCGGAGGCGCGCGTCGTCGTTCGGGAGTCGTCGGTCCCGGTCGACGAGGCGGGCGGACGGGAGGTCGGCAGCGGTCGCTCCAGCGTCGAACCGTCGGCACTCACGACGTTGCCCGACGCGGACCGCCCCGAAGCCCCGCAGCACCTCGTCACGTTCATCGTCGAGGAGGGCACCCCGCGGCGCGTCCTCAGCCGAAGCTTCCCGGGAATGAGCGCCTTGGACGAAGACGACATCAACCGGCGCATCGACGTGCTGCTGGAAGACACGCTGCCGCCGGTGCTCGTCGGCGGCCGCTCGGCGGCGCTGCTCGAGGCGAACTGGGCCTCGGGCCATGGCCCCGACGGCAGCCCCGCACCATGGAGGGTCCGGCCTCACGAGGTCTTCTCGGCGGCGGCCTACCGCGCCGCCTGCGGACAGATTCAAGCGCTCTACAAGAGCGAAGGGTTCCTCGACGCGGAGGTCGGGCCCGCTCGGCTCGAGCTGCGCCCCGACGGCACCTCGAAGGCGGTCATTCCTGTCGTCGAGCGGGCGAGGACGGTGGTTCGGGCCGTCCGCATCGCCGGCGCGAGCGCCCTCTCGTCCGAGGTCCTGCGCCCCCTCGTCACCGTCGATGAAGGCGACCCGCTCAATTTCGCGGCCATCGAAGAGTCAAGGCAAGCGCTGGCGACCCAGTACCAATCGGCGGGCCACCTCTACGTTCAGGTCGAAGATCAGGAGCGGATCGATCCGACGACCCATGAAGCCGAGGTGCTGCTCACCATCGACGAGGGACCGCAGGTTCGCATCGGCCGCATCGAACTCAAGGGCGCCGCACGCACCGACCCGGCGCTCGTGCGCGGCATGCTGACGGTGAAGGAGGGCGACGTCCTGACGCCGCAGGGCCGCCAGGAGAGCGCCCGCAACATCCTCAAGCTGGGCGTCTTCGCCCAGGCCTCCCTCGAACTGCTCGACCCCGACACCGCCGAAGCAGAGAAGACGGTGATCGTCGAGGTGCGCGAGAAGCCCGGCTTCTCAATGGAACTCAGAGGGGGTGCGTCGTACGCCGACGGTCCTCGCGCCTCGGGGCAGGTGACGTGGGGCAACCTGCGCGGCCGCAACTGGACCGCCAGCCTCGCCGCCAAGCTGAACTGGCCGGTCTTCCGCTTCTGTCTCATCGAGGAGCCGGACCGCTGCACCTCGAGCGCCCTGCCCGACGTACCGCTCGAGCGGCGACTCAACGCCGGCCTCGTCGTGCCGCAGTTTCAGGCGGCCGGCCGGGCGCCCATGGACGTCCGACTGGACCTCGTCCACGAAGCGCTCATGCGGCCCAGCTACCAGCTGGCGAAGTTCGCCGGGCTGGTCTCGTTCGACGGCCTGCTCCGGCGCCGGCTCTTCGGCAAGGTCGAGACCAACCTGCTGCTCCAGGCCGAGCTGGAGCGGGACGCCTTCGCACGCCGCCGCTTCATTCCGCTCTTCCAGACCCTCGCCGATCGCCGCGCCCTGCTGCTCCCTCAGGGCACCCTGGTGCTCGCCAGCGTCCGGCCGGCGCTGACGCTCGACGCCCGCGACGACAAGATGAACCCGACGTCAGGCACGTTCCTCGGCGTCTCGATGGACCTGTCGAAGGCCCTCACCGCCGCCGACGAGAATGACGAGCCGTTCGACATCCAGATGCTGCGGCTGCAGGCGACGGTCAGCGGCTACGTGCCGCTCTCCGCTTCGCGCCGCGTGGTGCTGGCGCTCTCCGCCCGCGGCGGCCGAGTCTTCAAGAAGGAGGGCTCCAAGGTCATCGGCACGAAGCGCTTCTTCCTCGGCGGCACCCAAAGCCTGCGTGGATTCAGCGAGGACGGAGTCTACCCCGAAGACGTCCGCGGACGCCTGCGCGAAGCGCTCGACCGCTGCCGCGCTCTGGCCTCAGGACTCGGCTGCGACGAGGCCTCTCGCCGCCTCGCCTCGGGCGTCGTCGACCCCAGCCCGGGCGGCGAGCTGAGCCTGCTGGGCCGTGCGGAGCTCCGTGTGGGCCTCCTGTCGAGCCTCGACGGAGCGCTCTTCTTCGATGCTGGCAACCTCTGGTCCGACCCGGCGAACGCCGACCTGACGAAGCTGCGCTACACCGCCGGCCTCGGGGTGCGCTACCTGCTGCCCATCGGCCCGGCCGCCTTCGACTGTGGCGTCAACCTGAACCGCGACGCCGACTTCGGCGAGCCGCCGTTCCGGATTCACCTCGCCATCGGTCTTTTCTGAGAGCGGTCGATCACCTACTCGTGCGGCAACAGCTCGACCAGAGCGAGAAGCTTTCGCACCGTCGACAGTGGCAGATCGTCGATGTGACGCTTGAGCCGCCGGTGCTCGGGACTGTCGGCGCATGAATCGGCCGCCATGAGCGACTGGTCCCGGCCGACGAGTGAATCGAGCGTCAGGTCGAGCACGGTGGCGATTCGGCCCAGCGTTTCGACCGTCGGCAGAATCGCCCCAGTCTCGGCACGCGACAGACTCTCGACCGTGATCTCCACGGCTTCGGCCAGCTGTGCCTGCGTGAAGCCCCGCGCAAGGCGGGCCTTCCGGATGGAGACACCGACCACGTTGTCTGCAGCGCTGCGGCGCTTTCGGGCCATGTCATCAAGGTTGACGCATGACCCAATCCACGAGAATGATGCATGATTTGACCAAATGGGTTGATACATGGTCCTATGCGTGCTGCATCCACGCCACGTGCGGGTGCCGGGGCATGCCGCCCAGGCCGAGGGGTGCGGGGAGTCCGGTAATGAAGTTCGTGAAATTCGTAAGTGTGGCGCTGATGGTGGCCGCGGCATCGGCGTGTGGGGCCGAAGAAGCGTCCACCTGCACCCCGACTGGGACTTGGGCCTTCACCGAATCCAAGACTGGCGGGACGTGTCCGGATTCGATTGCCTCTGCTTCAACGACCGCATTCACGATCGCAGCATCCGGAGCCGGCTACACCTTCACACAGCTTGATTCGTCGGGACAGCCCGTTCCCGGAACCAACTGCTCGGGAACTGTTAGCTCGGCCTGCCGACTGCAGGTGAGCTGCGCGGTTCAAGTTGGGGAGCTCGAGGGACGCAACCTGAGCGCGAGCATTTCGTATGACGTTACGATTGCGGACGCCGCTGCTACAGGCACAGAGTCCGGAACCATCACCGCAACCCCTGTTGATGGAGGCGACGCCGAGACTTGCAACGCGAACTTCTCGATTAGCGGTACGCGCAAGTAACTCTGCCTCCCTGACTCCCCCGCCCGCATCGGCCCGACCAAGGCTGACGCGGGCGGCGGCGTTTTTGCCCCCCGTCGATCCGTGCCTCACGGCGGCGCCTTTTCTTTTGACAAGGTGGGGGTGCGTCTGTACGGTCCGCCGCCCAAATTCGGGGATTCGCCCGCCTTCGGCGCTGCCCGGGAGTGTTTTTCCCGGCCGGCCTCGCGTCGGGCAAGGCAGTCGGGTCCATGACATCGTTCGTCGACAGTTTGAGCGAAGGCGCTGCCCGCATCAGCCAGCTCGTTGATCAGGCCAAGGGGCTCCCCGGCTGGTTCACCTACGGCGTCCTCGGCATCTACTTCGCGCTGCTGCTCGTGCTGTCGCTCTACGGCTCGCACCGGTATTACATGAGCTACCTGTACTACCGGTACAAGGGCAACCTGCCGATGCCGAAGGGCAACCTCGAGCGGCTGCCTCGCGTCACGATTCAACTCCCGATCTTCAACGAGATGTACGTCTGCGAGCGGCTCATCGACGCCGTCTGCGCCATCGAGTACCCGCGCGAGCTGTTCGAAGTGCAGGTGCTGGACGACTCGACCGACGAGACCTGCGGCATCGCGAAGAAGGCGGTCGACGGCTGGAAGGCCCGCGGCATCGACATCGTCTACCTTCACCGCGAGAATCGGCAGGGCTTCAAGGCCGGCGCCCTTCAGGCGGGGCTCGAGACGGCGAAGGGCGAGTTCGTCGCGGTCTTCGACGCCGACTTCGTCCCGGGCAAGGACTTCCTCCGCAAGACGGTCCATTACTTCTCGGACCCGAACGTCGGCATGGTGCAGGTGCGCTGGGAGCACCTGAACCGCGAGTTCTCGGTTCTGACGCACGCCCAGGCGGTCTTCCTCGACGGCCACTTCGTCATCGAGCACACGGCGCGCAACCGCTCGGGCCGCTTCTTCAACTTCAACGGCACGGCGGGCATCTGGCGCCGCGATGCGATTCACGCGGGTGGCGGCTGGCAGCACGACACGCTGACCGAAGACCTGGACCTCTCGTACCGCACGCAGCTCGCCGGCTGGAAGTTCGTCTACCTGCCCGACGTGGTGAGCCCCGCGGAGGTGCCGGTCGAGATGAACGCCTTCAAGAGCCAGCAGGCGCGCTGGGCGAAGGGCTCCATCCAGACGGCGAAGAAGCTGCTCCCGCGCATTCTGAAGTCGGACCTGCCGAACTCGGTCAAGAGCGAGGCGTTCTTCCACCTGACGGCGAACGTCTGCTACCCGATGATGGTCCTGCTGACCATCCTCATGCCGCTGTCGATGGTGCTCCGCTCGGCGCAGGGCTTCTACGCGGTCATCATTCTCGACCTGCCGTTCTTCGTCGCAGCGACCATGAGCGTCTCGAGCTTCTATCTCGCCTCCCAGCGCGAGATCGGGATGCCGACGCGCGAGCGCATCAAGTACCTGCCGTTCGTCATGGCCATCGGCATCGGCATGTGCCTGTCGCAGGCCAAGGCCGTCATGGAGGGGCTGTTCGGCCACGAGAGCGAGTTCACCCGCACGCCGAAGCTGGGCGTCGAGGGGAAGGCGGCGAAGCCCGTCGCGGCCAAGAAGTACAAGGGCCTGAAGAATGCGCTGCCGGTGGTCGAGATCGCCTTCGGCCTCTACCTCACGGTGTCCATTCTGATCGCCATCACCGACGCGCACCGCTACTTCTCGCTGCCGTTCCTCCTGCTGTTTCAGGGCGGCTTCCTCTACGTCGGCGGCATGAGCCTCCTGCAGGGCCGGATTTTCCGGACCTAGCGGCGGCGCATACCGCTAGGCGACGCTGCCCCCGCTCGGCGCGCGCCGGTCGGGGGTTCTTCGTTTCTCGAAGCGTCAGAGGCCGAGGGTGCGGCCCATGGAACGGGCGGCGATCATCGCTCCCAGCGTGACGCCCACGGCGCCCTGCCCCGGGAACACGCAGTCACCGGCATGCCACAGTCCGGGCAGCTCTCCGCGGTGTCCGAGGGCGCGGAAGTTCGCCGTCTCCATGGTCTGCGGCACGCCCCCCACGCGGCCCAAGGGGCGACGCGTGAAGCGTTCGAAGGTGCGCGGCGTGGCGGGCATCAGCCGCTCCACCGCGCCCGAGAGACCCGGCACGGCACGGTCGGCCAGGGCCAGCATCTCGCGCGTCAGCGCGTCACGCCGCGCGGCGTAGTCCTCGGGCGTGAGAGCCCACCAGGCGGCAGCGTCGGTGTGGGTCGAAATCGTGACGGCGTGCTTTCCAACCGGCGCGCGCGTGGTGTCCCACGACGGAGAGGTCGAGATGAAGATCGAGTTGCCCTCGTCCAGCGGCCGGCCGTTGTCGCCCACGGCCATGACGAACGGCGGCGGCTCGCCCTGCAGCGCGCGGCCGTCCACCGCGAGATAGAGCACGAAAGCGCCCCAGCCTTTTTCCGCGCGTTTCGCACGCTCGTCGAGAAGCGGCCGCAGTTCGGTAGGCAACAGCTTCGCCGCGCCGTCGGCCGGCACCGCGCACAGCACCTCGCCCAGATGCACTTCGCCCTTCTCGTCCCGCACGCCGACAACACGGCCGTGCTCGATTTCGAGCTGAACTGCAGGTCGGCGAAACAGCGCCCGGCCGCCGCTCTTCACGAACGATTGGAGCAGGTCGCGCGAGACGCGACCGAGTCCGCCGGCGACGTACTGGCAGCCGTAGCGATAGATGTCGAGCGCGAGCGCGCCGTTCGGAAAAGGGCATTCGGTCGTGTCGGACTGCATGGCGTCGAGGATCTGCGCCCTGCACATGGTCCGGTGCTCTTCGTCGCGCATCTCGGCGGCCTCGAGCGCCTCGTCCACCGTCGTCCCGAACGAGGGCAACGCTCGAACGGAGCCCGGATTCGCGAGTCCCGACACGCCGAGATCGATGAGGTCTCGCACGCTCTGGACGGGCATCGCAGGGAGGCCGGCAGAAGCCTGCCGAGTGGCCTTCGCGACGCTGGTCACCCGAGACCAGAAGCGCTCCAGCGCCCCGCCAGAGGCCCCGAAATGACGACGCAGCTCCTCTGCCCACAGCGCTCGGTCGTTGTGGACGCGCACGCTGCGGCCGGGCAGGTCGACGTCGTAGCAGAAGGGCAGCTCCCGAAAGCCGGGCTCCAGCCCCAGCTCCCGGTAGACACGATCGTGAATGCCGCCCGACTCGAAGCCCGTGGCGATGGTGGCGCCGACGGCGAAGCTGTATTCGCCCTTGCGGAACCAGCCGGCGCAACCGCCCGGCAGCGCATGAGACTCGAGCAGCGTGACTGAGGCGCCCCGCTTCTGAAGCAGCGCAGCAGCGGTCAGGCCGGCGACACCGGCACCGACGACCACGACCGATTTCCCAGAGGCGCTCATTACGGACGAGCGGCGAGTGGCAGCTGCTCGGGCACCTGGTGCTCCATCCGGTCGCGCTTGGTCTCGAGGTAGGCGCGGGCGAGCGGGTTCGACGGCACCACGACCGGAACGCGCTCTGCGACGGCGATTCCGAGGCTCTCGAGCGCCCTCGCCTTCGCCGGGTTGTTCGTCATCAGCGAGACCGTGCCGACGCCGAGGTGGCGCAGCACCGCAGCCGCCGCGTCGTAGGCGCGCGCATCGTCGGGCAGCCCCAGCAGGCGGTTCGCATCGACCGTGTCGGCGCCGGCCGCCTGGAGTGCGTAGGCGCGCAGCTTGTTTGCCAGCCCGATTCCGCGCCCCTCCTGACGGAGATAGACGACGAGGCCGCGGCCTGCGCGATGAATCTCTTCAAGCGCGTGCGCCAGCTGATTGGCGCATTCGCAACGGTGCGAGTGCAGCACCTCGCCGGTGAAGCATTCGGAGTGCATCCGCACCAGCACCGGTCCCGGCGCGTTCAGGTCTCCGCACGAGATGGCGAGATGCTCCGCCGGGGCGCCGTCGAACCGGAACAACCGGACGTCGAAGGTGCCATGGTCGGTCGGCAACGCCGTACGGGCCTCGACGACGAGGCGACCATCGGCCGACTGCTCGGCAGGCTGCTTCAGACGCTCGGCCAGCTCCTCGAGTGAAGGAGCGGCCCCATCTCGCTTGGAGGCCCTCGCCCGGTAACCCGCGGCGGCGTTCGGCAAGCTGATCACCTTCATCGGCATCTCCTCGGGCCAGCGGCCGGACGGCCTGCGGCTACTTTCGTTCGAAGGTCAGATGCCCGGCCCGGCCCGGAGGTTTCAGGAAAGCCGTCCGAGGTCGAAATCGGTCGCTGCGCGGGCGGATACCCTTCCCCGTGCCCGCTGCGGTGTCTAACATCGCGGGATCCGAACGTCTTCCGCGGCCGACCGCCGGCCGCCCCGGGGCAATGCGATGCCGACCAAGGTGCTTTCGATGGTTCTTGCCGGTGGCGAAGGCCGCCGCCTCGACCCGCTGACCCGCGACCGCGCGAAGCCCGCCGTTCCATTCGGCGGCCGCTACAGGATCATCGACTTCGTGCTGTCGAACCTGATCAACAGCGGCCTGTTCCACATCAAGATCCTGACGCAGTACAAGAGCGAGTCGCTCAACGCCCACCTCTCGCGCGCCTGGCACCTGTCGAACGTCCTGGGCCACTACATCGAGACGGTGCCGGCGCAGATGCGAACGGGGCCCGATTGGTACAAGGGCTCGGCGGACGCCATCTACCAGAACCTCAACCTCATCACGGACGAGGAGCCGGACCACGTGCTGGTCTTCGGCTCGGACCACATCTACCGGATGGACGTGCGGCAGATGCTGGAGCTCCACGCGACGACCGGGGCCGACTGCACCATCGCGGCCATCCCGGTCCCCATCCGCGAGGCGCACCAGTTCGGCATCTGCGAGGTCGATGCAGAGGGCCGACTCATCCGGTTCCTCGAAAAGCCGAAGGACCCGCCGCCCATGCCCGGCCGGCCCGACATGGCCCTCGCCTCCATGGGCAACTACCTGTTCAAGACCGACGTGCTGGTCCGCGAAGTGACCCGCGACGCCGCCACGCCCGGCGCACACGACTTCGGCAAGTCGATCATCAGCGAGATGTTCAAGACCTCGCGCGTGATGGTCTACGACTTCGCGAAAAACGTCGTCCCCGGTCAGGGCGAGCGCGAGCGCGGCTACTGGCGCGACGTCGGCACCATCGAATCGCTTTACTCGGCGAACATGGACCTCGTCGACATCGACCCGATTTTCTCGCTCTACAACGACAAGTGGCCGCTTCACACGATGCAGTACGACGCGCCCCCGGCGAAGTTCATCTTCTCCGACCGCGAGGGCGGACGCGTCGGGTTCGCCACGGACTCGCTGATCAGCGAGGGCTGCATCATCTCGGGCGGCCACATCCACCGCACCATCCTGTCGCCCAAGGTGCGCATCAACTCGTACGCCGACGTCAGCGAGTCGATCCTGTTCGAGGGCGTTCAGATCGGCCGTCACGCGCGCATTCGCCGCGCCATCATCGACAAGAACGTCGTCATCCCGCCCAGCACGGAGATCGGCTACGACCTCGAGGCCGACCGGCGCCGCTTCCCCGTCAGCGACTCGGGAATCGTCGTCATCCCGAAGGGCATGAAGCTCACCTGACGGAACGCCTCGCGGAGGCCGCGATGCCCATTCGCCTCGCCATCCTCTGGCACATGCACCAGCCGATGTACGTCGAGCCGGCCTCCGGCGACGTCCTGTTGCCGTGGGTAAGGCTGCACGCGACGCACGCCTACACCGACATGGCCCGCGTGCTGGAGCGATTTCCGCGTGTGAAGGCGACGGTCAACATCGTGCCAAGCCTCGTCGAACAGCTCGAGGACGCGTCCCGCCGGCGTCGCCGGGAGCAGTACCTCGACGCCTCGCAGAAGCCCCCCGAGGCAATGTCCGCCGACGAGCGCCGCTTCGTCCTGCGCCACTTCTTCATGGCGAGCAGGGAGAGGTTCATCCGGCCCGTTCCGCGCTACGCGGAGCTGCTCGACAAGCGGGGCGAAGACCTCGACGATATTGCCCCGGGCCGCTTTTCGGATCAGGAGCTTCGCGACCTTCAGGTGCTGTTCAACCTCGCGTGGATGGGGTTCGCTGCGCGTGAGATCGAACCCGACGTCGCCCGGCTCATCCACAAGGGACGAGACTACGACGAGGCCGACAAACAGGCCCTGTTCGCAGCTCAGCAGCGCATCGTCGCGGGCGTCCTGCCGCGATGGCGCCGCCTCGCCGAAGCCGGTCAGGTCGAACTTTCAGCGACGCCGTACTTCCACCCGATCCTCCCTCTGCTCATCGACAGCGACGCGGCCCGAAGAAGCCGGCCCGACGACGCGCTGCCGCCACGATTCTCCCGCCCCGACGACGCACGCGAACAGGTCCGACGCGCCCTCGCGATGCACGAGGCGACCTTCGGTTCACGGCCCGTCGGCATGTGGCCTGCGGAGGGCTCGGTCTCGCCGGAAGCGCTGGACCTGCTCGCCTCCGAAGGCGTGAAGTGGGTGGCAACGGACGAAGCCATCCTGCAGCGCTCACGCCCCGGTCCGAAGCAGCGCGGGGAGCTGTACCAGCCTTTCGCGGTCGTCACGCCGCATGGTCCGGTTTCCATTGCGTTTCGTGATCGCACGCTGAGCGACCGGATCGGATTCTCGTACAGCCGCATGCCCGCCGGCGAGGCCGTGAAGGACCTCCTGGGACAGGTGGCGCGCGCGCACCACGAGGGCCGCAGTGCCGGTCTCGCACGTCCCACGCTCTTCGTCGTACTCGACGGAGAGAACGCATGGGAGCACTACGAAGGCCACGGAGAGGCGTTCCTGACGGCGCTGCACACGGCCCTGGAACAGCATCCGGAAATCGAAACCGTCACCTTCTCGGAGGCCCTCGCGCACCCGACCGCACGCATTGAGACGCTGCACTCGGGCTCCTGGATCAACGCGAACTACCGCGTCTGGATCGGCCACCCGGAGGACAACCTGGCGTGGAGCCTGCTGGGAGAGGTCCGGGGCATGCTCGCGCGGCACGAACAAAGCCGCGATGTCCCGACAGACCGCCTCGCCGAGGCGCATCGACTGCTCCTGTCCGCCGAGGGGTCCGACTGGTTCTGGTGGTACGGCGACGAGTTCGACACCGACAACGCCGCCGAGTTCGACCGGCTCTTTCGTGAGCGGCTCATCCGTGCGGCCTCGCTGCTGGGCGAAACGCCACCCGCTCGCCTCAGCAGTCCGCTCAGCGCACGCGCCGCCACCCAAGGGAATCGACAAAGCCCCCACGAAACGCCCGTCGCGCTGCTTTCGCCCCGCCTCGATGGCCGAGGAGGGAGGCTCTCCGATTGGTGGGGCGCGGGCCGCTTCGCGCCGCAGACGGCCCAGGGCGCCATGTTTCAGGGCGAAGGCCTCATTTCACGCGTCGACTACGGCTTCTCGGCCGACACGCTCTTCCTCCGGCTGCACACGCGCGAGCCGATGCGTGGCGTCGGAATTCGCATCACGGCGCGGCAGGTCGATCGTGCGACGACACTCGATGGACGAATCGAGGTGGATGGGCGCGTCACCGGTCTCGGCCTCGACGGGCAGGCCGACCGAACGGTCGACGTCGGCATCTCCCTCGCGGCGCTCGCTGTCGCCACGGAACCGTTCTCACTGGAGCTCGCCCTGCTCGCCGAGGGCAAGACCCTGGAGCGCATTCCGCACCGCGACGCGTGGCTCGTGACGCCGCCCGACGCCGATTTCAGTCGAAAGCACTGGTTCGCCTGACGCTGGAAAGTTCGCGTTCGCCGGCCGCGGCGCTATGGTTCCCCTCGCGATGCCGCACGAGCTGACCAAGGCAGGGTTCGTCCCGCAGTTCCCGCGCCGCAGCGGGCCGGCTTGCCTCGTCACCATCTACGGCCGCGATCTCGGGCGCCGCTGGATGCTCGACGGCACCTCTTTCGTCATCGGCCGCGGAGACGCCTGCCAGGTGATGCTCGACATGGAGAACGTCTCGCGCCGCCACTGCGAGATCGTCCTCGCCCCGAACGGAGCTCACCGCGTCTCGGACCTGCGCTCGACGAACGGAACCTTCGTCAACAACGACGAATTGAAGGCCCCGCGCGACCTCCGCAGCGGAGACCTGCTCAAGGTCGGCGGCACCGTCTTCAAGTACCTGGACGGCGACAGCCTCGAGAGCCTGTTCCACGAAGAGATTTACCGGATGACCATCGTCGATGGTCTGACACAGGTGTTCAACAAGCGCTACCTGCTGGAGTTTCTGGACCGCGAGATGTCCCGCTGTCTCCGGTACGGGCGGGCCCTCTCCCTGCTCATGATCGACCTCGATCACTTCAAGCGAATCAACGACACCCATGGCCACATCGCCGGCGATCACGCGCTCCGCGAGGTCGCGCAGGCCATCGCGAAGCACGTTCGAAAAGAGGAGTGCTTCGCGCGTTACGGCGGCGAGGAGTTCGCGCTCGTCATGCCGGAGGCCGACCCCATCCGCGTCCGCGCCTTCGCCGAGAAACTCCGAAGCGCGGTCGCCGCGCTCGATCTCCGCTTCGAAGGCCGCACCATGCCCGTCACGCTCTCGATCGGCATCGCCAACATGACGGCCGAGACGACCGAGCCCGAGCATTTCCTCGCCGCTGCCGATGCACGCCTCTACGAAGCCAAGCGCGACGGCCGCAACCGCGTCGCCGGCTGACCGCGACGGAGCTCCCGTGTCCGAACCGATCGACATCTCGCCCACCCGCCGGTTCCGCGACACGCTCGTACGGCTCCTCGTCGCACCGGAATCGGGTCCCGCGGCCCTTCTCGTGGACCTCGACGACGAGAGCGCCCTGCTCCACCTGGTCGCCGAGGGCGCGCCCGCGCTGCTCCTGACATGGAGCGACGGCGATGACGGGCGGTTGACCCGTCACCACGATCGCGTGCAGCGCTTCGCCCGGAGCGTGCCGGCCGGGGGCCACATCGTCGTCATCGGGGGCGCAGCAGACGCGCAGCTGTTCCTGAGCGACGTCCCGAGCGGACACCACCGTCACCACGTCGGCCCCGACGGCGTCGTCTGGTCGAGCGGCTCACCGATACCGGCGCTGGAGCATGCGGTTCGCGACACCATCGAGAACGACCGCCGCCTGCCACTCATCGACCCATCGGAGGTCGCCGCCAGCCGCGCGCGCCTGCACGCCGAGGCCGGCAGCGAGTCGGCATTCGTCGACGAACTCCATCGCCGCAAGCCCATCGCGACACCGGCCATCGTCGCGATCTGTCTGCTGATCTTCGGCCTCGAGAGCATGTGGGAGGAGCCGGTCATCGCGCTGGGCGCCACCAACGGCGAGCTGATTTTCCAAGGCCAATGGTGGCGGCTCTTCACCGGCATGTTCCTCCACGGCGGCGCCATGCACGTCGCCGCGAACATGTGGTCGCTCTGGGCGCTCGGCCGGTTTCTCGAACAGCTGCTCGGCACGCCGCGCTTCGTGTTGCTCTACCTGGCCTCGGGAGTCGCGGGCGCAGCGCTCTCCAGCACCGTCCGTCCGGAGGTCGTCAGCGTCGGCGCCTCGGGCGCCATCTTCGGCCTGCTGGGAGCTCTCGCCGCCATCGCGTTCCGCCGCGCCCACGGCCTGCCTGGAGCCCTCGTCGCGAACCTCAAGCGCACCATCTGGCAGCCGATCCTCATCAACGCCTTCATCTCGTTCCTGCCTGGCATCGACGCCTGGGCACATGCCGGCGGCGCCGCTGCAGGGCTGGTCATCGTCGCGACCGGAAGCCTGGACGGCGGCCTCCCGAGAGCCCGGCGCCCCAAGTCCTAAGGGGTCGCGGGCCGCTGCCGCCGAAGCCGCAGACGACGCCCGGGAATTGCTTCTGCGTCTTCGTTGACACCCCCCCGACCGTCCGTTAGCTTCCGCCGGTTTTCAAGGGCCACCCTTGGTGGCCTGCAGCCTCACCCAAGGGGTGTCCGCGTGTCGACCGCGCCTGCCACATCGCCCAGCCCGTTCACTGCCGCAGAGCAGAAGATCTTCGACGAGAAGACCGCCGAGATCTTCCCCAAGTACCCGTCCGAGCGCCGCAGCGCCGCGCTGATCCCCGTGCTTCACGTCGCACAGGAGATCCACGGCTGGCTCAAGCCCGAAGCGATGGATTACGTGGCCGGTGTCGTCGGCGTGCCCGGCACCCGCGTCCGCGAGGTCGTCACCTTCTACTCGATGTTTCACCTGAAGCCCGTCGGCAAGAAGCACGTGCAAATCTGCGTGAACCTCGCCTGCTGGCTGCGCGGCTCGGACAAACTCGTCGAGGCCTGCGAGAAGCACATCGGCCCGGTCCAGAACCAGCCCACCGCCGACGGCAAGCTGTCGTGGTGCGAGGTCGAATGCCTCGCCTCCTGCACCATGGCGCCCGGCGCCATGATCAACGACAAGTACATCGAGCCCCTCACGGTCGAGGCCCTCGAGGCCGAGCTCAAGAAGTAGCGGCGAGAGCCTCGATTTTGGCCCGCACCCCGGAGTCCACGCCATGCAGATGAAGCTCGTCTCGAAGAACTGGGGCACCAAGGAGAGCTGGACCCTCGCCGCCGCGAAGGCCGCTGGCACCTACAAGACGCTTGAAAAAGCGCTCTCGATGACCTCCCAGCAGATCATCGACGAGGTGACCAAGTCGAACCTCCGCGGCCGCGGCGGCGCCGGCTTCCCCACCGGCATGAAGTGGTCGTTCGTCGTCAAGGAGAAGGCAAACCCGAAGTACCTCGTCATCAACGGCGACGAGGGCGAACCGGGCACCGTCAAGGACCGCTTCATCCTGTCGGAAGACCCGCACATGTTCATCGAGGGCTGCCTCATCGGCGCCCATGCCCTCGGCGTGCCGGCCGTCTACGTCTACTGCCGCGGCGAGTTCTACCACCAGATGTCGCGCCTCCAGCAGGCCATCAACGACTGCTACAAGAACGGCCTGCTCGGGAAGAACATCCTCGGCAAGGACGGCTTCAACGTCGACATGTACGTGCACCCCGGCGCGGGCGCCTACATCTGCGGCGAAGAGACCGCCCTGCTGGAGAGCCTCGAGGGCAAGAAGGGCTGGCCCCGCCTCAAGCCGCCGTTCCCCGCGAACGCCGGCCTCTTCGGCAAGCCCACCGCCGTCAACAACGTCGAGACGCTCGCGGCCATCCCCGGCATCCTCGAGATGGGCGGCGAGAACTGGGCCAACCTCGGCGCCCCCAAGAACGGCGGCACCCGCCTCATCGCGGTCAGCGGCCACGTCGTGAAGCCCGGCACCTACGAGGTGACGATGAACACGACGCTCAAGGAGATCATCTACGACATCTGTGGCGGCATCCCGAACGGCCGCAAGCTGAAGGCCGTGGTCCCGGGCGGCTCGTCGGCGCCCATCCTGACGGCCTCGGAAATCGACGCGATGATCGACTTCGACACGATGAAGTCGCTCAAGACCATGGCCGGCTCGGCGGGCATCATGGTCATCGACGACACCGTCAACATGGCCCTCGCCCTCCACAACGTCGTGCGGTTCTACTCGCACGAGAGCTGCGGCCAGTGCGCCCCCTGCCGCGAGGGCACCGGCTGGATGTACCGGCTCCTCAACAAGATCGTCAGCGGTCAGGGCGAAGTCCGCGACGTCGAGCTGCTGGATCAGGTCGCGAAGCAGGGCGAAATGCGGACCATCTGCGCGCTGTTCGACGGCTGCGCCGGCCCGGTCCGTTCCTACGTCGCCAAGTTCAAGGAGGACTTCCTCCAGCTGGTGAAGCCGTCCGCGCCCGGCCACAAGAGCCTGCCCATCGCCGCAGCGCATCAGGCCCACGCCTAGCCTTCCCCCAGCACCACCGTCCTCGCGAGCCCTCTTCCCAACCGGGAGAGGGCTTTCGCATTTCGGAAACTTTTCGATGCGTCCGGCAGATCGTCCGCAGGCGACGTGCGTTCTGGCTACTGTCCACGCCTTCCGGAGGTCCTCATGCCCGCCCGCGTTCTCCTCGCCGCCGCCCTCCTCGCAGGGGGCTGCACGACTGCTGCCCGATTGCCCTCGGCCCCACCGGATGAGGCCCCGGCGTCGGTGAGCGTCGTCGCGACCCCGGCCGACCCCATCGCCACCGACCTGGCAGACGAGACGGAAAACGTCGGCGCGCGCACCGTGCGCCCACCCGCGGCCGCAGAGCCCGCTCCGCCCCCATCACCGCGCGTCGCAGACCTGCCGGAAGCCGCCACGCTCGCCGCCCGCATCGAGGGCTACTACGAAGACCACTCGGGCCAGCGCGGCCACATCCAGACCGACAAGCCGCTGTACAAGCCCGGCGAGACCATCTGGTTCAAGGCCTGGACGCTGGCCGCCCGCTCGCTTGCCCTGCCGCAGGGCGACGAGACCGGCGTCACCGCGAAGCTCGTCAGCCCCAAGGGCGCCGTCGTTCTCGAGACCCGCGTTCGCGAGCGGGAAAGCGCGCTCTCCGGCGCCTTCGACCTGCCCGCCGACGTGCCCGGCGGCGAATATACCCTGAAGATGGAATACAAGGACGCCGCCTTCGAGCGCGGCGTCGTCGTCGCCAGCTACGAACCGCCGCGGCTCAAGCAGAAACTCGAGTTCCTCCGAAAGGCGTTCGGCGAAGGCGACGAGGTCAGCGCCACCTTCGAGGTCAAGAGGCCCACCGGCGAGCCGCTCGCGAAGAAAGAGGTGGCGGCCGCCATCCAGCTCGACGGCAGCGAACTGCCGCGGCTCACCCTCACCACGAACGCCGACGGCGGCGCCGTGGTCCGCTTCCGCCTCCCGGAAAAAATGGCGCAGGGCGACGGCCTCCTCACCGTGCTGGTCGACGACGGCGGCGTCACCGAGTCGATCTCCCGGCGCATCCCGATTGTCCTCAAGAAGGTGCAGCTGAGCCTCTATCCGGAGGGCGGCAAGCTGGTCGAGGCCCTCGAGAGCCGCCTCTACTTCGAAGCCCGAACCCCGCTGGGCAAGCCCGCCGACGTCGCCGGCCGCATCGTCGATGACCTCGGCAACCCGGTCGCCACCTTCGAGAGCTACAAGAACGGCCTCGGCCGCGTCACCTTCACGCCGGCAACGGGGCGCCGCTACCACGCCGAGCTGACGCGGCCCACAGGCATCTCCGAGCGCTACACGCTTCCCCTGGCCGAGTCCGGCGGCTGCGTGCTGCGCACCTTCGACGACCCCGACACGCGCGAAGAGGCCATACGCGTCCGCGTCGCCTGCACCGAAGCACGCCGCGTCGTCCTCTCCGCAATGATCCGCGAGATGCCCATCGACGCCGCCGTCGTCGACGTCCGTGAAGGCACCCCGGCCATCATCCACCTCTCCTCGAAAACTCCGGCGATCGCCCGGGCGCAGGGCGTCGCGCGCATCACGCTGTTCGACGACAGGCTCGAGCCGCTCGCCGAACGCGTCGTCTTCCGCAACCGCCGCGGAGGCATCTCCATCGAGCTCGCGACGAACCAGGCCGCCTACACCCCGCGTGAACAGGTCAAGGTCGAGCTCAAGGCCACCGACTCCGCCGGCACGCCGCTTCAGGGAGCCTTCGCCGTCAGCGCCGTCGACGACACCGTCGTGAGCTTCGCCGACGACAAGAGCGCGCACCTGCTCTCAAAGCTGCTCCTCGACCCCGAGATGCCGCGAAAAATCGAGGAGCCAAACTTCTACTTCGACACCACCGAGCCGAAGAGCGCCCTCGCCATGGAGCTGCTCATGGGAACGTGGGGCCACACTCAGTTCGCCTGGCGTGAAGTGAAGTCGACCGATCCCGACCCGCAGAAGCGCAGGGCACTCCGCGAAGAGCGCGCACGCCGCGAGGCCGAGGAGCGCGAGCAGGAGGAGCGCCGCCGTCAGGTCTGGATGATGCCGATGGCGGTCGGAGGAATGCCCGAAGGGGCGGCACGTCAGAAGGGCGGTGTGAAGCGCATGGGCCGCATGGAAGAGGCCGCCATCCCCATGGCCGCCGCAGCCATGGAGGCCCCGATGCCGATGCCCGCGCCGCCCGCCGGGGCCGTCGCTCCGCGCCCCATGCGCCCCGGCCTCGTGCAGCCGCACCGCCCCATCCTGCCGGCGCCGCCCATCGGCGAGCGTGTCGACCAGGGAGCCCACAGGCGCGCCAACATGGTCGAGCCAAAGGACATGGTCCTGCAGGAGGACCGCGACTGGAAGAAGGAGGCGATCGCCGGAGACCGGGTCCGCCCGCCGGCCGGATGGGCGCCCGTCCGCGTCTTCCCGCTCCCCGCCTACGTGCCCGGTGAGATCGCCGCCGTCCGCAGCGACTTCCGCGAGACGGTCTTCTGGAACCCGAACGTCCGCACCGGCACCGACGGCCGCGCCACGTTCAGCTTCCCGCTCTCCGACGCCGTCACCTCGTTCCGACTCTTCGCCGAGGGCGCGGCCGGCGGACTCGTCGGCAGGAGCGAGAAGGTGTTCAGCTCGACCCTGCCGCTCAGCCTCTCCGCGAAGCTGCCCGTCGAAGTCAGCGCAGGTGATCGAATCCTTCTTCCGGTGACGCTCTCGAACGAACTCAACCGCGACGTGCCCGCCAGCCTCGACGCCGTCTTCGGCGAAGGCCTGCGCCTCGCCACGCCGCCCGGCGCCCCCGGCACGCTCTCCGCCCACTCGCGCAAGAGCCTGACCTATCCGCTCGAGGTCACCGCCACCGCCGGCCGCATCCCGCTGAAGTTCAAGACCGCCGCCGGAGCGTTCTCCGATGAGCTCTCGCGCGAGCTGACCGTGACACCGCTCGGTTTCCCGCAGCTCGCGTCGAAGAGCGGCCAGCTGAGCGCCGCCGTCACGCACGAGCTCGATCTCGCCGGAGCGCTCCCCGGCAGCATCCAAGGCACGCTCAAGCTCTACCCCAGCCCCGTCGCGACCATGCTCTCGGGCCTCGACGGCATGCTCCGCCAGCCGTTCGGTTGCTTCGAGCAGACCTCCAGCACCAACTACCCGAACGTGATGATCACGCAGTACCTGAGGGAGCACGACGTCGCCGACACCGCCCTGCTCGAGAAGAGCGCGAAGCTGATCGACGAGGGCTACCGGCGCCTCGTCGGCTTCGAGAGCCCGAAGAAGGGCTACGAGTGGTTCGGCGGCGACCCCGGCCACGAGGCGCTCACCGCCTACGGCCTCGTCGAGTTTGATGACATGCGCCGCGTCTTCGGCGGCGTCGACGACGGCATGATCGCCCGCACGGCGAACTGGCTGAAGTCCCGCCGCGACGGCCAGGGCGGCTACCTCCGCGATCCCAAGGCGCTGGACTCGTTCGGCCGCGCCGACCCCGAGGTGACGAACGCCTACATCACCTGGAGTCTCGCCCAGGTTCACACCACAGGCATCGAGAAGGAGCTCGCCGTCCAGGCCGAGGCCGCGCGTTCCGTCATCGACGCCTACCGCCTCGCCCTCGCCGCCCACGCGCTGCTCGTCACGCCGCCGCTGCGCGCCCAGGGTCTCGACGCCGCGCGCCGCCTCGCCGCCCTGCAGGACGCCGACGGCGCCTTCTCGAAGGCGAGCCACAGCATCACCCGCTCGGGCGGCCTGAACCTCACCATCGAGACCACCTCGCTCGCCGTCCTCGCGCTCCTCGAAGCGGGCGGTCACGACGCAGCCGTCCGCAAGGCGGTCGAATGGCTCACCAGCCACCGCGGCGGCTTCGGCGAATGGGGCGCCACCCAGGCCACCGTCCTCGCCCTCAAGGCGATGACCGCCTACGCCAACGCCAGCCGCAAGACCCGCTCCGCCGGACGCCTCACCCTCCTCGTCAACGGCACGCCCGCCGGCGAGGCCGCCTACGCCGCCGGCCAGCGCGACCCGATCGTCATCGACGGCTTCGGCGCCCACCTGATGCCCGGCAGGAACCGGATCGAGCTGCGCCACACCGGCGACGACGGCCTGCCATTTACTCTCGCAGTGGAATATCGCTCCAAGTCGCCGGCCTCCAGCCCGGACGCCGCCATCGGCATCGCCACCGCACTCGAGAAGAGCAGCGTCAAAATGGGCGAAACCGTCCGCGCGAACGTCGTCGTCTCGAACAGGACCCAGAGCGGCCAGCCCATGACCCTCGCCCGCGTCGGACTCCCCGGCGGCCTCTCGTTCCAGACCTGGCAGCTCAAGGAGCTGCGAGAGAAGGGCCTCATCGCCTTCTGGGAAAACAGGGGCCGGGAGGTGATTCTCTACTTCCGCGACCTGAAGCCGGGCGAGGAGAAGCGCGTTCCGCTGGAGCTGGTGGCGACGGTTCCGGGCAGCTACACCGGCCCCGCCTCCAGCGCGTACCTCTACTACACCGACGAACACAAGAGCTGGGCCGCGCCGCTCGCCGTCGAGATCGCTCCGTGAAACTGTTTCAGATCGAACAGCAGCGCCCGAAGCGCTTGCACGCCGAACAGCGGGTTGGTAGTTGGGGAAAGTCCCGGCGCGTTCACCGGTGGGGTTTCGCTTCACCACGGGGGATTTCATGAGCATCAGTCTTCGGACCAATGTCGCGTCGCTGCAGTCGCAGCGCCAGGTCGCGGCGTCCGAAACGGCCGTCGTCGATTCAATGCGCCGCATCTCGAGCGGCTACCGCATCACGCGCGGCGCAGACGACGCGGCGGGCCTCGCCATCAGCGAGAAGCTTGCCGCCAAGGTTCTGGGCTACACGCAGGGCATCCGCAACTCGAACGACGGCATCTCGATGGTGCAGGTCGCCGACGGCGGTCTCGACGCCCTCTCCGGAATCGTGCAGCGGGTGCGCGAGCTTGCAGTGCAGGCCGGCAACGGCACGCTGGCCTTCGCCGACCACAAGAACATTGCCTCCGAGATGGTCGCACTCCAGAGCGAAATCACCGGCATCACCGAGCGCACCAAGTTCAACGGGGTGAGCCTGCTGGGCGCCTCGGCCACCATCCTGCTCCAGACCGGCGCCGACTCCGGCCACACCATCACCTTCAGCCTCTCCAGCTTCTCGCCGACGGGCGCGCTCGCCTCCTTCTCGAACGGCATCTCGGCCTACGCCAACGCCGGCTCGGGCTTCCGCATCTCCGCTGCGACGGGCACGAACGGCCTGTTGACGGTCTCGGACACGGCGCTCGGCTACATCAACGACAAGCGCTCGTCGCTCGGCGCCATCCAGAACCGCCTCGACTACACGATCGCGGTGCAGAGCGTCGCCACCGAGAACCTGTCGCTGGCGAACAGCCGAATCCGCGACGCCGACATCGCCGCCGAAACCGCCGCCGTCTCCCGCAACGGCATGCTGCTCGCCACGGGGCTGAGCGTGCTCGCGCAGGCCAACCAGTCTCCGAACATGGCCCTGAAGTTGCTGCTCGGCCGTTAGCCCGCGACGCCTCGTGGGAATCGGTCGCCGCTGCCCGGCATCGGGTGGCGGCGATGGGTTTTCTCCCCGAAAAAAGCTGCGCCGTCTGTGGCCGTCGCATGACGTGGCGCCGGCGATGGGCACGAAACTGGGACGAGGTACGCCACTGCAGCGACGCCTGCCGCCGCAGGCGCGGGGAGCTTTCGGAACGCGTTGGCATCGAGGCGGCGCTCCTGGCGCTGCTGACAGAGCGCGGCCCCCACGTGTCGACCTGTCCTTCAGAGGTGGCGCGCCGGGTCTCCGCAGAGAACTGGCGCGGTCTGATGGAGCCGGTCCGCGAGGCCGCGCGTCGCCTTGCCGCTCAAGGGCGCGTCGAATTCACGCAGTCCGGCCGTCCGGTCGACCCGTCGACGGCGCGCGGCCCGGTTCGGCTTCGGGTACGGCCCTCGGCCCGGGACATCGGCCGGTCATGAACAGACGTTTACCGGCACCGGCGCCGCCATGCCGGATTTCCGCTTCACACCACGGGGACGATCCCCTAGAGTGCGCCGCCTTCCGGCGGCACAGGTGTGCCATTCGGGCTGTTTTTTCAGCAGAAATGAGGGCGGTCTCGCCATGGAGCAGTTCCTCTTCTGGTTCTTCGCAGCGGTCGCCGTCGCAACGGCGCTCGTCGTCGTCGCGGCGCGCAACCCGCTGCACAGCGCGCTGAGCCTCATCGGCACCTTCTTCGCGCTGGCGTGCGAATACGTGCTGCTGGGCGCACACATGCTCGCCGCGCTTCAGGTGCTGGTCTACGCCGGCGCCGTGATGGTGCTGTTCGTCTTCGTCATCATGCTCCTGAACCTGAAGGACGAAGAGCTCGGCGCTGCGAAGGTAACGCCGCTCAAAATCGCCTCGGGCGTCAGCCTCGCCGCAGGCGGCATCGCTCTCGTCGGCGCCGTGCTCCGCAACCTCGCCCCGACCGCGCAGGGCGGCGCCATTCAGGCGACCGTCGACCTCGCGCAGTCGGGAGACTTCGGCACTGTGGCGGCGGTGGGCCGCGCCATCTACGGCCCCTACCTGCTGCCGTTCGAGGTCACCTCGCTGCTGCTCCTCGTCTCCATCGTCGCGGCAGTCGTCGTCGCCAAGGCGAAGATCTGATGACCACCTCACTCAGCCACTACCTGACTCTCGCCGCGGTCCTGTTCACCATCGGCGCCATCGGCGTGGTCGTGCGCCGCAACGCGCTGACCATCCTGATGAGCATCGAGCTGATGCTCAACGCCGCGAACCTGACCTTCGTCGCCTTCAGCCGTTTTCCGCTGAAGCCCGGGCTCACCCCGGAAGCGGCCATGGGCGGCCACGCCTCGGCCTTCTTCGTCATCGCGACCGCGGCGGCGGAGGCGGCAGTAGGCCTCGCCATCGTCATCGCCGTCTTCCGCCGGCGCGAGACGACGCACGTCGACGAACTGACCCTCATCCGTGACGCGGAGATCGTCGCCGAGCCCGAGGCCGCCCCGGCCCCGGCCGCGCACGCTCACGCCCACGCGGAGACGCACTGATGAGCGCGCTCCAGCAGCTTCAGCAGGCCTTCATCCTGACCCCCGACCAGCTCGGAAACATGCTGGCGGCCATCCCGCTCCTGCCTCTGATGGGCGCCACGGTGAACGGCCTCTTCGGCCGCCGCCTGGGCCACGAGAGGGCCGCGTTCATCGCCACGAGCGCGCTGATGGGCGCCTTCGTCGCCTCGATCGCCGTCTTCGTCCAGCTGCTCAAGGGCTCGGCGGAGCTGCACACCGACGTCTACCGCTGGTTCGCCGCGGGCGGTCTCGATGTCCAGCTGGGCCTGTCGGCCGACCACCTGTCGGGCATCCTGCTGCTCGTCATCACGGGCATCGGGTCGCTCATCCACCTCTACTCCAGCTCCTACATGTCGCACGACCCGCACTCGTGGCGGTACTTCGCGTACCTCAACCTGTTCGTGTCGGCGATGCTCCTGCTCGTCCTGGGCGACAACCTCGTCACGCTGTTCGTCGGCTGGGAGGGCGTCGGCCTCTGCTCCTACCTGCTCATCGGCTTCTGGTTCACGGACGACCAGAAGGCGTCGGCCGGCAAGAAGGCGTTCATCACGAACCGCGTCGGCGACTTCGCCTTCCTCATCGGCATGTTCACGCTCTACTCGCTCTTCGGCACGCTGAACGTGCGCGAGTTGAAGGCGGCCTCTGCGGCGGTCGAGGCGCGCAGCGCGCAGGTCGGCGGCGAGGTGAAGAAGGGCTACGAAACGCCGGTTTCCTCAGGCATTTTCGCGTCGAGCAGCTCGCCCGCCGCGCCCGATGCGGCGCCCGCGCGCAGCTACCACTTCGTCGTGGGGCTCGCGCTGCTCTGCCTCTTCATCGGCGCCACGGGCAAGAGCGCCCAGATCCCGCTCTACGTCTGGCTGCCGGACGCCATGGCGGGTCCGACGCCGGTCTCGGCCCTCATCCACGCCGCCACCATGGTCACCGCCGGCATCTACATGATGTCGCGCCTCTCGTTCTTCTACGTCCACGTGCCGGAAGTCCTGGCGGTGGCGGCGGTGGTGGGCGTGCTGACGGCGCTCTTCGCGGCGCTGATGGCCTTCGGCCAGAACGACATCAAGAAGGTGCTGGCCTACTCGACGGTGTCGCAGCTCGGCTTCATGTTCGTCGGCGTCGGCGCGGGCGCCTTCTGGGCGGGCACCTACCACCTCTTCACCCACGCCTTCTTCAAGGCCTGCCTCTTCCTCGGCTCGGGCGCCGTGATCCACGGTCTGCACGAGGAGCAGGACATCCGGAACATGGGCGGCCTGAAGAAGTACATGCCGCACACGCGCTGGACCTTCCTTATCGCCACCGCGACCATCGCCGGCATCGTGCCGTTCTCGGGCTTCTTCTCGAAGGACGAGATCCTGCACCTCGCGCAGCACTCGCCGGTGCTGCACCACGTCTGGGCGCCGCTCGGCATGATCGTCTACGTGCTGGGCAGCATCACGGCGCTCTGCACGGCCTTCTACATGTTCCGGCTCTACTTCCTCACCTTCGAGGGCGAGTACCGCGGCCACGCGCACCCGCACGAGAGCCCGGTCGAAATGACGCTGCCGCTCTGGGTCCTCGCCATCGGCTCCATCGTCGCGGCGGCGCTGGCCTTCCCCATCGGCCACGGCGCCTGGGAGAGCTTCGGACACGGCGTCTACGCCCAGTACCCGTCGGAGCACGCGGCGGACGCCGGGGTGCCGTGGGCGGCCTTCGGCATCGCGCTCGTCATCGGCTGGGCGGGCTTCTTCGCGGCCTGGCGGATGTACGGCAAGGGCATGGCCTCGCCCGACGCCGACCCGCTCTTCACCGGCGCGCCGGCCTTCGCGAACGCCTCGGCGAACAAGTTCTGGGTCGACGAACTCTACCAGGCGGTCATCATCAAGCCGCTGTGGGCGCTCGCACGGCTGGCGCACAAGTTCGTCGACGCGCTGGTCATCGACCGCGTGCTGGTGAACGGTGCGGCCGAGGGCACGTCCTTCCTCTCCCGCGTTTTGAGCCCCTTCCAGAACGGCGACCTGTCGCGCTACGCGGCGCTGACGGCGCTGGCGGTGGCCGGGCTCCTCTTCTGGGCCATCCTCTAAGGTCTCACGACTCCAACGGTTCGGGCCTTCCGGGGTCCGCCGACGAAAGCCGCTTCCATGGACCTGCTCAAGGCGCACATCCTGACCCTGGTGACGCTGGTGCCGCTCGCGGGCGCCCTGCTCCTACTGCTGCTCCCGCGTGACGAGCACGGCCAGCTGCGGGTGACGGCGCTCATCACGTCGCTCGTGGGATTCGTCGTCTCGCTGCCCCTGTGGAGCTGGTACGACACGGCCGCCGGCGGCATCCAGCTCGAGGAGCGGCTGCAGTGGATGCCGACCGCCGGCGCCAGCTACCACGTCGGCGTCGACGGCATCGCGGTGCTGCTCATCCTGCTGACGACCTTCCTCGCGCCCATCGTGATCCTGTCGACCTGGGGCAGCATCACCCACCGGGTGAAGGAGCTGATGATTGCGATTCTGCTGCTTCAGACGGCGATGATCGGCACCTTCACGGCGCTCGACGTGCTGCTCTTCTTCGTCTTCTGGGAGCTGATGCTCCTGCCCATCTCCCTGATCATCGGCATCTGGGGCTCGGAGCGGCGCATCTACGCGGCGGTCAAGCTGTTCATCTACACGACTCTCGGCTCGATGATGATGCTGGCCGGCGTCCTCTACATGTACTGGAAGACGAAGGAGCTGCCGGGCGCGGCGGGGCCGTCGTTCGAGTTCGCCGACTTCATGCGGCTGACGCTCTCGGCGACGGAGCAGGCGTGGCTGTTCGGCGCGTTCGCGCTGGCCTTCGCCATCAAGGTGCCGGTCTTCCCGCTCCACACGTGGCTGCCCGACGCGCACGTCCAGGCCCCTGCGGCGGGCTCGGTACTTCTGGCTGGCGTGCTGCTCAAGATGGGCACCTTCGGCTTCGTCCGTTACGCCATGCCGCTCTTCCCGGGTGCGACCGAGCGCTTCGCCCCGCTGATGGGCTGGCTCGCGGTGATCGGCATCGTCTACGGCTCGCTGATGAGCATGGCGCAGACCGACATGAAGAAGCTCATCGCTTACTCGTCGGTGGCGCACCTTGGCTACGTGGTGCTGGGCCTCTTCGCCCGCACGAACGAGGGCGCGTCGGGCGCGGTGCTGCAGATGGTGAACCACGGCATCTCGACGGGCGCGCTGTTCCTCCTCATCGGCTACATGTACGACCGGCGCCACACCCGAGAGCTGTCGCAATACGGCGGCCAGGCGAAGGCGACCCCGGTGATGGCGGCGCTCTTCCTCGTGGTGACGCTCTCGTCCATCGGCCTGCCGGGCACGAACGGCTTCGTGGGCGAGTTCCTGGTGCTGCTGGGCACCTTCGGCGCGCCGGCGGCGCAGGGCCGCGTCTGGGGCATCCTCGCGTCGAGCGGCGTGGTGCTGGGCGCGGTCTACATGCTGACGCTGTACCAGAAGGCCTACCTGGGCCCCATGACCAACCCGGAAGTGAAGGCGACGAAGGACCTTTCTGGCCGCGAGCTGACGACGCTCGCTCCGCTCATCGCAGCCATTCTGGTCATCGGCATCTTCCCGCAGCCGATGCTGGAGCTGATCAAGAAGCCGGTGGCCGACTTCGTGTCGCGCACGGGTGGTGCTGCAGCGGGGCCGGCGCAGGCGGCGGCAGCGCCGACCCCGGGGCAGCGCTTCCAGATTCGCGGCTTCGACGCCAAGACCGGCGGCATGAAGCAGCTGCTTCCCCAGCTGCCCATCCGACCGCAGGTGCCCTCTGCGCCGGTTCGCCCGGGCGGCGCCGACCCGTCGCATTAACTTCGTCTCGATTTGAAGCGGCCGGCCGAGTGACTCGGCGGCTGCGGAAGGTGTGGCCGTGGAACCCTTCAACTGGCAGGACCTGCTCGCGCTCGGCCCGGTCGCCGTCATGGTGGTGGCGGGCTGCGTGCTTCTGTTGAGCGAGGTGTCGCTCAAGAGCGCCGACCGTCGATACCAGGGCTGGCTCTCGGCGCTGTTCGCGCTTGTGGCCTTCGCGTGGGCCTACAGCCAGCGCGATGCCGCGGCGCGCGACCTGTTCGGCGGCTTCGCCCGGCAGGACGCCTTCGGCAGCTTCGTCGCGATGATGGTGGCGTTCGGGCTGGGCCTGACGAGCCTCATCGGTCAGGGCTACCTCAAGGAGCAGGCGTCGGAGCGCGGTGAGTTCCACGCGCTGGGCCACTTCGCAGGCGCTGGCATGATCCTGCTGGCCGTGGCGACGGACCTCCTGACGATCTTCGTCGCGCTGGAGGTGATGAGCCTCGCGACCTACGCCCTGACGGCGTGGCTGCGTTCGAATGCGCGGCCTGCGGAGGCGGCGCTCAAGTACTTCATTCTGGGCTCGCTCGCGTCGGCGGTGATGCTCTACGGCGCAAGCCTCGTCTTCGGCGCGGCCGGCTCGACGCGGATCGCGGACATTGCGACGGCGGCGCAGTCGGGCCAGTTCGGCGGTCTGCTGACCGTTGCCCTCGTCCTCATCTCGGCGGGCTTCCTGTTCAAGGTAGCGGCGGTGCCGTTCCACATGTGGGCCCCGGACGTCTACGAGGGCGCGCCGACGCCGGTGACCGGATTCATGGCGGCCGGCGTGAAGGCGGCGGCGTTCGCGAGCCTGCTGCGAGTGCTCTACGTGGCCTTCGGCGCACCGGCGTTCGCGCTGGGCGGCGCGTCGGGCAGGGGCTGGTACCAGATGCTGACGGTCATCGCGATCGTCACGATGGTAGGCGGCAACCTGATGGCGCTGGCGCAGAAGTCGGTGAAGCGTATGCTGGCCTACTCGAGCATCTCGCACGCCGGATACATCCTGGCGGGCGTGGCCGTCGGCGCATTCGGCAACGTCCGCACCGAGGCCGGCCAGGCGACGCTCTTCTACCTCGCGGCCTACACGGCGACCGCAGTGGGCGCGTTCGCAATCGTCGGCGCCATCGAGCGGCGCGGCGGCAACGTGATCGACGACGACGGCAGGTATGAGGGTCTCGCCGAACGGGAACCGGGACTCGCGCTGGCGATGACGGTCTTCGTTCTGTCGCTCGCGGGCATTCCGCCGACGGTGGGCTTCACCGCCAAGCTGTTCATCTTCCGGGCGGCGCTGAGCGCGAACGCCTACGGTCTTGCCATCATCGGCCTGCTCGCTTCGGTGGCGGGCCTCTACTACTACCTGCGGGTGCTGGTGATGATGTACATGCGGCCCTCGCGCGAGAATGCCGGTGTGGTGCCTGCGCGCCTGCCGATGCTGACCTTCGGCGTGGCCTTGGCGATTGCGACGGTGCTGGTGCTGGGTGTGCTTCCCTCGAGCGTGCAGGATCTGGCGCGGGCCGCGGCGGCGCTCGGTCAGTAGGCGCGCTGTGCAAGGGTCTCTCGGAAGGGCGCTGCAGCGATGCGGCGCCCTTCTCGTTTTTTGCCGTCCTCAGCGCTGGACGGTCGACCTCCGGCGACGGAGGAGGAGACCGACGAGGGCGATGGGCATCGCCTGAGAGATGGCGTTGCAGTGGCATCCACCCCGCTCGCTTGCACCGCGCGAGAACCAGAGGTGGCCGGTGACGGTGCGGCGCAGGCCATCGACGAGCACCTCCGCGCGCACGCGCCTCTCTCCCTCGCGCGGCGACTCGAGGGGCAGGGCTGTGTCGAACGGGTCGGCGTCGATGAGGACGGGCTCCCGGGCGCCGCCGTTGACGACGAACTGGAGCTGGTGGCCCCGGCCCCCGGTGACGTGGGCGTGGACCTCGAACTGCTCACCAACGAGGCTGCTGCCGACAGGTTCGCCGCGGCAGGTGAGCTCGACCATCGGGTCGTCCGGCCCCTCGAGTTGAACGACCGTTCGGCCTGCGCGGATGCCGGCGACGATGGCCTCGGCCGACAGCTCGTCGGCGAGCACGCGCGTCGTGGGGCTGCCGATGGGGCTGTCAAACAAGCCTCGGCCGTGGCCCGCGGAGTGATCATCGCTGCCGCCGACCGGGGCGAGGTGACGGCCCTCGTCGAGCAGTTCGTCCCACCAGGCGATCGCCAAATCGCCGAACAGTCGACCGGTTTTTGAGGCGGCGCCGGTGCCGATTTCTACGGCTCCAACGCTTT
>JACCDP011166831.1_pt1 | contig 30177 bp, 23 predicted proteins | sample 7445841 | NCBI WGS metagenome assembly JACCDP01 (sample SAMN15323441, study PRJNA562643) | freshwater metagenome | isolation source: river surface water | place: USA:Blue River Watershed | collected 2017-08-17 | reverse complement strand
ATTGAACGAGTAATTTGTAAGGATTTGTTTTTCTTTTCCGATGGGGTTTCATACATGAAATCTTGGAATACTGTTTCGCAAATTGCACGCAATCCTCGGGCACCAAGTTTGTTTTCAAAAGCAACATCTACCATGAAATCAATGGCGTCTTCCTCCACATCCAATTGAATACCGTCTAACTCAAATAAATGCTTGTATTGTTTTAATAATGCATTTTTTGGAGAAACTAAAATTTGTTTCAAGGTGAACTTATCCAACGGTTCTAAAGCGGCAATGACCGGGAGTCGACCAATTAATTCAGGTATTAAACCAAATTTCTTTAAATCTTGAGGTGATACTAAACTCAATAAACTGATTTCTGAAATTTCCTTATTATCCGATCTTCTAAAACCTACAGCGTTGTTTTGCACACGTCTTCCAATAATATCCTTTATTCCATCAAAAGCACCGCCACAGATAAATAAAATTTGACTCGTATCTACTTTGATATACTTTTGATCCGGGTGTTTTCTTCCACCTTCCGGTGCTACGTTGGCAATAGTTCCCTCCAATAATTTTAACAGACCCTGTTGCACACCTTCGCCACTAACATCCCTCGTAATGGATGGATTGTCGCTTTTCCGTGCAATTTTATCTATTTCATCCAAGTAAATGATGCCTCGTTGCGCTTTTTCAGCGTCGTAGTTTGCAACCTGTAATAGTCGAGAAATAATACTCTCCACATCTTCACCCACATAACCTGCCTCGGTTAAAACTGTAGCATCTGCAATGCAAAATGGCACATCCATTATTTTAGCCAATGTCTTAGCTAACAATGTTTTACCAGTGCCGGTTTCACCAAGTAATAGGATATTGCTTTTCTCTATTTCAACCTCTGACTCCAAACTGAATTTGTTGTTCAATCGTTTGTAGTGATTATAAACAGCAACGCTAAGTACTCGCTTGGCATATTCTTGACCAATTACATATTGATCAAGGTGCGCTTTGATTTCTTTCGGTTTTAACCCATGTTGGGTTGACTTCCCCTTATTGGAATTTCCTTCTTTTGGAGAATTCGCGGTTGGGGTAGAGCTAGGCACAGAAATTCCCTCTGCAATGAGTTCCTTTTCTAATATTTTACCAGCCTGATCAACGCAGTGATTGCATATGTTTCCAGCCAAACCTGAAATCAATAAGTCTGATTCGGATTTTTTCCTCCCGCAAAAGGAACAACTTTGCTCCTTGTTTTTCATAGTGATTTTATTTTTGTCTACGACTCAAAACCTCATCAATCATTCCATATTCCTTGGCTTCATCGGCAATCATCCAATAATCGCGATCGCTGTCTTTTTCAACTTTTTCAAAAGGTTGACCGCTGTGATGGGCAATGATATCGTACAATTCTTTTTTTAATTTAGAAATTTCTTTGTACGTAATTTCAATGTCTGAAGCCTGTCCATTCGCACCTCCCAAAGGTTGGTGAATCATGATGCGAGAATGGGGAAGGGCCGTACGTTTACCTTTTTCACCAGCACACATTAGAACAGCACCCATACTTGCCGCCATACCGGTACAAATGGTTGCTACATCGGAACTGATGTATTGCATGGTATCGTAGATTGCTAATCCCGCATAAACGCTACCGCCTGGTGAGTTAATATAAATTTGAATGTCGCGGTTGGGATTTGCACTTTCCAAAAATAGCAACTGACCCATGATAATATTTGCTACATCATCGTAGATGGGTACTCCTAAGAAAATAATGCGATCCATCATCAATCGAGAAAAAATATCGATGACGCTAGCATTCATTTGACGTTCCTCGATGATATTTGGAGTTAAACCATAAATACCACCCGCATGTTGGGAAACGATTTTTTCGTATTCTTCTACACGCAGGCTATTAATCCCTAAGTGCTTGGTAGCATATTTTTTAAATTCTTTACCGTGGTCCATGGTCGTTGCTTATTGATAGAGTAACAAATGTATGTGAGTTTAGTTCAAAATTATTCTCCGTGAGCGGCTTTGTGCTCGTTGATGTGCTTGAAATAGCCATCCACGTCCGTTTTCTTGGTCTTGATGGTCACAATTTCTTTCACCGAGTCGTAGGCTTTGCGGTAGATTACTCGATCAGACATTTGCATTACAAATTCACGATCCTGTAAGCGTTTAGCTACTGTTTCTTCTAAGAATTGATCCTGCATTCCAACGGTTAAACCGTATTGGCGATACATGCCGATGAAATAAATTCTTGCCTCTTCCCGAATATCGTCTGCATTCGCTTCCAATTTTTGTTCAGCTGCAATTTTATCAATCACCAAACGACGTAACAATGCGCTTTTTTCTTCGGCATATTTTTCTTCGATATTTTCGAAACTGTAGTCTTCGCCTTTGGTGGTAATTAACCAACGCTTCAAAAATGCATCGGGCAGAGATATGGGATGCTTTTCTAATAACAAATGCCCAATTTGGTGATCCAACCATAGGTCGGCTTCGTTCTTATAGTATTGAACCAAATTGTTTTTAATTCGCTCGCGGTATTCTTCCTCGCTGCTTGGAATATCCTCGCCAAACAATTGTCTGTAATAGTCCTCGTTTAATTCGGCTTCGGTTCTGCGCTTAATTTCTTTGATGGTAACCTGGAAATTTTCGCTTAAATCAGCCACGCCTTCTTTCGCAATTCCCAAAGAACTTGAAATAACGGTTTCGTTATTGTTCAATAGTTCTTTTAAATTGGCCGTAACGCTATCATTTACTTTTTTGCCGATGAATGCCTTTTTCAATTTGGCATTTTCCACTAAGTTGGGAACAAAGCTGATCTGTTTTTCGGATACACCGCCTTCCAAAGCGGAACCGTCATCACCAAGCTCTGTAACGGTAGCATAAATAATATCCTCGTCTTCCGATTTCTCTACATCCTCTAATTTTCCATTTCTGCGTCTGCTGTAATTAATGTCGTCTGTTACTTCTTTGTCGCCAACTTCAATTTCAAACAACTCCAACTGGTCTTTCTTACCAACAGCAAATTCAAACTGCGGTGCTAATCCCAAATCAAAAGCAAATTTGAAGTTCTCTGAGTTTTCAATATCTAATTCACTTTCAACTTTATCGCTGGCAATGGGATAACCCAAAATGTCTAGCTTTTCTTCGTTGATATACTTATTCATCGCATCCGTTGCCAAGCGCTGAATTTCATCGGCAAGAATGTTTTTTCCGTACATTTTGTTAATCATGCCCATGGGAGCCTTACCGGGTCTAAATCCTTTAATGGCGGCTCTTTTTTGCAAAGATTTCAATTCTTTCTCTACAGACTCTTGGTAATCAGATTTGTCAAGAGCAATGATCACTGTAGCGTTTAAATCATCGTGTTTTTGAAATTCGATATTCACAGGATTGTATATTTTTAGAGTTGTCCATAAACAACACAACCCCTTGCAGGGTTGTGTTGTTTTGGTGGTGCACGCGGAGGGACTCGAACCCCCACGCCTTGCGGCGCCAGATCCTAAGTCTGGTGCGGCTACCAATTACGCCACGCGTGCAGGATCTTTTAGAATCGGAGTGCAAAGATAATATTTTTTTATGTATTATAAAATTAAGATTCGATCCTTTGCCGTTAAAACGTTTTAACCGTATAAGTGATGGTCTTTTTTGATTTTAATAAAATGTTTACTGTGATTCTATCGCCTGGTGTAAATAATACTTCTCTTCCATTTTTATCCTTGCTCATTTTCTCTGCAATTTCCGGAGTTTCGCTTATCTTCCAACTCAGCATTGGCAGACCAATGTCTGATCCAGATAACGCAGTTACCTCCACCGGTAGGATTCCAAGTTTATCCGATTTCAAGGTTACCGTGGCTCCAGAAAAATCTTGTAAACTGCTGTAACTCCAAACGTCAAAAATTAACATACTGGGAGCCGCACCCGCAGCGGGCCAAGCGATGCTGTGCGATTTCCAATAAGCAGAATCTACCACAGGTTTTTCATTTTCTGCAATCCAAAATACCGAATTATTTTCTGTACTGCCTACTCCAAAATTATAAAATCCTGGATGCGTAATCATTCGTCGGGTTAGCATTCCGGTGGAACCCTTGTCGGCCATCAAAGCCGTTGCACTTTGAGCGGGGTTTGGTTCCATTACCGCCATTCCTAATTCGGCCGCCATGGCTGCTAAATCGGTATAACATGCATGGGTTTCGGGTTTGGGTGTTTGTGTAAATACTCCTTTGTTGCCGTAAACCAAGGAAGCCTCTAAACATCCACGTACCTTGAATGGATCGATGGAAAGACCCGATAATGCCCCGGAATTTTGACGGAAATAATTCAGACGATTGGCCACTTTGTACAAGGTAGAATCCGGTAATTCACCTGCTTCACAGTCTTTCAAATTTCCTGTCCATCCCGTAGCAGCTATCTTTTTTGTTTTACTTCCTTTCACCGGAATAGTATGTATTTTACTGCCTTTGAACCGCAATTCGAAATCAGCAACAGCAATCTTTTCTTGGAAACCGATTAAATCCTTAGGCGCAGAAATTCCTTTGTCTAGCCACTGGTAATAAATTTTCCATGCCAAATCCATCTTGCCGGATTTTACACAAGAGTCTATGCTTCTACCGTACAATTTTATACGATCCGATTTTAACATGGCATTTTTGGGAAAATCTTGAATAACGCTGTCACTAAATCTCAAAATTCGTTCCCATTCGTAATATGGAATGGGTTTTTTGATCCAATCGTTGTAGATATTCAATCGGTGTTGCCTGAATAATTTATTTTTGGGATAGGCGGATATAGCTTCGTCCATAAGCATACCAACCAACCGCCTGCTCAACTGTTGGGGTGGTGTAGATAAAATGGATTGCAATTGTTTTTCGCCGAACGTTGGTATTCGATAATATCCGCAATACCATTTTTTGAAATAGAATAGGGTTGCAGCTGCATCGTTTTTGGCCAGGAAATATTCCAAGCCCCTTGCGGAAAATCCGTTGGAGTCCAACACCAAGAATGGGTCCGATTTGTTGATGGATTTACGGAGTAATAAATCCTTTTTTCGGTTATAGAAATCCATGTGAAAAATCTCCGCATCCTCATATTTTTTTTCATAACAGGCTCTGCCTATTCGGTTGAGGTAATAAGCATTTTGTTGGTGCAAGAAAAAAGTATCGGACGGGAAGTAGTACAACCCTTTTTCAATCAAATTGTTGTAAATGCTGCTTAAACCCGTTTTCTCCTTGGTTTTTGAAAGTGCGGTAGATATCATTTGTTTCTCCCAAGTCAGAAGTTTGATGTTTTTTGAAAAAACTTCCAACCCCATTTCGCAATAATAAATGGCACTGTCTCCTTGTTGCTTCTTTAAATAATACTCGGTTAACACCTCGAAAGCTTCGCGCACATAGGATTGCGTATGTTCCCCTCGAGCATTGGCCCCAAAATTCCAAGAGGCAACCGTACGCATGGTTCTAACCGCATCGGCTTCATCGCCTTTTAAATACTGGCTGTGTCCCATCATTCCCAACGCAACGGTGTCACCGGTTAGTTCATAACTATTCCTATACATTTGAACCGCTTGGGAGTATTTTTTTTGCGCATAATTGGCTAAGGCTTGCTGATTGTTGTACAGTACAATGGGTTTTAACGATTCTATGTACTTGGAATAATGGATGTTTTTATCGTCGTACTTCCTTGCCTTTACCGCACTTTTTACGGCATCCTTCGCATAGTTGACATCTCCTTTGCTGTATTTGCTCATTTCACTCATCTGAAATTCCGCTACGGCTTTGATATAGTACAGTTCGTAATCGTCTCGCTGTTTTTCAAGCCCTTTCGTGGCGATTTTTTGTGCGGTGGCCCATTTTTTCGCTTGGTATGACTCCCGAGCACGAAGGACGTATTTGGATTGAGCACTCAGTTCTACGAGTAAGCCAAGGCAACAAATTATGCATATTCCTAGTATTGAAACGGTGCGAACTTTCTGCAGGATAGTATTAAAAAACATAGCAAGTTCAAGTATTTTACGATGAACAATATTAACGATGGGAATCAAAAGTCATTGTATGCGATATACACAACTTTTGCCAATTGCCGAAGCTCTGTTGAAGTTCAACTTAACGCAACAAGGTAAAGTTGGTCTTTACGATCTTCCGGAAAGTGTCGTTTCCAATCAATTCGATAAGACAGATGTAAACGCCCTCGATGGCCGGTTGTCCCATGTAATAACCATCCCAGCCTCCATTAATATCGTCCGTTTCAAATAATTTTTCGCCCCAACGATTGTAGATTTTCATGTTCATTTTTGCATAACCCTCCAAATAGGGTTTGAAAATATCATTGGGTGCCGCATCGTTTGGCGTAAATGCGTTGGGTACGTGAACAATGGGCGGACAACTATCGATGAGGTTTATCTCGTCTGTTGCTTTGCATCCATCCGCGGAAGTTACAGTTACCGTGTATTTTCCCGCTACTTGGGTTAGTAGGGTTTGGGAGGTTTGTCCAGAGTTCCAGCTGTAACTATAACCGATTCCACTTCCAGCATTGAGAACAACTGCGGCGTTTCTACAGACAAATTTATCGGGACCTAAATCCACCAGCGGAGATTCACCCACCCGTACAGTGATGGTTTTGCTAAGGCTGCCACACTTGGAATAGACTTTTACGCTGTAAGTGCCCGCTTTGTTTACCGTTAATAATCGTTTTGTGGTATCCTTTCCGCCGATGTTTACATCCGATGAAGTCCAATAATATCGATATTCACGGTAATTATTACCGGCATTTAAAGGTATGGAGAAATTGGGATTGCATACCACCGTATCGCGCATGGGAATCGGATCGAATTGGTTATTGATTACCAAAACATACAGTCCTTGCGTTTTTTTCGAGCCATCGGAAAACGTAGACGTACATTCTGTGTAAAATAATCCCGTGTCCGGATAGGTAACCGGAGGTTGTCTGAGGGTTGAGGTTGCAGGGGTTCCCCCTTGGAATTTCCAATCCCAAGCTACCGAGGGTAGGCTTCCTGGCTCGTTGAATTCTTGGTAACTGATGCTACTCCCTTTGCAGATAATGAGTTGGGGCGTTTGTGCCATTAGGGTGTTGCCAACTGCAAGGAATGCAATCCAAGCCAAACGATGTATCAGACGGTACATATTGTTTAAATCCATTGCAAGTTACAACCAATCCATGGATTTTGTAATGCATGGGTGAACTTTTTGTAGTTTAATGCTGTAGGATTGGAATCGCGTTTTTATTCATGAACGCCTGTTAGCCAATAGGATAGGAGGACCACCGTCGAATGGATTGTCGTATCTACCGATACTTTTCGCACCCAAGCCACTGGCTCGTTTGATGGCATGATCTCCAAATCGATTCCGTATGTTGTCCATGGCCTGATAAAGATTGATCAGTTCTTCGCTGTCTTCAAACAAATTAATTTGTAATCCCCCTCCAGCCAAATCACTGAATCTAAGCCCAATGAGTCTAACCAGCAAACGCCTGTGGTAAAGTCGTTCAAATAGTTCTAAGGTTTTAGGTATCAGTACATGGTCGGCCGAAGTGTACGCAATCTTTGCTTGCAACGAATGGGTGTTGAAGTCGCTGTACCTGATTTTAATCGTAACACAAGAGCATACTTTATTTCCTTTTCGAAGTTGATAGGCTAGGTTTTCTGCCATAGCGCTGAGGATTAAACGCAGCTTCTGTACGTCGATGGTGTCTCGTTCAAAGGTTCGCTCCGTGCCGATGCTTTTGCGCTCGTGAAAAGGTTCTACTTTGCTATGGTCTATCCCTTGTGCCTTCTTCCACAAATCAATCCCCGGCTTGTGCAAAGTTCTCTCCATCAATTCCATGGGCATTTGTTGCAAGGTGTGTATGTATTGAATTCCCAGATTTCTAAGGGTTTTGTAGGTCTCTGCCCCAACTCCCGGAATTTTTCGTACCGATAATGGAGCCAAAAAATCCTTCTCGGTCCCCGGTTCTATTCTTCGCTGACCGGCAGGTTTGGCGGTCCCCGTGGCGATTTTACTCACCGTTTTGTTGATAGAAACCCCGAAGCTAATGGGCAGCCCCGTGTCTTTTAGAATGCGGTTTTTTAGGTGAATAGCCAACTTCCAAGTGCCGAAAAACTTCTCCATGCCCGTTAAATCTAAGTAAAATTCATCGATGCTGCTTTTTTCATAAACAGGAACCTCCTCGGCGATGATTTCGGTGACCATTTTGGAATGGTCGCTGTACGCCTGCGAATCGCCTCGTAGTATAATCGCCTGCGGACACAATTGCTTGGCTTGCTTCATAGGCATTGCGCTATGAATGCCAAAAGATCTTGCCTCGTAACTGCAACTGGCTACAACCCCTCGGTCACTATTGCCTCCAATAATAATAGGTTTTCCGTTGAGGGAAGAATTACGCAACCGCTCTACGCTTACAAAAAAAGAATCCAAATCCATGTGGGTGATAACCGATTGCATATTGATAATAAAATTGACAAATTTTCGTCAATAATATAATCAAAAAAATGCAATAAACCAGCCCGATAATGAAATTGTGTAGAAAATATTAAATGCTAAAACAGCGAGAGTTGCTCAGGCAATAACCGAAAAGATTTCCGATGGTAAGGACATGGACCGAATTCACGAATGGCGTTTCGGTGCGCAATTGTAGGATATCCGGCATTGCTCTTCCAACCAAAATGCGGATATTCATCGTGTAAGGTTTCCATGATTTCGTCACGATGCGTTTTGGCAAGAATGCTAGCCGCTGCTATATGCAAAAACCGAGCATCGCCTTTTACTTCGGTCTTGTAGGGTATGTTTCTGTAAGGTTTGAATCGGTTCCCGTCAACCGCAATCGAATCGAACGGAGCGGAAATAACATCCAGAGCTTTATGCATGGCCGAAACACTGGCCCACAAAATATTCAATTCGTCGATCTCCTCGGGAGAACATATTCCAATCCCCCAAGCAACAGATTCCTGCTCGATGATACTCCTAAGTTTGTCTCGAACCGGTTTGCTAATTTGCTTGGAATCGTTGAGCAAAGGGTGATGGAATCCCGGAGGTAAAATTACCGCAGCTGCAACTACAGGGCCTGCCAAACAACCCCTGCCGGCTTCATCAACCCCGACTTGTATACCTCCCAAATCCGTTACAGGTAACAACATGGTTAATTGTTTGTATCAAATAAGGCTTTTTTGTATTTGGTGAAGGTCTCATGCCACTGCCAATAGCAAATTACCCATCCGTCTTTTCCATAGCAAATGCCGCCATTGATGAGGTAGTTCTTCACCCAACGAACCCACGGACTGCCCAACAGTTTTATCCATAATAGAGTCTTTGAAACTCCCTGAATTCGTAACGATTGGGCTCCAATAGTTCCAAATTTCCGGGATTGAGCTTCTACTTCTACATAGGATTCGTAAGTGTAATGCAAAATATCATGCCCGCAATCACCCACAAGTTTTTGGTGTTCAGCATTTACAATAATCCGATCGTGCGGGTTGGAACCTCCCCAAGCACCGTACCCGTATTTCCATAACCGTACTTTTCGATCTGGATACCAACCGCATCCTCGAATCGCTCTGCCCGATAAGTGATTTAAACGCGGAAATTTCCAGGCAATCATCGCCGTGTTTTCCACTATCCCTGAACTTTCAGAGTCCTCCAACAATAAGTGTTCTCTAAACTTCAACAGCCAAGCAATCAACGAATCGCTCAATACTTCGTCCGCATCCAAACTTAAAATCCACGAATAAGTAGCCTGATGCTGCGCCCAGTTTTTTTGCTCTATATGTCCCTCGAAAATATGTTGTATCGTCCTGCAACCCATCGATTCGCAAATGCTGACCGTATTATCCGAAGAGAAACTATCCACCACCACAACCTCGTCGCATACACGCTGTAAACTGCCAACGCAATCCGCAATTCGCTGGGCTTCATTGTAAGCGATAACTACACCGGAAATACCAATTTTCATGGATAAAAATATCAACAATGTGATTGGCGAATATACAAACATCTCGCACTAGCCAATGCATCCAATCCAATTTGCATACAAGGACCACTGCTTGTGTCTAATAAAATGGTGTGTTGCATAGCTGAAAATTGAAATTTTAAAACTGTTTTTAACGATAGAGACATATTGAGTATTGCTTAATATTAATTTAACGATGTTTTGGATATATGGTTGTACAGGCCACTTCGTAATGGTTTATTGTTGATTTTGTGTGGAAAACCTTGGATTTGATTCGGTAATGCGTTAATTTTGAATCCCTCCAAAATTATTTTTAATCTACAACGCATGAGCAACGAAGTATTTATCAAAGTGGTTCTCGATAAACGTCGAGAAAAACGCAACGGTAAATACCCCGTGAAGCTTCGTGTGTATACAGGACAGCCACGCATCCAAAAGTTGTATCCCCTGGATATGGAATTTACCATTTCCGAGTTCGATGCTATACAACAATCCAAAGCAGGAGACCCGCTCAATGCTCTCCGACTGAACCTTCAATTGTTGGAATGGACGGCCAAAAAAATAGCAAAAGAACTATTGCCATTTGATTTTGAACGATTCGAATCGAAATACTTTCAAACCACGCACGTAGCACCCGATATCATAGCTTACTATGCAGAATCGGTGAGAGAGATGGATACGGAACAACGACAAAACAGTGCGTCCAATTACAGGAATTCGTTGCAATCAATTTTGGATTTTATTGAATACAGTACTGGTACTAAACCAAATAAAATCCCATTCGCACTCATTAACGAGGATTGGTTGCAAGAATACGAGAAATACTGCCTAAACGTAAAGTCGTTTTCTCCCGCAACTGTGGGCATATATCTGCGTCCTCTGCGTGCTATTTTTAACAAAGCTCTGGATAAAAAGGATATAGAATCCGAACAGTACCCTTTCGGTAGAAGAAAATACCGCATTCCCTCAGCAGAAAAAAATATTCGCTGGGCCTCCAAAGCAGATTATCTGAGAACCTTGGCGGCACATCCGCAAAACTCCGACCAAGAACGAGCCCGTGATTTTCTTATTATGTCAATTTTATGCAACGATCTTACCCCTTCCGATTTGGCTTGGTTGCGTTATGAAAATCTGGCAGGCGATATTTTGGTGATCTCCCAAACTACAGAAGAAGGAAAGCGCTCTGCATTCAGTAAATCCATGGTGTGCGTAATACCCGAAGAAGTAAAAGCTATAATTGCCAAGCACGGAAATGTGGAATTAAATCCCAAAACCTTTGTTTTTCCATTGCTCAACGATAAACAGATACCTAGTCAACAACACCACAAAATTGAGCAGTTTACCAAATACCTAACGCACCACATCAAAGCATTGGCATCTTTGCCCTTGGCTTTTGGTTCGAAAAAGAATAAATTCTAATAAAATCCAATAATGGCCAATAAATTAACCAAATTAATACAGGCAATTGGAGCTATTGTTCGGAAACCTTATTTGCTCAATGCGGTTTTACAAACCGATGATTTCTGGTTGGATAAGATTTTAAGAGATTTTCCTTCCTACAAACAGGGTTTGCCCCAAATTTCACTTACGGAGGTGCTAACAGAATCCGGTTCTAGCCTTCAGCCAATCTCTTTTTTGGGAGGCGGGTCCATGATAACCGATATCGCACTGTTAAAGTCAGTTGCCAGTACAATTACCCCATGTTCGTATTTTGAAATTGGTACATGGCGTGGAGAAAGTGTGGCCAATGTGGCGGCCGTGGCCAGCGAATGTGTTACCTTGAACTTAAGCGAAGTCGATATGAATCGCTTGGGTTGGCCTCAAGATTACACAAACCAACAAGCGATATTTTCTAAACACTTAAGCAATGTTACTCATGTATTTGGAGACTCCAAAATCTTTGACTTTGCAGGGTTAAATAAGAAATTCGACCTAGTCTTTATCGACGGAGACCACCATCACGATTATGTAATGAATGATACCTCCAACATTTGGAAACACTGCATTCACTCAAATTCGGTAGTGGTTTGGCACGATTATGCCCACAATCCAGAGCAATTCAGACCCGAAGTTTTGCATGGAATTTTATCGTCTATTCCGGCGGCATGCCAAGGCAGATTATTTCACGTAGCCAATACACTCTGCGCCATATATCTTCCAAATAACTGGATGGTAACATCTCAACCACCGTTGTTGGGCTTGGCGAATCCCAGTGCTTTGTACAATGTGCAATTCCAACCCCATAGCCGAGGGTAAATAGTTGAATTTTTGTTTGAATTGTGTAATTTTTTGAATGTAGGCTCGGCTCTTACATCCATAGTTTTCTTATATATGCTAATTTTACATCGCTGTTATGAGAATTTATTTCCCCTTTGTAGCCCTTGGGCTATGTATCTTATTGTTGAATGCTTGTTCTACCAATTCCAATACAAGTAACTCAGATTCCGCCAAACTTTACTCGGACCCGCGGTTTGCAGGCAATGTTCGAATGGTTCGTGTTTTGGACAGCTTAGCTGCATCGGCCGATCCCGATATCAATTATTTTTTATCCGGAAAACGTGCCTCTAACATGATGGCCAACATGCCAAAGATGGACAATCCTGTGGATATTGTAAAATGGGAAACTAAATATTGTTTTGAATTGCTCAATGCAGGAAATGCTGCCCAATGCATCCAAACCCTAAATCAAATGTTGGAAAAGTTTCCAGGGGGAAGGAAAGAAGCCTTGAAGGAACCTGAATTTAAGCGTGTTTTTGATTTGTTGGCAGTAGCCCATTTGCGTAGAGGCGAAGACGAAAATTGTGTAGCGAATCATAATAATTCGTCTTGTATCGTGCCATTAAAGCCGGAAGCCTTCCACAAATCCATAGACGGTTCCACCATGGCAATTCGAGTTTTTCAGGAAATTTTATCGCAGTATCCCAACGATTACCAGTCGAAATGGTTACTCAATATTGCTTACATGACCTTAGGTCAATACCCGTCTGAGGTACCTAAAAATCACCTCATTGATATATCGGCACTAGACGATGAAGTTCCGTTCAATAAATTCTCTAATGTAGCAACGGATTTGGGGGTGGATGTGAATGGGTTAAGCGGAGGAGCAATCATCGAAGATTTCAATAACGACGGTTATGAAGATATTTTTTGTTCGTCGTACGGTTTGTACGATCAATGCCGATTATTTATGTCCGATGGAAAAGGTGGTTTCGACGACAAGACCTCATCGGCTATGCTTACCGGTTTGAAAGGGGGGCTCAATACCAAACAAGCGGATTTCAATAACGACGGTTTCATGGATATTTTGGTGCTTCGAGGTGCTTGGTTGGATAAAGGCGGCGAGTGGCCCAATAGCCTACTGAAAAATAACGGCGATGGAACCTTCAGCGATATTACGTTTGCATCGGGAATGGTAAGTTTTAAACCTACCGAGACCGCAACTTGGGGGGATGTTAATGGCGATGGATGGTTGGATGTATTTATTGCCAACGAGAACAATGCCGATAACTTGTATCCCTGCGAACTGTTTATAAACAATGGGAACGAAACGTTTACCGATAAATCCAAAGAATGGGGCGTTGATGGCAATTTCGGATATGCCAAAGCTGCTTTGTTTTGCGATATTAACAAAGACGGTAATTTGGATTTGTACATTTCGTCAATTCGAGGTAAAAATCATTTGTTTATGCACCGTGGATTTAAACCCAATTCCAAGGATGTAATGTTTGAAGATATTGCCGAAAAAGTTGGCGTGGACAAACCATTCATGAGTTTCCCTGCCATGATTTTTGATTACGATAATGACGGTTGGGACGATATACTCGTAACTTCATTTCCCTTGGATAATCTTAGCAATGTTGGGGGAGAAGTAGCTGCTGAAATGCTAGGGGTGAATACCGGAATTGAAAAAGCAAAACTTTATAAAAACTTAGGTAACGAGCAATTTAAAGACGTTACCCATGCCATGGGCTTGGATAAAATGATTTTTGCCATGGGATTTAATTTCGGCGATTTTAATAACGATGGGTACTTAGATGTCTATGCCGGAACCGGTGCGTTTGAATTCAATAGTTTAGTGCCCAACCGCGCATTTTTAAACCAGAACGGTTCCTTTTTCTCCGAAATTACGAGCTTGTCGGGTCTTGGACACCTACAGAAAGGCCACGGAATAAGTTTTGGAGATTTGGATAACGATGGGGATCAGGATATTTATACCACGTTGGGAGGAGCTGTTGAAGGCGATAAAGCCCACAACGCGTTATTCGTCAACTCCAATCATCAAAATAATTGGATAACGCTAAAACTTCAAGGTAAAACCGTTCCCAAGGATGCACAACATTCTCGGGTAATTATAACCACTCAAGGTCCAGAAGGAATGAAAACCTTTTACCATACCGTTGGAAGCGGTGGTTCCTTTGGTGCCAATTCGTTGCAATTAGAAGCGGGCCTGGGAAAGCAAACTTCTGTTGCAAGCGTTGAAGTTTGGTGGGGTGGAATTCCAGCGAAAAAGCAAATATATTCCAATCTTCAAGTAAATTCCCTGTATAAACTAAGCGAAGGGGATCCCAAGGCAGATCGACAGATAATCCAGCCCATGCCGTTAAAAGGGGAAGTGGCTAAGAAGAGCTGCTGCAAAAAATAGAACAACTCAAAAACATTTGTGATTGTTCTAGGGTTAATTACCCTATGCCGGCGAATTTATTATCGGAAGACGATACCGACCGAATCATTCAAATGGCTTGGGAAGATAGAACCCCTTTTGAAGCCATTAAAATTCAATTTGGATATTCGGAGTCGCAGGTTATTGCCTTGATGCGCAATCAGTTAAAACGTAGCAGTTTTAATTTGTGGCGAAAACGAGTAAACAGCGGCGTAAGTACCAAACATCTAAAAAAGAGAAATCCAGAAATCGACAGATTTAAATGCAAACTACAACGAGAGATTTCCAACAATAAAATCTCCAAACGATAAATCGCAATTTCCTAAATGGTTTCTCTTAATCGTTTGATTGTAAGTACTTCAGACAAACATTCTTTTTTAGCATGCTTAGTAAGCATGGGAATACGAATGGCCGATGGGGTAAACTTTAGAAATAAATAGCTGAGGTAATTAATCATGATCACTTTTCGGCCTTTGAATAATCTGCGAATACAGATTTTTGCTACTTCGGCTGGATCTTTCACGGTACTGCGAATCAACGCATTGTGCCCGTTAATTCGTTCAATAACCGCCGCATTGGTGCGCATCGGACCTAAATTCGCCACCGTTACTTGTATGCCGAATTCCCGTAACTCTGCATTCAATCCTCTACTAAAGGAATAAACGAAGGCTTTGGAGGCAGGATAAACCGTTTTGTAACCGATAGGTGAATACGCCGCCATACTGGATATATTTAGGATATACGATTTACATCGCTTCTTGAGATTGGGAATCAATCCATGGGTGAGGAGAACCAGTGCTTCAATGTTTAATCGCAACAATCCAATGATTTTCTCTGAGTCGGTACCTTCAAATTCTCCTGAAACTCCGATGCCGGCATTGTTTACCAAAATCTCAACGCAATAGTTCGCATTTATGTTCTCCAACAATGCATTTAATTCTTCAGATTTGGTAATGTTGGTTTCAAAAGCTATAGCATCAACACCATATTGGGTGGAAAGCTGGGTGCATAATTCAGGTAAGCCTTCACCCGGAAGACTAACCATTAATAAGGAATAGCCTCTTTCGGCTAATTCGCAAGCGATGGACTTCCCTAATCCCAAGCTGGCACCAGTTACAACAGCGAAGGGGGAAGCAGAAGGGGTAGTAGATTGCATGAAAGGGATAGCGTTCAAATATAAGTACCTTATATACAAAATTCAAGAATTGTAGTCCATTGACCATAAAAGTAATAGCAATTTTTTTACAGAACATTAATATTTTCATTCAATAAAAAATCTATTTGAACAATAGTATATTTGATGATAAATGCTAAAACATCGGAACTTTAACGCTACAAATTTTCGAATTTTCTTGGTCTCCATGTTCCTATGGAGTTTGTGTACCATCGAATCCAAATCCAGCCTTCAAGCACAGGTATCCAATGCAAATACAGCGATTCATGAGGGCTATGAATATGCATTGAATGGTACAATTGGTAGCGATCCGGCGACAATGATTATTCAGGTTTTCACGGTTGTCGATAGCCCAAATGTCACAGCTCGCATACAGGGTCATTACTACCTCAATAAAGACGAAATTTCTATACCTTTTACTGGGGTAAAGACCAAAGACAAAATGCTAATTCAATCTGTTGATGGAACAGCAGAATTAATTCCAATTCGGGCAACCGCTGCTGCTGTAGCAACTGATTTTACTGGAACTTGGAAACTAAAAAACAAACAACTTCCCATTCAGTTAAAGCTGATATCGGAAAAAGAGGGTGTTTCAACAACAAGCAAGCGTAGGGCCATTGTTCCCTTGCTGAAATTGGATCATACCGCCCACAGGGCCCATACGGTATTGGTGATAGCTTGGCCTACAGACCTTTCCGATGAATCGAAAGCCATTCGGTCATTTTCGTGGGAAAATTTGCTAAGTTTGGAAAATTTAGGGGAAGAGGAATCGAGTACTTCGAAATTTATTGCCATGCCCAATCCCGAAGATGTGGATGTAGTTGTGCAACAAATGAAGCGAATCGACAAAAAGCTGCAATCATTAACCCAAATGGAGATTCCCGATATTTCTATGGTAGACACAATGTCTGATGGTATTCCGGATTACCTGTATACCCTTCACCTCCAATATAAGCGTGATTTTACCTCCAATAAGTTTCAAAATCACTCCTACCAATGGTATCAATTTTCTGGGGGTGCCCACGGAACCTATGGAATAAATACCTTATGCATCGATGCGCAGACAGGTACCGTCATAGAATTGGAAAAAAGAATACCAAATGCGGTAGTAGATAAAATCCCAACCTTGTTGAAGAAATACTATTTGGGCAGCCAAAATCAGCAATTGTTGCCTAAAGAAAAACCCTACAAATCATTGAGTCAACTGTTGTTTGTAGAGGAATTCCCCGGTCTAGGTCCGAATACCTATTGCACCGATTTAGGACTAACCACCTATTGGGGTTTGTATGAAATTGCTCCGTATTCTTCGGGTATTGTTTCGGTTACCATTCCATGGAAAGAATTGAAATAAATCCTATGAAAAAAATTAATCCTTCCAGATTTAGTAGATTGAGTTTAGGTAGTACAATATCAATTACTTTGGCCTTGTTTTTTCAGTGTACCAGCAACAAATCCAATTCAAACCACGCAATTCAACTGCCTGCAGTGGATTCGAGCAAAAAAATAGAAGAGGTCCTATCGCTTTCTCAAAATCACAATGATTATTTTCTAGTGAAATTGATTGCTCGAACCATTGCTGAGAAGTTTCCCATGGTGGATTCCAATGCATTGATGCAAGAATCTGGCTTGGCATATTTTACCATGAAACCGGATTCCACGATTGTATTTAATTCGAATGCACCTGGTGCGGGAGATGGATTCTTTCTGGGTTCCTTTTTGCAAGATCATTTAATTTCAGAAAACGGAATATTTTTCAAATACCGCGGAGACAGATTGAAGCAAAAATCCAAGCAATCTCCCCAAGATTCAGGCCTAACAGTAACCGTTTTAATTCCATGGAAGCAATTGGAGTTTTGTAGGAAATAAGAATCGCCAAATCCACTGTTCACCGAATAGCTTAGTCCTTGCTTGAGTAATGAGTGTTCGATAAACGGTAATTAATGAGCTTCCCCATACATAAAAAAAGGGGCCCCGAAGAGCCCCTTTTAAACTATATATGAATACAATTATTGTTTAATGAATTTATTACGGGCAACCTTTCCGGCACTAAAGATTTCGATTCCGTAAACACCGGGTTTAAGGTCAGAAATATTCAAGGTAGTTGAAGCGGAAGAGGAATTTAATTCCATTACCAATCGACCGCTGATATCTGTTACTCGAATATCCATAGCTGCTCTTTCCAAATTATTTACCAATAATTCGCTGCTAGCTGGGTTGGGAGAAATACGAACGGGCAACAAAGTTTGCTTTACAGAATTTGGTGTGCACACTTTCACATAAATGCTGTCAGTTACTTCCATGTTTTGGCAACCTGGAGCCGAAAACTTGTACGTAACGTAAACATAGCCGCTGTTCTTTACTTTAGAAACATCAAACGAATTACCACTTACCCCTTCGCCGCTAAACTCGCCTTTGTTGGGATAAGCGCTTAGATTGATTAATTCGGTTTCTTCAATACAAATAGAATCTTGTTCGATGTCGAAACGGATAATATTATTGGTTTCATGAGCTCCAATGTCGCGCAAATTAACGATTTCAAAACCGCGTTGATCTAATAAAGGAGCTTCAGTTACATTTTTAGCGCTATCCAAAGCCGGAGAACCATCCAACAACGCAAATGTGCGTGTAGGGCTGCAATTGAATGCTAACGTATCCAATTTAGGGTCAATATTCTTGTACGTACCTACAATGGATTTGGTTGAATCCTTGAAATAGTTGCTAAATCTACCAATAATGGAACTTTCTGTGTTTAAAATACCGTTTGTAACGTATATATCGTGACCCAAGGTTCCTTGGTTATTATAACTGATTGAATTGATGAAAAATACAGTATCTTGGGACCAAATGCCTCCGCCAATACCAGGGTTAGGATATTGTACATTATCGAAATTACCATCTACTTTATTATCTGTAATGGTACAGTTTATTACTTCTAGATTCCCCATGAAATTACCAATGGCACCTCCACCAATTCTGGAGTAATTTTTAGCAAATGTGCTATTTTCAATTCTATGGGTTTTTCTAAAATCTTGCATCGCTACACCGCCTCCATACACCTGGCCGTTCTTGCCTGAATTATCCGTGATGTTACCAACCACTTCGCAGTTGGTCATGATTAAATGCATACAATAAATTCCACCGGCAACTGTCTGACTTGCACCGTTACCGAAATAAGCTCTATTGTTTAAAATTCTGCAATTGTTAATCATCAACTGTTGACCGCCATTAATACCGCCAGCACGTTCAGTGTTTCCGTTTTGAATTGTTAAGCCATCAATCGAACACTTTTCCGTAAATGATACGTCTAAAACACGACCTGTAGCAGTGAAAGGGGTAGCATCGGCTTGTAAAATTGTCTTATCAGGACCATCGCCCTTAATGGTTAAATATTTAACAATCTGAGGCACTGTGATGTTCTTTTCTGTATAAACACCTTCTTTGATGTATAAAATATCCCCGCTGCTTAAGGTATCTAAGGCATCGGTAACCGTGGTGAAATCTCCACCCGATTTTGCTACCGTGTAAAGGTTAATAAAATTAATTTTTATTGTAGCACTTGAATTTCCAGTGCTATCGGCTTTACCTCCATTGGCAAAAGCCGCATCCGTGAATGTTGCCAATATGGATGTATCCGTTGCGTGGTTTGTAGCATTTCCTTCCAATACGAAATTGATGGTAGAATCACTGCTCAATTCGGCAATCGCCGTTAATCCATTCGGTACTCTGTCTGCCTTTACAGCTCCCGAAGCTATCAAATCCGAACCAACCGTGCCAGCAAAACTTTTACCCTCCAATTTATTGTGAGAAATAGTAATGTTGTCGCTTATGCTTCCATCGTTTTGATTGTTCTCAATCACCATCGTTCTGCTGAATTTCATGGCTGGACCTTCTAAGTTAACTACAATATAACCCCATCCTTTGGTTGGAATCGCATCCGTTGTTGCACTAAAATCACTCCGATAAAAATCATAATATTGAGTTGTGTCTTTAACCCCTCCAAATTGACCGCTAACCCAAACCCAATTCTTCAATTGCTTGCCAAAATAAATCACATACTGAGCATATTCTGGATTTTGTTTTGGCCCAATCCAATATGGCTTGTTGTTGAATTTTCCCTGATAAACATAAATACCAGAAGAATTAGGATCTTGACTGTTTTGCACATTCAAGTTTTTTGTTTGAGCGGAGACATTGCCAATCAGCAACACCATAACCGCGATAATGAAATGTAATTTTCTCATTGTATATTTTTAGAAAAATTTGAATAGTTTTGTCCCTAAATAAATGTAGAGACATTGCTTTTAAATACTTCCACAAAGCTACGGTTTATTGCCAAATTGCTAGTGAAAAGTGATGCTAACAAAACCTAATATAGGTCTACTATTCCATAGTATTTACAAGGGCTTGGCACTTGCAATTGGAAATGTAGGAAGTATTTCCCAAAACGTACCGAATATAGTATCATTTAATAAGTTGATGACGGTGTAATAGTTATTTCCATGGTACGAGAATATATACATAGTCTCTTATTTTTGCTTGCACGAAAAATTAAATCCATGGACCGATTAATACCATTTGTATTGTTGTTTGTATTAGGTGGAGTTAGTAGTATAGTTCCGTTGAATGCGCAAGGCAAGGTCATTTCCTACAATATTCGATACGACAATCCCTCGGATTCGTTAAATAATTGGTCGCAACGAAAACAGCCAGTATCCGATTTCCTATGGCAACAACAAGCCGATTTTATTGGACTTCAGGAAGTATTAGCAAATCAGTTAATAGACCTAGATTCCTTACTAAATCAACAACAAGTACCAGCCTTTTCGTGGGTTGGGGTTGGTAGAGACGATGGAAAACAAGCAGGAGAATTTTGTCCGATTTTTTATAATAACAAAAACTATAAATTATTGGCTTGGGAAACGCGATGGCTATCCGAAACGCCAAATAGACCATCTAAAAGTTGGGACGCAGCACTTCCCCGAATTGCAACCATAGCCAAATTCTTAGAGTTTAAAACACGACGAGAATTTGTAATCATCAACACCCATTTGGATCATCAAGGCGAACAAGCCCGATTCAAAAGTGCAAAGTTGTTGTTTTCATGGATAGATACTTTGCTTCAACAGTCCACACCGGTACTATTGTTGGGCGATTTTAATGCCGATCGTAAATCCAATCCCGTTCGTTGGTTACTTACATCCCAACAATTGTCTATGGCCAACGCAAAAATCAACCCCAATGAACGAGGTACATTCAATGGGTTCTCCAATCAACCCGGCAAAGAAATTGATTTCATCTTCTACAGCAATCATTTTCAATTGAATTCGGCTAGCATAGATTATACCCAACGAGGAGAAGGTTTATTTCTATCGGACCACTATCCCGTAATTGCCACATTTGAAAATTCAATACCCAAGTTTAACCTGTCCATTTGCTATCCTGGAGCTTGGGCTGTTCAGAAGTTGAGGGCACAGGCCGAGTTTCCCCTCTCTGAAAAGCAATCTTTGGGCATTTCATTAACCCGATTAAACGTGTTATGGCAAACCCAAACGCTCGGATTGGAATACCGAAAATACCCAACCGTGAGCCGAAACGCCAAATCGGGTTATTACGCCCAAGGAAACATCGGGTTTGGAAGAGCTGATTATTACAGCAATGGCATATTTACTGCTTTTGCATTCGGAGTGGTAAAACAACAATTTTATGGGAAAAGTAAGAGGTTTTTGTTTGAGTATCAATTGGGCGGTCGTGCCGGTGTAATGATTACAGGCGATTTAGAAAGCGGGGGAGGATTTGGTGGATTATTGTATATCGCTGGACCTTTGAGTGTAGTAGACTTTCGGGTAAATATGGGATATCGTTTTTAACAATTTAAGTAAATGCCAAAATCAACTCTAAATGGGATCAAACAAATAGCTGCCGTAGTAACTTTCGTCTTGCTCGTGGCCTTGATTTTTCCCTTTCGATGGAATCACATAGCCTACTTTCATAACAGCATCGATCTATTGGGCACGGTTTGGAGTGTAGCGCACGTGTCCAATGCCATTAGTTCTGGTCAAAATCCTTGGATTACCCATCAAATGCTATCGCCCGATGGAATTTCCATATTGTCCCATACCTCAGTTTTTATTGTAGGTGTGGTGGATAGTTGTATTAAAAATCCAATTCTCTCCCTGAATCTTGTCATGTTTGTGAACTTTGTGGTCCTTGCTTGGGGATTTTATAATTTAACCTCCATCTGGATTTCCGATCCATGGATACAAATAGGAGTTGCTACCATGACGGTTTTTACCGCGTATTACCAATCGAAATTTGGCATTCATATCAATCTCATTCTCCAGTGCACGGTTCCTTGGACCGCTTACTGCTGGCTTAAATCCGTGCGATTAAAACCCTCAGTAGCTATCCATAATCTGCCCTTGTTTATTGCAGGTTGTGTACTAGCCATCGTTGGTCTGTTCTTCGATTACTATACCGCCATTGCCTTGTCGTTTGTATTGCTGCCTTGGGTGTTATGGGAACTGTGGGCTCAGAATACTTGGTCTCGTAAGTCGTGGAAACGGGGGTTGATTGCAATGTTTTCTCTATTTATAGTTCATTTGGTGGGTAGATTTTCCAACATGGGTGGGTTGGATAAAAAAGGTGGAATTTGGGAAGCTGCAGATATTCGACAGTTATTTGTACCATCGAATTTGGGATGTTGGAATTTTTCCAATGCCACGTACCCCCAATCTCCATCAACCGAAAACTTCATTTACCTAGGCTGGAGTTTGATAGTTCCATGGTTAGTTTTGGGTTTGATTTTTCTATACCAAAAACGCAAAATTCAACCGCCCAATGTTATTCCCTTCGTATCGTTTAGTGTAATACTTTCTTTAATTGTGGTATTGCCTGTGATACGATTGAATGGACAGAACTTGTGGTATACACCATCGGCGTTGATGCACTTTATCCCCATTTTGGATCATTTTAGGATGCCCACTCGCATGGTACCGATTGTTCATTTTTACGGAGCATTATTGCTGTCATGTTATCTGTACCGTTTGAAATCCCAGCTGAAACGATGGTATGTACCCTTGATCCTTTCCATAACCGTCCTTTTTCTGATTGAGCACAAAGCAAAAACCCCCGAGTTTTTTTCCATGAAGGACTATTCGCTGTCCCAAACGGATCAAGACTTGCTTCCGAATAACACCGTTTTGTGTTTTCCTTGGGGCGTTCGCGATGGACTTAAGGAAATGGGTCAGTTCAATGCTTTCGACTATGCCTTGATGCTGAATCCAGACATTAGACTAACCTCGGCTTACATTTCCCGAATATCTGCCAATCGTTGGCAACAAGTTCAATCCGATTCGTTTTTTGTTGTTTTAAGTAGAGCCCAAACATCTACCCGAACTCGATGGTCCATACCCGAGCAAATGATTGTGTTGGATGGAATTAATAAACGCAAAATCACTGCGGTGCGTATTCCTAAGGATTTCAGCTATTTGGCCGATCAATTCAAATCCATTCAATCCATTCGTTGGATTGAAACAAAAACTCCTTCGTGTTTGTATCTTGTTCGGGATCTAAGATCCAATGGTAAACAAGAATTTAATTAGCTAGAGTATTCCGCAATAAACGAATGCCCACAAAATCATCAATACCCCCTGCAAAGCGGACGATTGTGCTTTATGACGGAGATTGTGTATTGTGTAACTTTTGGGTTTCGTTAATCAAGAGAAATAAACATGCCGATAGGTTTCAATGCGAATCGCTGCAATCTTGGCTGCAAAAAGTGAATCACGCCATACCCCCTGAGAATGCTTCGGACCCCAAGTTTCAACACCAAGAAATAAATTCACCCACTTTCGCACTTGATTCATTGTTCCATCATTCAGAGCTGCCAGATTCTGTTATTGTTATTCGAGATAATCAAGTTTTAATGGAGTCGGATGCGGTATTAACAGTAATTAAAAATCTCAAAGGTCCATTACAATGGTTATGCATCGGATATGTTTTGCCGAAAGGAATTCGCAATGGGCTGTACCGGTGGGTGGCTAAAAATAGGTACCGATGGTTTGGCAAGATAAATCGCTGTTGAGGCGAAGAAGTCAGTTATATTAAACTAAAATGATTCACCAATATAGAAGTAGATCCCATATCCATGTCTTTCTAAACCTAGATCCAATCGAGTGTAAATATCTTTTTTGGGAAACAACAAATAGCGCAATCCTGCACCGCCGGCTAATTTGTAATTTTGGGTTGGAAAGGTGGGGGAAACACTACCAATACTAGCAAATACAGCCCCTCCCAATCGTTTGCTAAATCCAAATGGCAAAAAACGGTACTCCGCTTGTGCCGCCAAATATTGTTTATCGCGGTATTTTCCCAAATACATGCCGCGCATCATCATCTCTCCACCCATCATGCTTAATTGGTTAAAGGGTACTTCGCCCGAGGAAAACTGACCCAGTACCTGTAAAGCCAATACCTGATTCTTCTTTACCGCATGGAAATATCTACCGTCCATAAACAGCGTATTCATGGGAAACGATTGGCTGAAAATTTCGCCGTAATGCAAATAGGCCAATTCCGCCAAAAAACCTTCTCGAACATTTAAAATGTTGTGTCGGGAATCCCACAACAATCCCATACCAATCCCTAAGTTTCTACTCCCATATCCACCCAATGGAATGGAGGGTGCGGTGCTGCCAATCGACTCATTCCATTGGAATTGAGGATTGGACAAATGCTGATAATCAAATTCCAATCCCGCAAATAAGTTCCCATTGATTCGGTAAACCAATCGCTCTCGAATATTGTAGTACGTGGCAGGAACAACGGCTAAGGGATGCTTCGGAATAGTATTTCCTATCCCGTAATATTTAAGTGGGTAATTTTGCAGTCGGACTTTGCCCAAGGCTAAAATGTTGTTATTTTTACCATAGATGGCATGGTCCAACCACAACCCGACTTGCTTCATTTCGGTGTAGAATCCAAATGTACTGATCTCACTCAGGCGCAGTGTTGTATCGTTGTTATAATGAAATACTACCAATCCACTTGCTCCAAATTCCCAACGAGTTTCAGGGGAGAATCCTATCGTAGGGTAGAATAAGAATCTAGGTTTGGCCGAACTTCCAGTATCGTTTACCAAATGGTTTACCCATTCTGGCAATACCAATTTTGATGGTTTTGGCTCTCCACCTGCTGAAGTTCCAATGTCTTGGGCTTTGACCTGAAGAAAACAACAAAAAAAGGCACAAGCAGCAATGCTTTTATTTATCATGATTGGTTTCCAAGTTTACGCTTAAATTTTGAGAAGTTATCTCTAAATCTTGCGTTTGGATATTGAAAATATACATAACAATTTCATGCGAAATGATACATCCAAGGTTGAGTGGTTTTTTTTCGAATTTTCAAAAAAAATCATTCAAATTGAAGATGAGTAGAATGTTATTCTCTTGAGCTCCCTGAACCTAAAATTACAGCAGAATGAACGGAATTTAGAACGATGAAAGGTACCTTTGCAGTTACCATGAACGACAAAATGAAGGTTGAAATTTGGAGCGATGTAATGTGCCCGTTCTGTTATATCGGCAAAAAGAAATTTGAGCAGGGGTTAGCACAATTTTCAAATCCACAAAGCATTGAAATAGAGTGGAAGAGTTTTCAACTCATGCCCGAATTGGAGGCAGGAACTTCTACCAAAATTGAAGAGTTATTGGTAGCGAAACGAGGCTACAGCCCCAGTCAAATCCAACAAATGAATGCCCGGGTGCAAGAAATGGGTATGGAGGTTGGGATAGATTTTCAATTCGATAAAATATTGGGAGTAAATACCTTGGATGCTCATCGCTTTTTGCATTTCGCCCAAGCCCAAGGAAAATCCAACGATGCTGAAGAGGCGTTGTTTTCCGCTTATTTTACCGAAGGAAAAAACGTTGGAGACCTGCACGTTTTGCTTTCTATTGGCGAGAAAATTGGACTAGATGTTGAATCACTGCAGCAAACGCTGGAAAATAACCAGTACCTGGATGCGGTAGAAAACGATATTTACGAAGCCCAGCAAGTAGGGGTTCGTGGAGTGCCCTTTTTTGTGTTCGATCGTAAATACGCAGTCAGTGGAGCCCAAGATCCTTCGGTATTTCTAAATACCATTACACAATCCTATGCCGAATGGCAGAAAGAAAATGCATCAACGTTGTAGGACACCATTCAAGGCAATGCGTGTACCTATGGGGCATTCAGCCCATGCTAATGTATAAAATGGCAGATTGAAATTCGGGTTAATAAACAATCAACTTTTTGGTAATAGATGCCTCGCCACGGCGAATTACTACCGTGTAAATTCCTTTGGACCAGTCGTCGGTGTTAAAATTTAAATAGGTATTCGTAGCGCAATCGCGTTCTTCAACGGTATTACCAAGTATATCCATTATCCGCACCGTTGCGCCCGAAAGCATTTCGCCTTCCAAGGCAAACATCCCCTGCGCTGGGTTGGGGTACAAATTGATGGCGTTTTCCAACGACTCATTCTTGGTTTTTAGCGCGTAATTCGTAGTGAAACTGTACTCAAAATAGCTTCCGAAATCCCCATTGAACGTCTTCACGATGGCGTTGGTATTGGCATTTCGGAGTCGGACTGTACCGGTGCCTTGAGCCGTATTGGCCCACCAGTTCAATCCATCCAACCCATAATCGTATACAATCAACTTATAACAACCGTTGAGTTCTAAAGGATAAGTGTAGATTTTATTAGCTACCGTAAAACTATCTTTTACCACTACCTTACCATCGGCGTCAAGCAATTTAAATGCATTTTCAGTTGGGTAGTTGTTGGTTCGAATTTCAATCTTGAATTTGCCCGGCAAAACATCAGGAATTACAATTTTACGCTGAACACTGCTGTTTTGAGTATAATCATCGGCCTTGCCGTTCACTTCCGTAATCTCGCAATGGAACACATTGTCGCTGGCTTGCATTCCGTGGGCCCAAAGTTCCCAAATGGGCATAACGATGGTTGCTGTATCCAAGGGCTTTAACTCTCCGGCCCAATGCCACGTTTGTTTTACCGTTGCATCGTTCATCCAATACGTGAACTGTATGGTTTTAATGTTCGATTTTCCGGTGTTCTGAACCAAAACCGCCGGTTCTGAACACATGGGGTTGGCTTTAGAGAATTCGTAATCCGCTGTAGGTCTCAAAACATCTACAATTCGTGCGTCGTTTTCAAAATTCATATCTCCATATTCCACCAACTGATGCGCCACGATGTACCGATAATCGCCCGATTTTAACGGCTGTGAAATTTCATAATCAATGGTGGCCGATTTGCCAGGAGAAACCAACGAAGTAATTTCGTGTTCCACCAATTTGGAGCGCCATCCTGGACACCAACCCTGACGAGGCATCAACCACGTACCGCCCTGGGCAATCATGGGGTTAACCGAACAATCCATGACAGAACTCCAACTCAACGACTTGCCCTCAACGTTCAAGGTATGCGTAATTGGACCTCCATTCTGCTCAAATTCGCCGTCCGAACCGTGACCGGTGATGGTAGATTTTAACTTGAACGACTTGGCATCGGAAAGCAAAGCCACATTCATGGGGGCAAAGACGCTGTTGTTGCGAATGCTATTGATCCCAGGTCCGCCTAACCTCGCACCTCCTTGCCACAATTGGTTAAACGAAAGTACTTTCCGAACCGGTGTTCCCACCACAAACAGGAATTCCATTTCCATGTTTTCTTGGTTTTGTCCGCCCATGGTCACCATCAAACGTTTGGTACCCTTCAATATCGGCGAAAAATCGGTCATGTCGAAATACCAGTCTTTCCCCATTTTCCCTAAGTCTAAGTTGATGCCATAGGGCGTTACAAAGGAAACCAATTCGTTGTACCACGGGAATCGAAGCGAATAATTGAGTTTGGTTACCACTAAATTTCCTTCGGCAACTACCGGAATGGAATCGATCAAAGCACCGGTCTCTCCCTTGTATACCATGGATTGGCGGGCATGATAAGCCGAAAATGAGCTATCTGTTTTTACTAAATCGTGGGTGACAATACCAGCGTTGGAATTGTCAATGATCGTATTTCTGTTTATGCTATTTATTGCTCTCAATACAGAATCTCTCTGAACTACATCTGTTGTGGTTCGTTGCCAAATTCCGGAGTAAATGATCAGCTGAGGTTTCTGCTTGCTTTCCGAAAAATTACGGGTTAAGGCATCCCCGCGATCAAAGGTCCATAATACGTTTTTACCGGTGGATAATTTGGAGGATGTAGCGTTACTGAAACTATTGCCGGACCCTTCGGAAAAAGGATAATATCCCACCAAATTTGCGTATTTGGGATGCGTGGCATCGATGTTCTTCATGATCAAATCGGAAATTTCCGTAGCCGATAATGCCTTGTTCCAAATGCTCAATTGATTCACTTTCCCTTTGTAGTTGTTGTTGCCGTTTTGGTCGGTACCGAGAATTATGTTTTTCAGGGCGATGGCTTTGGTTTTGCTGCTTCCCGATAGCCAGAGAGAGCCGTTGAGGTAAATCGACATCGCACCCGTAGCGCTATTTTTTACAAACGCCCAGTGGTTCCAATTGCCTTCGTATTCCGGTGGGGTAGCGGCCTTATTGATCCGATCAAAGTTACCCGCAGAGTACCCGCAATCGAAATAGACACTTCCATCGGACCATGGAAAATGGATGTTTAATTGTCGTTGATTGGGATCGGTATTCCATCCATACAACACCGAGGTATTGGTCGGAAGTACCTTGGCATCGCCCTTGGCCCACAAAGCAACCGTGATTTCTTTGTTAATGCTGGCAAAACTATCGGCAGCAAGAGTTATCTGTCCGTTGGACGATAAATCCACAGCGTAATTGTTTTGGGCCGATAGCATACAAACGCTTGTATCGGTAAATCCACCCAATACTACCGGAGATTCGGGGGTGGTATTTGTAAAGGAGAATTCGAATAGTAAATTGCTACTGCCGTCCCAATTAAATGGGGTGTGAAATTCCAACCGGTTCTCGCCCACGGTAAAATCGGTGGTGTAATAATAGGTTTCGGTAAAACCGGAGGTAACTGGGGATCGAGCATTGAGGGTATTTAATGCGGTATGTTGTACTCGAATTTTCAAGAAATTGGCCCTGCCGGCCGTTAATGCAGTTAGCTTTAGGCCTTGGATTAGGCCTGCGGTAAATCCCGCGTCTAACAATTCTTGGGCTCGATACAATACCAGCGTTTTAACGGATTGTTGCTTTGTATTCAGTCCTTGAAATAAACTATCCGTGGCACTGCCCACTACATGTGCAATGGGATTGGTATTTCCGCCAACTACGGCTGTGCCTACCATCGTGTAATCGTAATAATCGTATACAGGTTGGGTGGTGTAGGGGAACGTATCACCGTTGAAATTTGATACCACGAATTTTGGGGCGGTTTGGGCGATGGTTTCCACCTTGGACGAATCCACCAGGAAGGTATTGCAAGAATAATCCCATTCACCGCAGCCTTTATTCCGGTTGCTACCATCCGATACTAAGGCATTTTTACAGCGGATGTTGTAACGCAATATGATCTTTTCGTACGATAAACTGCCATCGGGGAAGTAGGCCAAGGTATCCCGATTGTTGGTGCCGTAATGAAAGGTCTTAACCCGAATGGTATCGCCGCTTTTTTGGGCATGAAGGACAGGGGTTGCAACCAATAATAAGGCTAGGGTGCTGAAAATTTTGTGTTTTATGGAAGAAAAATATAACAACTTCGTCATGATGTAAAAGTCAAAAATAACCAATTTACTTGGAGAATTTGGTAAAATTTCCTCGCGAAACAAGAATGTAAGCGACCTTCCAATAAAATTAAATTTAAATGAAAATAAAATTTGAATTCATTTTTATAAAATCTACTTTTGTTTTCATATTGTAATTCTATGAAAATTAAATTATTACTAATTTTACTTTGCTCAACTTTAGGGCTGGGGTCAGCTGCCGCTCAATTCAAAATAGGACAGGAGCATCTTGGCGGAATCATTGTTATTTTGAATAGAACGGGCACAGGAGGAATGATCATGCAAAAAACCGATTTTACTCCTAGTGGGACTCCTAAAATGAATTGGCATGATGCGAAAAGAAATGTGGCTTTGGCAGGGTCTGAATACAGACTGCCAACAGGTCGTGAATGGGAGCAGATTTATTTGAACAATAACATTTTAAAATTACAAGGTCAATTTTGGAGCAGTAATGATAATGCCAACTTAACCTATGGGGCGTGGGCGTTCGACTTCGCCACCGGAAAACAGTATTTTGAAAATAAGAATGTTAGGTTGAGAATTAGAACCATTGCTTTTAAGACTTTCTAACGTTTCGTTTAACATTTAATCAAGATAGACCTCCACCTTAAACCGTGGAGGTTTTT
>JACCDP010712719.1_pt1 | contig 30177 bp, 24 predicted proteins | sample 7445841 | NCBI WGS metagenome assembly JACCDP01 (sample SAMN15323441, study PRJNA562643) | freshwater metagenome | isolation source: river surface water | place: USA:Blue River Watershed | collected 2017-08-17 | reverse complement strand
GGGGAGGGCATCCCCAAAGTAACGCTACAGGAGTTGAAGCCTCTACTCTACTTGGTGCAAACCTGGTTGAGCAAGTTTTGACGATGAATGTAGAATCCCCGTGTCTTTAGACCGGGGAGTGTCAATAGAATCAGGGAATTTTAGATTGTGGATTTTAGAGTTTGAATTTTAGGGTCAAATCCAATACATGAATGATTGTTTCTTCCTGAACTTCTCAATGACCGGGGAAATCCCGCCCCTGTTTCTGAACTATAAACTGAAACTTAAAAATCATACAGGATCAGGCGTTTCCTCCTACCTCCTACCTCCTACCTCCTGCCTCCTGCTATATCATCGAGAAATCCGCACTCTAAATCTCTCAAACATCGGGTTAGGATGTAATACATTAACGGCATAGTTTCAGGCGATCAGTAGCTATGGACAATTCTCCCATCAAGGCTGTGCAAGCCCCTTATTACGGCGATAGCTCCTACCGGACACCGCCACCAGATTTACCCTCTCTACTATTGAAGGAGCGAATTGTTTATCTGGGTATGCCATTAGTTCCTGCTGTCACGGAATTAATCGTCGCCCAATTGCTGTATTTGCAGTCTGATGACCCCGAAAAGCCCATTAAAATCTACATCAACTCTACAGGTACTTCTGGCTACAGTGGCGAACCTATCGGTTTTGAAACCGAAGCCTTTGCTATCTATGACACTATGAAATACATCAAGCCCCCCATTCACACCATTTGTATTGGTTCGGCAATGGGTATGGCAGCAATGATTCTTAGTGCTGGGACAAAAGGCTGTCGTGCTAGTTTGCCTAATTCTTCGATTATCCTGCACCAACCCAAGAGTTACGCCCAAGGTCAAGCAACGGATATTCAAATTCGCGCTCAAGAAGTTTTGGCCAATAAAGCTTCAATGCTTGATATTCTGTCTCGCACTACGGGACAGACATCAGAAAAAATTAGTAAGGATATGGATCGTCTGTTCTATATGACTCCCTACCAAGCCAAGGAGTACGGCTTAATTGACCGAGTTTTTGAGAAGGAAGAACTCGCTAATCCCCCCCTTCCCGCAAGTATCCTTTAAAGAGGCAGGGGAGCAGGGGAGCAATAGTTTTCCTGACAACTGACAACTGACAACTGACAACTGACAAACGGAGTACCGCAAATGCCTATAGGCGTACCTAAAGTTCCTTACCGGATGCCCGGTGGACAATATACGGATTGGATTAGCATTTATGATCGTCTTTACCGGGAAAGAATTATTTTCTTAGGAAGAGATGTAGATGACGAAATTGCTAACCAAATTATTGCCGTGATGCTATATCTGGATTCTGATGATCCAGGGAAGGATATTTATTTGTATATCAATTCTCCCGGTGGTATGGTGACATCTGGTTTGGCAATTTATGACACTATGCAACACATCAAGTCAGATGTGGTGACAATTTGTGTCGGTTTAGCTGCTTCCATGGGATCTTTCCTATTGGCTGCTGGTACAAAGGGTAAACGTTTGGCTTTGCCTCACTCCCGGATTATGATTCACCAACCTTCTGGGGGAACTCGCGGACAAGCTTCTGATATTGAAATTGAAGCTAGGGAAATTCTGCGAATTCGGAGTCAGCTAAATCAAATTTACTGTGATAATACTGGTCAACCTTTGGCTAAGATTGAAAAAGACATGGATCGGGACTTTTTTATGTCTGCTCAAGAAGCTAAAGAATACGGTTTAATTGATCGTGTGATTGAAGAACGTATCTAAAAAGAAAAAATAGATTCAAAATTCAAGGTTGAAAATTCCATTTGAGTTTTTAATTTTGAATTTTGAATTGGAGCAAAGCAACATGGATCTTGAAGATTATTACCGTATGTTAGGTTTAAGGTCGGGAGCTTCTTTTACTGATGTTAAAGCCTCCTATCGCCGATTAGTACAGCAATATCATCCTGATATTAATTCAGATGATCTCAAAGCTAAAGATAAATTTATTGCCGTCACTGAGGCTTATAAGTTCCTCCAAACTGTGTTACCACCAGAGGAAATTAAGCCCAAATCTAGAAATGTTAAAACTGAGGTTGCTAGTCCCCCAGAAATGAAAACTGCACCAGCAGCACCAAAAACAAAATTTACATCCCAGCCACCAAATTTGCGGGATATAGAACAAAGGTTAAAGTGGAAGACTTATGAACAGTTGCAGCGATTTTTACAGGAAAAACGTTTTCCCCAGGCGATCGCTCTAGCAGAGGCTTTACTGGCACGTTTACCAGCAGATGGGGAGGTGCGTCAATGGTTAGCGATCACTTATCAAATCAGGGGAAGAACGTTAATCACGGAAAAACAACTCCCAAAAGCTAGAATTTATCTGAAAAAAGCTTTAAAAACTGACCCATATAATAAAGCTTTATGGTCTGAAGTTCAGCAAGATTTTCAACGTTTGGAATTGAAGCTTTAGTAATTGGTAATGGGTAATGGGTGATTGCTAAGATTTTATTATTGATTCATTCTTTATTTTTTAATTGTTTATTTTTCAGCATGGATGTAATCTACAAAGTAAAATTTAGGAATGAGAGAAAATTTCAACCAACTGTAAGCACCTAAACCTAAAAGTGCAGTAATTACCAGTGGCAAACCTAGCTGTAACCGCCAATCATCAGGTAATACAGCCACTCCAGATATAATAATTACAAAATATGCTAAAAGTCCTATTTGCAACCTTTCTAGATTTTTAACTGCGGTCCGACAACTACTACAATGTTGAGTATGTTGTTTATATCTATTCAACACTTCAGCATGATTATCATTAATAGGTGCAGGTTCACTCACATTAATTCCTACTTCATGCCAAGGCAATTTACCCTGACAATATTTATCAAACCAATTGCGAAATTCAATTACTAATTTATCAGCACTTGTCGGTAATTTATAAGCAGTTTTCCAACTTTCATGTAATTGTTTCTTCTGTAATAAATACTCTTGCTGATTTAGTAGCATCATATCCCCATCTAATACTAGATTTCTTTCATGAATATGATTCCACCAACGAGGGATAAAGCGATGTAAGGTCTTAGCAAAATTGCGGGAAAATTGAGCAACGATTCTTGATTTACCAGGAGATATAGGAATAGCATAAACCAGTAAACCTAATTTTTTGCCAGTATTACCAAGCTCAATTGTATATTCTAATCTACAAGGTGGTTCAAATGTAATAGTTGTCGGGAACCCCCTTTCGATATTTACTTCAATTAAATTAATGGTTGATTTGACTATATTAAGAGGTATAGGTCTAGCCTTTTCTCTATTACCTTGAACTCCATGATGAGAAAAAGGAACATGACTAGGATCTGCTACATTTTCTATTAATGTTTGCCAATCGTATTCCAAATCTCGAACATAATTCGACCACACAAATCCTTTTTCTGCGTCTATTTGGGGTGATAAAGGCAAGGGTGTATTTTCAGCTATTACTGCTGTTTTTTGATCTGGCCACACCCAAAGTAGTTCCTGTTGTTGACGAACTGGAAAGGAAACAACACAAAAATTTTCTTGATTTTTAGCGATAATTTCTGGGTTTTCTGCTTGGGGAACACGCTGACAAATGCCATTTTTATTAAATTCCCAGCCGTGATAACTACACATTAAGTTACCTGTTTTAGGTTCTATTCTACCTTCGCTTAATGGTGCGAGACGGTGGGGACATTGATCTAAAAATACTCGATATGTTTCTGAGTTACTGGGTTTCCAAATTACTAATCTTTTTCCTAATAAGGTGATGGGTTTAGGTTTTTGCGGTTCTAAGTCTTCTATCGGTATGAGAGGATACCAGTGCTGAAAGAAATTAAATTCAGATTGCATATTGCTTCTAAGAGATAAAACGAGTACACTACTGATATTATATTGTTGCAAAAATTTTAATTTATCGAACTATTCAAATTCACCATGGCCAATCCCTTTTTTCCAGGTAAACCAGTTCCTCCAGAACATTTTGTAGGCCGCACATCAGAAGTTAACTTTGCTTTTGACCTAATCTGCGCCCGTAGTCATTTTGCCCTTTGGGGTGGACCGGGAATGGGTAAAACCTCATTTTTGCGGAAACTTGCTTCTGAACAAGCATTGGGAGAACATGGTATAGATCCATCTGAGGTTGTCATTGTTTTACTTAGCTGCGAAAACATCATTCCCTTCACTCCTGCTGGTTTTTGGCGCGAGGTCTTAACTATACTGTGTGATCAATTGGACAGCGAACCGCAATTACAAGCGGAAATTAAACCCTTACTTGAAAAAACAGTTACAAATGATAGTTTACGCCAAGCACTAGGGAGATTAGGGAGAAAAGGTAAATTTTTATTGTTGTTGGTAGATGATTTGGATGCAGCTTTAGTCAGCAATGATCAATACACAGAAGCGGAAATGGTAACATTTTTAGCCCAATGTCGTAACTTGGCTGTTCATGAGGTAGAAAGTCAATATCTATCCATGATTGTTACCTCACTTCAACCTCTGAGTCAACCTGATTGTGGTCCTAAACCTAATCCTAATGCTTCTCCTTGGTATAATCACTACTTATTTCAATCTCTGAAACTATTTACTACGAGTGAGTTGGTTGAACTATTGACAATAATTAGACCACCAACATTACGGGGCGAAATTATCAATATTACAGGTGGACATCCGACTTTAGTACAAACTGCTGGTTTCTTGCTATGGGGACAGATACAACCCGGTAAAACGCCTGATATTAAAACGTTTGCTAGGGATTTTGAAAGAGATACGCAACATATTTTCCAAACTATTTGGCACAGATGTAATGAAATAGACCAAGCCTTATTAATGCTAATAGCTTTGTTAGATATGGGAGGTCATATAGAGGAGATTCAATTTAATTTGAATGGTATAGGACGTATTCTTACCCAACATAGACGCTGGTTAAATACATTAGAAGATAGGGGTGTAATTACTTCCAGTTCTACGGATATAGGAACGTTTTACTCTTTCACCTCATCACTGATGAAAAAATGGGTGACAGAGGAAATTTTGAAAACACCAAATACTTTAATTAGAGATAGGGAAAAAGAATTTCTCAATCTGATCAGTCATGGACAAGTAGGGAAGGTTCAAGAAGTAGTTACTTGGTTGGGAAATCATCCACAGAAGGTAAAGTCTGTCTTAGATTGGATTGCACAAGTAGTGCCAGTATTTCCTCAATAAACTTTTGAGTAGGGAGGTTTTATGGAACTTCTCTACTAAGTTTATGAAAAGTGATTGATGTGAAATTAAATTTATATGTGAGAAGATGAAATATGACTAGTTTCCAGTTCCCAGCAAATCCTTATATAGTAGGTATTCCAATTAAAGATCCTGAAAAACTTTTTGGACGCGAATATATATTCAGTCTGATTAATGATAGTCTGCAAGAAAATGTGCAACTAATTTTATTTTACGGACAACGACGAGTTGGTAAAACTTCAATACTGAAATTTATTTCTCAAAATATTGCAGAAGGTAAATTTATTTTTATTAGTTTTGATTTTCAAGCTGAAGAAAGTTCATCTCTCGAAAATATTTTACACAGGATGGCAAAAAAAATTTTATTAGATATGTCAATACATGAAGAATTTTTAGATAGTCTAGCAAATGATATAATATCTGACACTAATGTTTTCTCCAGTCAATTTTTGCCGACTATTTATGATCGCTTAGGTAGTAGAAAATTGGTTTTTCTCTGCGACGAATTTGATGTTTTAAGTGAATCATATACAACAAATGGTAAGAACTTTTGTGAGTATATGATCCAATTAATAGAGCAACATAATCAATTATTTATTATTCCAGTTGTAGGTAGGCATATCTCAAGATTACCAAAGTTGATTTCTTTATTGCGTGAAGCACCCTATCATAGAATTGGTTTTTTAGATAGGGAAAATACTAAAAAAATAATTACTCAATCTGATACAGTAGCTTTAACATATCAGCCAGAAGCAATAGAAGCTATTTTCAATTTATCCGCAGGACATCCTTATTTTATTCAAGTTATTTGCTTTGCTCTTTATGGTACAGCACGCGATCGCTATAAAGAAACCCCAATCCCTGAGTCTTTACGGATAACTGATAAAAATGTTGAAAGTATTATAGATCAAGCACTTGAAAAGGCTCAAGGTACTTTAGACGACTTCTGGATTGGACTGACTCCTGAACAGCAAATTATTCTTTCCGCAGTAGCAGAATCTCAAAGGATAGCTATTGCAGAAAATCAATCTATTCCTGAAGAACCACTAACCCTATTAGAAAGATATGGAATAGTACCAACAAAATATTTGATAAAAGCACACGAAAAATTAGTTGAATATGAATTTTTAGATGATACAAAATGTAAAGTTAAAATGGAATTAGTTTTTCGGTTTTTATGCAAACAACATCCGTTAGAACAAGAAATTAAGAATGTAGAAATCATTAACCAAAATGATGTTAATAATCTTAATTCAGTAGCACAAAATCAGCCTGACAGAGCATTACATCTGTATGAACAAGCGTTACACCTTAATCCTAATAACTTTGAAACTGTAACATCTTTAGCCGCAGAATATTTAAAGATTCAAGATTTAAGTATTCAAGCCCTCGATAAAGCCTGTGAACTGTATAACCGAGCTTATTTATTTTATTCTATTAATCATCAACAAGATATTGTTTTAGAGCCTTTATTAAACATAGCTGAACAATACTCAAAAAATGACAATTTTGAGCAAGCCATAGAGATTTACACAAGAGCTTACAATATTGATAAAGAACGTAGCAAAAACGGACTTTTGAAAACAAGAGAAAATTATATACATAAGTTGATAGTTAATAGAAAATGGACTGAGGCAATACAACAATGTGAGTTGATTTTGAAAATTGATCCTGACAGCCACATTGCCCAACAAAGACAAAAAGAAATTAATGTCCTCAAGACAAAAACCAATAAGAAAACTGAAGCAGGAGATGCTAAACTTACAACTGAAACTCCTAGAGCAAGTATAAATTGGCTGAAGTGGGGATTAACTGGCATCGCAATTGCAGTTGTGAGTTTAGGCATTGCTCCAGGTTTCAGAACTTGTCCAGCAGGGGAAAAGAAAGAATTTGGAGTTTTTTGTGTAGCAGATAATAGTAGAATTAGTCGAGGCGAAAGAACCTTATTTACTACCACTACTAATAGATTCCGTGATCAAGGTATTCGGGCTTTTCAAAAAGGCGATTATCAACAAGCAGCTGATTTATTTAAACAAGCTATACAAGCAAACAGAAATGACCCAGAAGTAGTAATTTATTATAACAATGCCCTAGCTCGTCAACAAGGTTCTCCTTTTACCTTAGCAGTAGTTGTACCAATAGGAACGAATCTAAGTGATGCTCAAGAAATTTTACGTGGTGTAGCGCAAGCACAAGATCAATTTAGTCAAAATAAAGGCCTTAATGGTAGGTTACTAGAAATAGTCATTGCTAATGATAGTAACAAGGATCAAGCTAAACAAGTAGCTCAAGAATTAGTGAAAGATACTTCAGTACTGGGAATAATTGGACATAATTCTAGTGATGCTACTCAAGTTGCACTACCAGAATACGCAAAAGCAGGATTAGCAGTTATTTCTCCTACTAGCACTAGCACTTTACTAAATAACCCAGTTTTCTTTAGAGCGGTTTATTCTGATGAAAGTGGAGGTATAAAACTCGCTGAATATGCTTATAAGAATTTGCAATTAAAAAAGGCAGTAATTTTTGCCAATCCTAACAGCCCCTATAGCAATAGTATTAGAGAGATATTCACAAATCAATTTGAAAAATTAGGGGGTGAGGTAGTTCGTAAACCGATGATTGATTTAACTGCTACTACACTTGATGCTGAGAAAGAAGTTGCCAAAAGCGTATATGGTGAGGAAAAAGCAGAAGCAGCGTTTTTGTTCCCAGATACACAAAGCACTGGTATTGCCATTAAGATTGCTAAAGAGATTACCAGCAGGAACGAGAGATTAAGAAATAGTCCGCCAATACGACAATTAAAAATGTTCAGTGGAGATACTCTTTATAATAATGAAACTTTAGTTAGAGGCGGAAAAGATACTGAAGGTTTAATAATTGTCATACCCTGGTTTAGAGAAACATTACAAGCTAAACCTTTTGCCCAAAAATCAGATCAAATATGGGGAGGAGGTATTAGTTGGCGGACTGCGACCAGCTATGATGCAACTCAGGCTTTTATTAAAACGTTATCTAATAATCCATCACGGACTACAGTGTTAGAAAGATTAGAAAAAGTCAAGCTCGATAGTAGGGAAACTTCAGGCTATCCACTTGAGTTTACAAAAGAAAGAGAACGTCAAGGTGAATCTATTCTTGTGCAAATTAAGGATGGTAAATTCGTCGAAATTAAATAAGAGGGTGTTTGAAAAGTCCCTCATGGTGTATCAAATATTTTTAGATACCCCTAAATCCCTCTTGAAAAGAAGGACTTTGACTCTAGTTCCCCCCTTAGCAAGCTACGGTGTTACGGTGTACACACAAGTTCTAAGCTGTTGTGCCTTTAACTTGGGTAATTAATGCAAGCAAGATGCTTACGCTACTGTAACCGGGAACAAAATTACTTAGCCATCGAGAAATGGAAGTAATTAATGCAAGCAAGATGCTTACGCTACTGTAACTTCAGGTTTTTTTGATTATACGGATAAGCTGATGTGCAGCTAAACTGTCTTCGTTTGATGATTATTTAGCCCCCTAAGTCCCCCAAGCTTGGGGGACTTTGAAGTTCTTATTCCTCCAGAATTGGGGGCTAGAGTATATGTAAGTGCCTAAAATTATAACCTCTAAGAGGTTTCACTGATGAAATTAATACTTGAGATGTGTTATGATGGTAGTTTTTCAGAGGTATTGTGAAAGGATGATTACTTTTCCCAAGCATCAGAGAAATCCTTATATTGTTGGCCGTCCTATTGACCAAGAACTTTTTTTTGGACGGGAGGATGTGTTTTACTCTATTACCACTCATCTTCAACAGCAGCAACAAATTATTGTATGCTATGGACAGCGGCGTATTGGTAAGTCATCTGTCATTAGGAATATTCCTCATAGATTAAAGTATTTGAATGAGTTTGTTTTTGTTAGGTCTAGTTTAGACTATTACTCTCAAGAACCACTAAACAAGATTTTAGCAGATTTAGCGCAACAAGTGGTTCGTGACCTGTGTTTAGATGAAGAGAATATAAAATTACCTGGAATTATAGATTTGGAATCTGATTCTCAAGTTTTTTTTGATGAATTTTTGCCCCAGGTGTATCAATTAATAGAAAATAAAAATATAGTATTTTTACTTGATGAATTTGATGCATTATTAAATAATGATCATCTAGAATTATTAAGACATTTTGATAAATCTCTTGCTAAAATAATCAGCACTAATAATAAACTATTTCTCATTTTATTTATAGAACAAAAAACAATAAATAATCCCAAAATAAAACAAATTTTTAAAGATGTACCTGTAATAGAAATTGGGCTATTAGATGAGAACAGTACCAGAAATTTGATTATTAAACCAGCTGAAAATATCCTTGAGTATGAAGAGGATGCAATAAAAGAAATTTTTAATATATCAGCAGGACATCCTTATCTGATTCAGGCAATATGTTTTAGTATTTTTAGTAGAGCGCGAGAAAATAATAATTGGAGAGTTAATCGAGAAGACGTAGAAGCTATTATAAATAAAGTAGTTGAATTAGTAGCAGCTGGTTTAGCCTGGTTTTGGGATGGATTTTCTATTGCAGAAAAAATTCTTTTTTCTGCAATTGCAGAATCTCAAGAAACTTCAGAAAATTATTTAGCACTAATAACAAGATTAACAAATGAGCTAGATCATAAATTAATGACAGAAACAGAACAACTTCTCAGAAATAATGGTTTTTTGGATGAAACAGAAGAGAAAATTAAAATAGAATTAGTGCGTCGTTGGATCATACAACATCATCCATTAAAAGAAGAAATTCATGAATTCGATAAATTGAACCTTGATCAAAAAAAAAATCAAAGTAATCTAGAATTAGATTTAATAGAACTTAGTGTCCAAAATAATGTTTCATTTTTTGAAGATGCAAATCAAGTTAAATATGAAATAATCAAATCACCAACCAAATTACCAGAAAATAATTCATTAAATATAAATATATTAAGTAACCGTCAAAAGGCTTTTCCAGAAGTTACTTTACCAAATCAAAAAGCGATTATTTTGGCGGCAATAGCCACGTTATCATTAATTATTTCTAGTATTATATTAGTTAAACATACCAACCCATGTCCAGTAGGAGAAAAAAAGGAATTTGGAGTTTTTTGTGTAGTAGATAATAGTAGAATTAGTAGAGGCGAAAGAACCTTATTTCCTACCATTACTAATACATTTCGTGATCAAGGTATTCAGGCTTTCCAAAGAGGAAATTATCAAAAAGCAGCGGATTTATTTAAAAAAGCCATAGAAGCAAACAAAAGTGACCCGGAAGTAGTAATTTATTATAACAATGCTCTAGCGCGGAAGGCAGGTTCTCCTCTTACCTTGGCAGTAGTTGTACGAAGTGCTGAAGGAGTATTACGTGGAGTAGCTCAATCACAGGATCAATTTAATGCAAAGAAGAGCTTGACAGGTAGATTACTAGAAATAGTTATTGCCAATGATAATGACGATCCCAAACAAGCTCAACAAATAGCTCAACAACTCATTAAGGATGATTCAATATTAGGAGTAATAGGACATAATTCTAGTGATACTACCAAGGCAGCATTACCAGAGTATGAAAGAGCTGGATTAGCAGTTATATCTCCTACCAGCACATCCATTTTGTTATTCCAAAATCCAGTTTTTTTTAGAGTTGTTTATTCCGATGAAGCTGCGGGAAAAGCACTGGCTAAATATGCTTTTAATAAACTGAAAGTGAAAAGAGTAGTTGTTTTTATAAATCCTGAGAGTATTTACAGCAATAGTATCAGAGAGGTATTTACCAATCATTTTGAGAAACTAGGAGGTAAGGTAGTTCGTAAGATTGATATAACTGCTAGTTCATTTGATGCAAAGAAAGAAGTAGCTGACAGTGTAGATATTGATAAAGCACAAGCAGCCATACTATTGCCAAATATACAAATTGCTGATATTGCTATTAACATTGCTAAGGAGATTACCACTAAAAATGAGCAGATCAAGACGCAAAAAGTGGAAATACGAGAATTAAAGATGTTAGGTGGAGATAGTCTTTATAAAAAAACAACTTTAGAGAAAGGTGGTAAAAATGGTAAAAATGTAGAGGGTTTAATAATTGCAGTTCCCTGGTTTGAAGAGCAACAAGAAGCCAAAACCTTCGCTAAAAGAGCAAGAAATCAGTGGGGAGTAGATATTAGTTGGACAACTGCAACTAGCTATGATGCTACTCAGGCTTTTATTAAATCTCTAGCTGGGAGTTCGTCAAGAACTACAGTATTAGACAGGTTGAAAAATGTTAATCTTTCTACCAGGGAAACATCAGGTGATCCACTTCAGTTTACAAAAGAAAGAGAGCGTCAAGGTCAGGCTGTACTAGTGCAAATTAAGGATCGTAAATTTACTATAATTCCCAATAAGTAAATCAGGTTATGAAAAAATTGTATGTCTAATACTGTAATTACTGTGACTGTAAAGTTATTTGCTATTTATCAAGAAGTTTATGGAGTGAATGAGTTAGTGTGGGAGTTTCCCCATGATACACCTGTGCAAGCGGTGTGCGATCGCCTAATTAATGAACATCCTCAACTCCAAAAGTGGCGCGATTTGACTAGATTTGGCATCAATTTACAATTTGTCTCTCCGCAAACCATCTTAAACAATCATGATGAAGTTGTGTTAATTCCTCCTGTCAGTGGTGGTTAAGCAGGACATATTCAAAGACATTCACCAGAAATTAAAGATGATTAAGTTAATTTTCACAACAATTTTCATAATTTTTCTCACAGCTTGTACTAGTATTGCCTTATTACCTACACCTGAGCTAGTCCAAAAAGCGATCGCACTCCAGTTAGAACAAACCCAACAGCAACTTAACCAACAACTAGATTTAAACTTTCAAAACTTTAATATTCAGAGGATATATATTACTCAACAACAACCTTTGACCATTGAAAACTTACCAGCTTACCGCGTCCAGGGAAATTATGACTTTAGTATTAAACTACCAAATCGTAATTTAAAACAACTCCAAAAACCCTTTGAAGTTTATCTACAAATTCAGCAAGAGGGCAAAAGTTGGCGGTTATTAATACCAGAGAAAAATAGTCAACATTCTCAAGCAAAATGGCATAGTTACTTGATTCTTTAATGAATGACTTTTTCTTTTAGGGTAGTTATCTTATAAAAAATATAAAATAATTTTATACCTTGATGTAATCTATGTGTACTAAAATAAATGTATATTAGCTGATATAATCAAGAATCTGACTTCATCAAAAAATATATCAATTTCAGATTCAACCTGTGATATATGGTGGTTTCAGGGTAGACTCTTAGATATATGGGAAAAAAATACTTCTTTCCTTAACTATTGTAAAATTCACTTAACAAACAGATACTCAGTTTGAAAAAGTGTCACCAGATACAAAGGAGAAATAACAGTGACAGAAAATAATCAAGATAATAGTGGGAATACTGAACAAAGTTCTCAGGGAACTATCATAGTTGCTGGAGTCCGTCCTATTACCACAGGAACTTTACAGGTAGTTGACACCTATAACGTCATGGGAATTCGTCCTATAGGTGCAAACACATTCCAAGTAGTTGATAGTATTAACCTCTCTGGTATTCGTCCCGTTGGTTCTAGCTCTTTGGTAGTTTCAGAAAACTATTCTATTTTTGGCGATCGTCCCATAGCACCAAATACTTTTGATGATTCCGAAATTTTGATGGGTTTTCTAGATTAGTAACAAAATCAAATTATAGCAGAAGGCAAGAGGTAAAATTAACAATCTTGTCATCACTGAGTTTGAAGTTTTAATACTGTTTTAACCTCATTGTCCACTGCAAGAGTCAGATCCCCGACTTCTTAGAGAAGTCGGGGATCTTATTGTTCATTCATAGCTCATTTAGGATTGCTATATAGGGGTTGCAATTATCAAGTATTGACCAACGATGATATTAATTTTTGAATAAATCGTGCAAATTATCACAGCTAATGATTCCTATATGATTTATAATTGAATTAATTGGACGAAAATGATCAGCATTTTTACGATCATCTATATCTTAATATACAGCAGCTTTAACAATTGTTTAAAAATGTACTTTTTTTAATCTTTAATTCTTCCTTGTGGTAGTAATATTATTATGGCTAATTCTTCAATTTTATCCAAATCTTTAAACTTTCAGGAAGATTATCCATGTCCAGTGTGTCGCATTGGCAAAATTTCACAAATGCCGATGATGGAAGCGATGTCATGTGATTTCTGCCATGAAATTTTTACAATCAATTTAGAATTGCAGCAAATTAAAATGCCTTCTAGAGAACCTGCATTAGTTTGGAAATGGAATGGATTTAAGTGGAGCGAATCTCAATTAGTTGGCGTGGAATTAGGGTGGGGTTATGGTTTGGCTGCAATTGCTTTTATAATTTTCCCTACCAGTTTAATCGGCATTACTGCATATTATTTTCCTCCTCACCCCTCTAGTCCTTTATCATGGATTCCATCTATTTGGACTGTGTTAACTTTTATATTGCATTTAGCAATAATCGTCTGGATTTTGATTGAAGTTTACCAAATTCCAATTATGGCTTATGTCCGAGCTATGACTCGCCGGCGACATAGCTTAATCAGGTAAAAAAATATAGATAGTAGTACCAATCAATCGTTATACTGAACAAAAGGCTGTATAACTCATCATTTTCTCAAAGATTATATTAATAATACCAATACACCATGACGAGCGAACTGGAGCGATACTACAGAATCTTGGATTTAGAGCCAGGGGCCACCCTCGAAGACATCAATCAGGCTTATAAAGATTTAATGTTTGTTTGGCATCCAGACCGCTTGCCTAAAGATAACCTGCGGTTGCAAAATAAAGCCCAGGAAAAACTTAAATCATTTAATGAGGCGCGGGATAAATTACGTTCTTTACGAGATAAACAGCCAACTTCCTCTTATTCTCCACCATCGCCATCATATTCATCATATACCTATACTTCTTCACCGCCACATAGACATCAAAACTCTTCAGTAAATACGGATTTGAGTGGTAAAGATTTTAGCCGAGCTAATTTGAGTAATCGAGATTTATCAGGCAGAAATTTGAGCTATGCTAATTTAAGCGGATCTAATCTTAGTGATACTTTTATGCACAAAGTAATTTTGCGCGGTGCAGATTTATCTGAAGCCAATTTATTTAGAGCTAATTTATTATTAGCAGATTTAAGAGAAGCTAATTTACGCTCGGCAAACTTGATTGGTGCGGATCTTAGCGGTGCTGACTTACGGTGCGCTGATTTAACGGGAGCGCGTATTCGTTCGGGCGATCGCCTACTGGTAAAATTAATTGGGGCTAACTTAGCTGGAGCTATCATGCCTGATGGTATAATTCATACCTAAAATCACAAAACCTAGATTTAAAACAGGTTTTCATTTTGGCTAAGTAGCCATAATCAACTGCGTACACCATGACCTATGAAAAAAACTTCTTATTACCTTTCCTCGCTGGCGGTGAACCAGCGCCGTAGGCGGGTTTCCCACCGTAGGCGACTGGTGTAAAGCCAGCAGGGCATGGTTTTGCTTATCGCGTAGCGTGCCGGAGGCATTCACCCACAGGGAGTGGTATTATTGATAGTTAATCAGTCATTGTTATGGTGTAAGTATTCAGCAGTCAACTTTTTAAGCGTTAAATCCAAAATCTCTGGATTTATCAAACATTTTCACCCTTGACATCTGATTGGCATAAATTCTTACAAAATAGTTTAATTTATTTTTGTTAAAAATTATCATGAACATTGCAATTATTGGCTGTGGTTATGTGGGTTATGCAGTTAGCAAATATTGGCACGCAAAAGGTAATTTTCATCTGACAGTAACTACAACAAATCCAGAACGGATACCTGTTTTAGAAACAGTTCGCCAAAGAGTAATTGTTACTCCTGGCAATGATATAGAAAACTTGAAAAATGTCTTAAAAAATCAAGAAGTTGTTTTATTAAGCGTCGGGGCAAAAAATGCTAATTCCTATGAAGAAACATATTTAGAAACTGCCAAAACCTTAGTTTCTATTCTCCCCCAGTTTCCCAATATTCATCAAGTAATATATACAAGTAGTTATTCAATTTATGGAGATAGAAATGGTGTTTGGGTAGATGAAGAAAGCCCTCCAGCACCAGCTAACCGCAATTCTCAACTTTTGCGAAAAACTGAGGATATCTTGCTATCAGCAAATAATGATAATACCCGCGTTTGTATTTTACGTTTAGGAGGTATTTATGGACCAGGTAGAGAATTAGTAAAAATATTTGGTCGAGCCGCAGGTACAAATCGTCCCGGTAATGGTGAAGATATCACAAATTGGATTCACCTGGATGATATTGTTGGCACAATAGAATTTGCCCGTGAGCATCGCTTAGAAGGTATTTATAATCTTGTAGATGACAGTCATCTGACCCATAAACAATTATTGGATAATGTGATGACAAAAAATAATTTACCTAATGTTATTTGGGATGCTGATAATAAAAGTACCCGCCCATATAATGCCTGGGTATCCAATCAAAAACTTAAAGATGCAGGATATCAATTAATTCATCCTCGCATCATTTTTTAGTCCCTATTGAAAATTCTCATTATGTCATCGTCTACAATCAGCAATACAACAGTATCTCCAACTCAGTATTATACTTGGCAAAATTACCAATGTGCTTATGAAATTCATCAACCGATCAATTCTGCACCTACGGGAACTCCTTTAGTATTAATTCATCCTATTGGTGTCGGACTATCACGGCAGTTTTGGCGGAGATTTTGCCAGGAATGGTATAATAAAAATCACCAGAATCCTATTTACAATCCTGATTTATTAGGATGTGGTGAAAGTGATATGCCAGTTTTAGCCCATACACCAATTAACTGGGCAAAACAATTACAACACTTTTTACAAACTGTAGTCAAAAAACCAGCTATTATTATCGTTCAAGGTGCTTTATCAACCGTTGCCATTGAATTAGTAAAACTGGAAAAAGAATTAATAGCTGGTATAGTATTTTCTGATCCTACATCTCGTCCAGTCATTACCAAAAATGCCCCCAAATGGCAACAAAACCTACTTTGGAGTATTTTTAAATCTCCCATAGGTAATGTCTTTTTCCGCTATGCCCGCACCCGGAAATTTTTGTATTCTTTTTCATCGGAAAAATTGTTTGCTCTTAGTGAAAATGTTGATGATGAATGGCTAAATACCCTCATGGCAGATGCTCAAAATATGAATGGGCGTTATGCTGTATTTGCTTTTTTAGCGAGATTTTGGCAGAGAGATTACACAAATGATATTGCTGCTATTACCCATCCCATACTATTAGTTGTAGGAGAAACAGCCCTTGGTATTAGTAAAGAAAGTAAAAAAGAACTTCCAGATGAAAGATTAGCATTTTATCTCAATTGCTTACCTCAAAGTCAGGCAGTAAAAATGATTGGTAAAAATGTCATGCCCTATGAATATACTCAGGAATTTGTAGAAGCAATATCACCCTTTATAGCTTCTATTCCACATTTGTAGTCTGCGTCAGACTGCATAAATCATGTAAATAGGGCTTACGCATAGGTCACGGAAAAACGAACCGCAGAGGCACTGAGGACACGGAGAAATAAGAGTTTGAGAGATTTTTTGCGTAAATTCTGGTAAATGAATCTAAATTGAAACTTATAAACAAAGCCTGTTTTACACTTTCCTGTACGGGCGAACGGCCGTTCGCCCCTCCTTACTCCTGAATTCTGCTATAATTATAATTTATGCACCGTAGGAGTTAAGCTAGTTAAATCATCAATATTCCGTTTCATAGTTGTGCAAATTGTATCTAAAGGTAAGTCGTTTTCATCATAACCAAAGGGATTTTCTATTTCTAAACCAATGGCTTCAATACCTAACAAAGTGAAGCTAACTAAAGCAGAAATTAACCCAGTCCACCAGCCAAGTTCCTCTACTATTTGAAATGGTAGAAGTAAGCAATATAGTAATAATAATTGTTTGAGGTGAATAGCATAAGCTAACGGCATGGGTGTTCTTAAAATTCTTTCACAAGAACCTAAATTATCTACTAAAATATTCAATAATCCTTGCATAGATACCAGTTGATAACTATTCAGGCAACTACGATTATATTGGTGTTGTAAATAATCTCCAATCCAAAAAGCTACTTCTAAAGGAGGATTATTCATAATTTTGAGTTGGTTATAGTCAGGATTGGGTATTAGTGCTTCTAGTTCTGTATTGATAGGTTCACTGCGTAAATGCAGTTTTGTCGCTACACCAAAAGCCACAAGTAAGTTTAAAGCCGTAATTTTATTATCTTTATCTTCTGGTTCTTTTTCCTCAATAGATACCCAAATTTGTCGGGCTAAGTTACGGATAGTATTCACCATTGTCCCCCAGCATTTTCGCCCTTCCCAAAAGCGTTCATAGGCTGTATTAGTCCGAAATACTAATAATAAACCTAAAACGATACTAGGAATAACACTACCTAAAATTGGTTGGGAAACTGGAATATGAAAATGATAAAGTATGGAAATTAATATTCCAAAAGCACCACACAAAAGCACCCGTTTGTAAATAGCACCAATGACTGAACCTTTAATTTGTAAAGCGATTTGAAACCATTGGGGTTTTTCTTCTGCCATAAAATCCTTTGAATATATCCAAGTATCAGATAAAATATACATAACATATAAGAATTCAGGAGTCAGGAGTCAGGAGTCAGAAGAAATGAGACAGCCAGCATGGATATTTCAAGATTTGATAGTTAGACAAAGTACGGTTTATGAATATTGCACAATCTTCCTTAGAAGAATGCCGTTAAGAATTCAGGTAACAGCCAATAGGGAAGATAAAAGAAAAATGTTCTTCATTCTGAACTCCTGATAGTGTTCACGTAGTGTGCCGTATCCCTGCGGGTGCCGGAGGCATCAGGCATAACGTGGCGTTAGCCATACTCCTGAATTCTCACCATAACATATACAGGAGATAGCTACATTTGCCAATATCTAATTAAATGTTTTTATAACTGCTGCAAGAGGTGTAACCTACAATGACTTGGGAATTTTGGATTGATAGGGGTGGTACATTTACTGATATTGTCGCCAAACGCCCGGATGGTAAGTTACAAATTCACAAACTATTATCCGAAAATCCCGAACGTTACACCGATGCAGCAATTCAGGGAATTCGAGAAATATTAGGCATTACTGAAGATGAAACTATTCCCTCGGAAAAAATTGGTGTTGTCAAAATGGGAACAACAGTGGCTACAAATGCCCTACTGGAAAAAAAAGGGGATAGAACTGTTTTACTTATCACCAAGGGCTTTCGAGATGCTTTAAGAATTGGATATCAGAACCGTCCTGACATTTTTGCTCGCCAGATTATATTACCAGAAATGTTGTATGAGCAAGTAATTGAAGTAGAAGAACGTTATAACGCCCAAGGTGAGATATTAGTAGATTTAAATTTAGATATCCTGCGTCCCGAACTGCAAGCAGCTTATAATCAAGGTATTCGTGCCTGTGCCATTGTATTTATGCACGGTTATCGCTATACTAACCATGAAAAACAGGTTGCTGAATTAGCCAAAAACATTAGTTTTACTCAAGTTTCTGTATCTCACGAAGTCACCCCATTGATGAAATTAGTCAGTCGGGGTGATACCACCGTAGTTGATGCTTATTTATCGCCAATTTTACGAAGATATGTAAATCAAGTGGCGAGTCAGTTAGGAAAAAACGTCACCCTCCAATTTATGCAATCCCACGGCGGATTGACTGATGCGGAAACATTTCAAGGTAAAGATAGTATCCTATCTGGTCCGGCGGGAGGAATTGTTGGGGCTGTGCAAACTAGTCTGATGGCAGGATTTCAGAAAATTATTAGTTTTGATATGGGTGGTACATCTACGGATGTGGCTCATTATAATGGTGAATATGAACGCACGTTAGAAAGCGAAGTTGCTGGGGTGAGGTTGCGAAACCCAATGATGGCTATTCATACCGTAGCTGCTGGTGGTGGATCAATTTTACATTATGATGGTTCTCGCTATCGTGTCGGACCAGAATCAGCCGGTGCAAATCCGGGGCCTGCTGCCTACTCCAAAGGTGGACCACTGACGGTGACAGATTGTAATGTCATGGTGGGTAAGTTGCAACCGGCTTTTTTCCCCCAGGTATTTGGTGTCAATGCTAATGAGTCTCTAAATATAGAAATTGTCAAGCAAAAATTTACGGAATTTTTAGCAGAAATTGGTGATAATCGTACAGAGGAAGAAGTAGCAACCGGTTTTCTATCCATAGCTGTAGATAAAATGGCCAATGCCATTAAAAAAATCTCTCTCCAACGTGGTTATGATGTATCTGAGTATACTTTATGCTGTTTTGGCGGTGCGGGTGGCCAACACGCTTGTTTAATTGCCGATGCTTTGGGAATGAAACAGGTGTTTATTCATCCCTATTCTGGTGTTTTATCTGCCTATGGTATGGGTTTAGCAGATGTGAGGGTGTTAAAAGAGAAGGCAATTGAAGCGGTTTTAGAATTAGAATTGTTGTCAGATTTACAAGCGGTATTTACAGAATTAGCAGCACAGGGAAAACAGGAATTAAACCGCCAAGATGCTGATCACCCTCGGATAAACTTGTATCAAAAACTGCTTTTAAGATATGAAGGAACAGATGCACCTTTAGTAGTAGATTTTGCCGATTTACCCACAATGCAAAATCAGTTTGCAGAGTTACATCGTCTGCGTTATGGCTTTATTGCGACCGAAAAGCGGTTAATTGTGGAAGCGGCAACGGTAGAGTTGGTATTACATCATCATGCCCATTCTGAAACAGTAGTTTCACGTATAAATGATAATTTACCTGTTGCTGAGACTACTGTGCAGATGTACATGACCGGGAAATGGTGGGATACTCCGGTTTACCGTCGGGAGAATTTACAACCGGGAGACTGTATTTCTGGTCCGGCAATTATTGTAGAAGCAACGGGCACAAATATCATTGAACCCCACTGGCAAGCGGAATTAACTAATCTTCAGAATTTGATATTAAATCGTACTGTAATCCAAAATCCAAAATCTAAAATCCAAAATCGCCAAGATGCTGTGATGTTGGAAATTTTTAATAATTTGTTTCGAGCGATCGCTGAACAAATGGGGATAACATTACAAAATACCAGTTCTTCTGTCAATATTAAAGAAAGGCTAGATTTTTCCTGTGCAATTTTCGATCATCATGGACAATTGGTAGCCAATGCCCCCCATATTCCTGTACATTTAGGTTCGATGAGTGAAAGTGTCCAGGCTTTAATTTCTACTCATCAAAATAATATTCAACCTGGTGATGTTTTCGCTGCTAATAATCCCTACAATGGGGGGACTCACCTTCCTGATATTACAGTTATTACTCCGGTATTTCTTAATTCCCAACTTCCCATTTTTTATGTGGCTTCACGGGGGCATCATGCCGATATTGGGGGAATAACTCCCGGTTCAATGCCACCTCATAGTACAAGTATCACAGAAGAAGGAATTTTATTAGATAATTTTCAATTAGTTAAAGCTGGTATTTTCTGTGAACAGGAATTAATTAATATCCTGAGCAGTGAACCTTACCCAGCGAGGAATATTACCCAAAATATCGCTGATTTAAAAGCCCAAATTGCCGCGAATGAATTGGGTGTTAAAGAATTACTAAAAATGGTAGAACACTACAGTTTAGAAACTGTTCAAGCTTATATGGGTTTTGTGCAAGATAATGCTGAATTATCAGTACGTCGAGTCATTGAAGTTTTAAAAGATGGTAGTTTTAGTTATGCTTTAGATGACGGAAGTATGATTAAAGTAAAAATTACTATTGATAAAAAACTCAGAAATGCCAAAATAGATTTTACTGGGACTTCACCACAATTAAATAATAACTTTAATGCCCCATCGGCAGTATGTAAAGCAGCAGTTTTATATGTTTTTCGCACTTTGGTAAATGATGACATTCCTTTAAATGCAGGATGTATGAAACCTTTAGAAGTTATTATCCCTGAAGGTTGTATGTTAAACCCTTGTTATCCTGCTGCTGTCGTTGCTGGAAATGTAGAAACTTCCCAAGCAATTACTGATGCTTTATATGGTGCTTTGAGTGTATTAGCAGCTTCCCAAGGAACGATGAATAATTTCACTTTTGGGAATGAAAAATATCAATATTATGAAACTATTTGCGGTGGTTCTGGTGCAGGTGCAGATTTTGATGGTACAGACGCAGTTCACACCCACATGACTAATTCTAGATTAACAGATCCTGAAGTTTTAGAATGGCGTTTTCCGGTGATTTTAGAAAATTTTTCCATTCGTGAACATAGCGGAGGAAAAGGTAAATTTCATGGTGGAAATGGTGTAATTCGTCGGTTACGGTTTTTGGAAAATATGACAGCCGGAATTTTAGCAAATCATCGCGTTATTCCACCTTTTGGTTTATCAGGTGGTGAAGCAGGTATGGTGGGTAAAAATTATGTGGAAAGAAATAATGGAACTGTGGAAGAATTGGGAAGTAAAGGGGTGGTAGAAATGAATGCTGAAGATATATTTGTCATTGAAACTCCTGGAGGGGGTGGTTATGGGGAGATTTGAAGAAGGCAGGAGGGCTAAATAATGTTGTCTAATTCTTCTAAAATATGTTGGTTCAATTGTTCAGCAGCTTTTAGCAATTGTTCTGAAGATAATTGAATTTCAATATTTATCTCATAAGCTAGATCGCTGATATTGTATCAAGTTTTGAGAATCTCTACAAATATAAAATAAGTGCGATGGTGTAGTTTCCTTGTAAATATGAAAACCCTGGAATATATGAAAGTTCAAGCACATCGCACTAAAAAAGCAAATACTAAGTAAAGTCTCTTTTTGTAAATTAATATTACATTTCCGTTTGAGACTTTAGCCAAACCAATGAGAGGTTTGACAATTGGGTTCAACCGTTTCACAAAGGTAATTACTAATTACATCCGATTTATCTCTCATAATTGAAGAAATACCTTGATGAATTAACTTTTGTAAGTGTAGTTGTTGTTCTAAAGCATGACGGGGTAATTTGTGAGGAAAAGAGTTAATTTTGTCATCATTATTTATGATTAAATAATCAGAAATTTGGCTATGGAACCCGGGAAGACGATGAATTACAAAGGAAATTAACTCTTGACGTAAATCAGGAATTGCAAAAGCTTGTTGATAAGGTTGGTACGGATATGTATCTAAAACATTATTAATTTCCCCGATAACAGATTGTTCTGTGAGTTTAACTACTGTTTGCATGATTTGTATTTCCTGTTGGATGTAAATGAAGAAATTTGGACAACAAAGTTTTTACTGCTATTGTTTTCAATTGATAGTAAAGACTTTGTGAATATATTTTGTATTGCCGTCCTTAAGCCATTGCAAATTCTACCCTGTGGTACTAGTCCATCATTAATATCTCGATTAAACTGAGTAATACTTATACCTTTTATTTAAAAGTAAATTAAGTATTAACCAATTTTTTAGCGAAAATGATGGTTTGACACCTGCAATAGTAATTATGGCAAATTACTATTGATTTACTAAAAAACTACACAAAACGCAGTATTAACCATTAGGGATCATTTTTAGATAACAATTATAAATGTTAATAATAGTTAAAATTACAGTTAGTTAATAACTCATTATGTACTTTACATTACTTGTATAAATCCTGAAAATTCCTGATGTATTTTGAGATTGCTTAATTATGAAATAACCCTTGACAATGGGTAAAAACTGAGAAATATTTTTCCTATACTCTCCAGCCCGTGATGAAGGTAAAATTTTTGATTGACAAGATAGTAGAATAGGTTACAGATAAGCTGTACGGAAGAGAGGAAGGGAAATTGGAAGAACTTAGGGACGTATTGGAATTAGCCACCGAAGAAGAACTACAGAACTTGACCGCAATTCTGTTTAGTCGTAAGTTTAACCCCTTAGATTATGTTCACACACCCGAACCCATGGCGGTACAAAGCCAAGACCGTCAAGCTTGGTTAGATGCCATAGAAGGTCGCTTTCGGTTTTTAGCGGCTGATGGTATAACAGTATTACGGGGACGTACTGATCAAGTCACTTACCGACAAGCCCTGATTCAAGTATGCAAATATTTGAAAATTCCTGATTATCAAGATTTAACTACAATTGATTTAGAAGCAGAAGTTTTTTTGCATTTGCTAGGAAAGGTTTGGAAACAGCTACCCCAAAAGGAAAAGCACCAATTAACTATTGATGTTCAACGTCAGTTAGTAGAATCAAAACTTAAACAACCATTACCATTGTCATTGCAACGTGATCCTTTAGGATTAATATTTAAAGGTGGTAGTGCCTTAGCTGTAACTTCTGTAATTCAACCTTTTGTTCTCCAACAAATTGCCCGTCAATTTGCAATTCATTTTGCTACCTATCAAGTTGCTAAAGAAGCAGCAATTACAGGTACAGGATTAGCAACTAAACAGTTTAAAAACTATGTTGCTTTACAAATGTCCCGTCGAGGAATGACCATAAGTGCAGCCCGTTATGGTGCTGTTCGCAGTGTTTTTGCTTTTATGGGTCCGGTGATGTGGGCTTGGTTTTTTGCTGATTTAGGTTGGAGAGCGATCGCCACAAATTATGGCAGAATTATTCCTACTGTCTTCACCCTCGCGCAAATTCGTCTTACCCGTACAGAATGTTGGGAACTAGCTTAAAAAAAACCTTTTATCATCCAAATTATCGCTTACAAACCCCTTGGAATTGGCTGCAATTTGGACTATTATCTTTCCCTATGAGTCCATTTTTGGGTGGGATGTCTATAGTTGTGGCATCCTTTCTCACTTGGGGTAAACAATACCGAATTATTAGAGATAAGCCAATTCACAAGGGATTTGCTATTTTGAGTATTTTACTACTCATTACTACCGCCTTTGCCCCTCAAAAATTAGATGCTTTTTTAGGTTTATTCAATTTATTACCCTTCTTTTTCTTTTTTACTGGACTCACTCCCCTAATTCAAACACCCGGCCAATTAAGACAAATTGCCTGGATAATGGTGTTTGGTTCTGTACCTGTTTTAATCATTGGTGTTGGGCAATTATATCTGGGTTGGAATTTCCAATTTCATTTTTTATGGATTGTTTTACATTGTGTAGTTGCACCGGAGAAAACATTTTTAGGACGCATGAGTGCTAATTTCATGCACCCTAACACTTTAGCCGCATATTTAGTTACCATTTTTATTTTCGGTTTAGGTTTATGGCTAGAAAACTATCATCAACTCAAACAAAAAAATCCTCTGATTATCTTCTTAACAATTACGGTATTTACTAACTTTATTGCCTTAATTTTAACTAATTCTCGAAATGGTTGGGGAATTACTATTTTCGCCTGTTTAGCTTATGCTTTATATCAAGGTTGGCGATTAATTGTGGCTGGTGTTGTCAGCATTACCAGTTGTTTTTTGTTAGCAGCTTTTGCCCCTTCACCTATTGCCCAATTTTTCCGTATCTTCCTTCCCTACGGAATTTGGGCGCGGTTAAATGATGATATGTTTCCTGATAGGCCAGTGGCATTAATGCGAAAAACACAATGGCAATTTGCCTGGAATTTGACACAACAACATCCTCTAACTGGTTCAGGTTTACGCAGTTTTGGAGGGCTTTATAAATCCCAAATGCACATTGATGTCAACCATCCCCATAATCTATTTTTAATGCTATCTGCGGAAACTGGTTTAATTACTACTTTGCTATTTTGTGGGTTACTAATTTGGATATTAATTACAGCTATTCAAGTTCTATGGAAATCTAAATCTATCGAACCAGAAAATCGGCTCATTTTCTTCAGTTATATCATTACTTTTATCGGCTGGATATTATTTAATACTGTTGATATCACTACTTTTGATATTCGGTTAAATACTCTTTCTTGGGTTTTTGTTGCTGCATTATGTGGAGTTATGTATGAATATCAATCATCTGTTAAGCAAGGCAGGAGGCCGTTTTCTTAACGGGGAGCTTTGTAAATCGCCTGAATCCTTACATATTACCTACTAAAGCACTGCCAATTACAAATTACCGAACTTCACCAAATTCTCCTTTCTCCACATAACATCTCTTTTCCTATTTGTTCTGATTTCCAAAACCCTGATTCCCGTTTTTGGTAATTGCTTTAAATTATCTTGTAATTCCTCCCAAGAATTAATTAATTCATGTTCTACATTATAAGTAGCACATAATTGAGAAAAATCAATATCTTGAGGTGTGGCAAAAAATTCTTCAAAAGGGGGATTAAATTTAGCAATGGGTAACATTTCAAAAATCCCTCCACCATTGTTATTAATTAAGATAATTGTCAAATGTCCAATAAATTTATTTCTAATTAAAAACCCATTGGTATCATGTAATAGGGCTAAATCTCCTGTTAACATTACACTACTTTGCTGATGATGTGCGATTCCTAAAGCTGTGGAAAGTGTGCCATCAATGCCATTGGCACCTCGATTAAAATAGGGGTTAATTCTTAAATTATTGGGTTTCCAGAAAAATTCCACGTCTCGCACTGGCATACTATTAGAAATAAATAAAGGTGTTGCTGGTGGTAAAGTTTGGGAAATTAACCAAGGGGCTTTACTTTCGATTAATTCATCTATTTGATCAAAATAATCATCAATATTTTTTCTAACTTGTTTTTCTACTGCACACCATTTTTGTAAATATTCACTTTCTCCAAAATTCCCTATTTCCAAATTACTAATTTCTGTTACTGACATCCTTAAATGGGTAGTTTTTCCATGTAAAGGATCTAAATTTTGATCACAATTATCAATGACAAAACGCTGAGAATTATTAGTAATTAACCAACTGCGTAATTCTTTACTTGTGGGCATTTCGCCAATTTGAATTACTATTTCTGGGGTTAATTCTTGGGCAAGTTGCTGATTTCTGAGAATAATATCGTATGTAGAAATTATATAGGGATTTAAGTCTGCATAATTTCTAACAGGGGAAAGTCCTTCAGCTAAAACAGGCCATTGCAAACTTTGACTTAGATGGGCGATCGCTCTACAATATTTTTCAGGGTCTTGTGGTTGTGCCACACCAGCAATAATAATCCCTTTTTGATCATCGGTAATTGGTAATTCGTAGTTGGTAATTGACAATGAGGTGGAAACTATTCCTGAAAAGAAATCTTCCACATCTAAGGTAAAATCTGTACCATCGGGAATTGGCGCGAGAGGATCACGAAAGGGTATATTTAAGTGTACTGCTCCTAAATTGGGAAATTGACAACGTTCCCAAGCGTGGATTATCGTTTGTCTGAGATAACCTAACATTCCCATATCCAGGGAAGGTGTAGCTAATTCTGTTTGCCAATTGGGATAATTACCGTATAATTTTACTTGGTCTATGGTCTGTCCAGAATGACAATCTCGTAATTCTGCTGGTCTATCGGTGGTTAATATTAATAAAGGGACGCGACTTTCCCTAGCTTCAATTACCGCAGGATAAAAATTTGCTCCTGCTGTTCCCGAAGTACAAACTAATACTACAGGTTTTCCTGTCGCCTTTGCTCGTCCCAACGCAAAAAAAGCTGCTGAACGTTCATCTAAAATGGGAATGGCTTCAATATGCGGTATTTGTTGCACAAAAGCAACTGTTAGAGGTGTGGAACGAGAACCAGGACAAATAACAACGCATTTTAAACCCAAGCGTTTGAGGGTTTCCGTTAATACATAAGACCAAAGTTGATTAAGATTATTAAAAGTAATTTGCATTCATTGGATAATGGATAGTTAGGTAAGATTATCACCTGTCACCTGTCACCTGTCACCTGTCACCTATTATTTTTTATGGACTGTATTCATTTAACAGGAATTCGTTGCTATGGTTTTACTGGATTTTTACCAGAAGAACAGGTATTAGGACAATGGTTTGAGGTAGATGTTAAATTATGGTTGGATCTTTCCCAGCCTTCGCAAACAGATAATATTGAAGATACTATAGATTATCGCCGCACCATTGCCTTAATTCAAAATTTAGTGAAAACTTCAAAGTTTGCATTGGTAGAAAGATTAGCTAGAGCGATCGCTGATGGTATTTTAGAAGATAGCTCCACTATTAATCAAGTACAAGTTATTCTCAGTAAACCTGCTGCACCCATTCCTGATTTTACTGGTAAAATTAGTATTGAATTGGTAAGAACTAAAGTCTAAAACCCTACTATATTTAGTAACTTGGGTGTGGTTTTCCTCATTTTCTATAACCTCCAATATTTGTAGGTTGGTTCGACGCAAGGAAAACCAATAATACCCACGCTCCACACCCTCTTCCGTCACTCTCCAAAAACATTGGTATTTTCAGAATTCTAGAGTTTTTGTATAGTAAGCGATGCCTTCGGTGGGCGTTTCCTCGGCTGATTTTTTTTGTCATATTGACTATCAGTTAAATCTAAATATCCTTTTTAAAATCCCTCAATAGTTATAATAACTACTCTGAGCTAAATTATCTGACCTTCCATGATCAACCCCCGTCAAGTTGCATTTATTGCCCTCAAAGAAGTACACAAAGGAGCTTATGCCGATGTTGCTCTAGACCGTGTATTACAAAAGTATAAATTACCAGATAATGACCGTCGGTTAATGACAGAATTAGTTTATGGAAGTGTGAGAAGACAACGCACTTTAGATGCTATTATTGATCAACTTGCTACTAAGAAAAACCAACAACAACCCAAAGACCTCCGCACTATTCTACATCTCGGTTTTTACCAACTGCGTTATCAAGAAAGAATCCCCGTTTCGGCGGCTGTAAATACCACTGTTGAATTAGCAAAGGAAAATGGTTTTTCTGGTTTAACTGGTTTTGTAAATGGTTTATTACGTCAATATGTCAGACTGGCAGAAAAATCATCAGAACCGTTAAAACTACCGGAAAATACCGTAGAAAAATTAGGAATTTTACATAGTTTTCCTGATTGGATAATTGAAGTTTGGTTATCACAATTAGGTTTTGAGGAAACAGAAAAACTCTGTAATTGGATGAATCAAACCCCGACCATTGATTTACGAGTAAATATCCTGCATAGTTCTTTAGAAGAGGTGAAATCAGCTTTTGAATCTGCGGGTGTTTTAGTGAAACCTATTCACCATTTACCCCAAGCTTTACGATTAATTGGTAATAATGGCGCAATTCAAAATTTACCTGGTTTCCATGGAGGTTGGTGGACTGTTCAAGATAGTAGCGCCCAATTGGTTGCTCATTTGCTTGATCCTCAACTCGGTGATATGGTGATTGATGTATGTGCTGCACCAGGAGGAAAAACTACCCACATTGCCGAATTAATGGGAGATAAGGGCAAAATTTATGCCTGTGATAAAACCCCTTCCCGGTTACGCAAATTAAAGGAAAATGCCCAACGTCTAAATTTACAATCTATCGAAATTTGTACGGGAGATAGTCGCAACTTACCGCAATTTTACAATTCTGCTGACCGTGTATTACTTGATGCTCCTTGTTCCGGTTTGGGAACTATGCACCGTCACGCTGATGCGCGTTGGCGACAAACACCAACATCTGTACAGGAACTTTCTCAATTACAAAAAGAATTAATATCACATAATGCCAACTTTGTCAAGACTGGTGGTATTTTAGTTTATGCAACTTGTACATTGCATCCGGCAGAAAATGAAGAGGTTATTTCTGCGTTTTTAGCTGCAAATCCCCATTGGCAAATCGAATCTCCCAGCTTTGATTTTGGGGATATTTCTAGCCCTGGGTGGTTAAAAGTTTGGCCTCACCAATTGGATATGGATGGTTTTTTCATGGTGCGCTTAAGAAAAACTAAGGATTCCGAGTGAATACCAAGAGTGATTGTAAGATTTGATCAAAGCCGGAATCTACCAGAGGAGGCGGTAATGGTTAATAATTCTCATGTAAAAAATCTAGTAAAAATACTGATTGGAGCAGCTTGGATTGATGGCAGAATCCAACCCGAAGAACGGCAATATTTGCGGGAAATAGCTCAGGTTAAAGGTTTAGCTAATGATCCAGAAATCAAACCTTGGTTGTATGAATTAGTGCCAGTAAAGCCAGATCAATGTTATGAATGGGTGAGAGAGTATTTAGGCGATCACCCCACTCACGAAGATTACGAGAATTTAATTGAAGCCATCAGTGGCTTAATTTATAGTGACGGTGATGTAGCAGTCGAAGAAGCAAGACTCCTCTCTCAATTGGAAGAGTTAAGCAAATCCAGTAAACTTCACCCAAGTGTCCACACCACCCTACTCAAGCAAATTCAAAAACTTTATCGTCGGTGGGTAGACGTGCAGAATTAAAGGCAGAGGGCAGGGGGGCGGGGGAGAAATATATTTTCTTTTGCCTCTTGCCTTTTGCCTCTGGTTACTGAGCGACTTGCCCCGATCGACTTGCCCTGAGCGGAGTCGAAGGGAGTCGAAGGAAGTCGAAGTATTGCCTATTCCTTCTCAACCTTGGGAACAATGTCAGGGCGCTCTTTATTTTCCCAACCGGGGGGACGTTTGGAGTTGTACCAAGCAATTGAACCAATGGTAATAGCAGCTATAAAACCGACTACATACACCAAAGTAAAAGCTAGGGGAAAATGATTTCCAGTATTTTCTACTGGGACTTGGAGCAATAAATAACTCATGACTATATTCCGCTTAATGTTAGGTTACACTTCTTAACAAAGTATAAACTGAGCATATCATCTACATCTGTCCCAGGAAAAATCTTTAGTATGATGTTGACGGTTGACGGTTGTACGGGCGAACGGCTGTTCGCCCCTGCTCCCGGTTGGTGAGCGGCTTGCTCTGAGCGGCTTGCCCTGAGCGGCTTGCCCTGAGCGGCTTGCCCTGAGCGGCTTGCCCTGAGCGGCTTGCCCTGAGC
>JACCDP010373163.1_pt1 | contig 30178 bp, 21 predicted proteins | sample 7445841 | NCBI WGS metagenome assembly JACCDP01 (sample SAMN15323441, study PRJNA562643) | freshwater metagenome | isolation source: river surface water | place: USA:Blue River Watershed | collected 2017-08-17 | reverse complement strand
TCTACGGCGTGCTGACCGGAACCTTCTCCTCGATCTTCATCGCGAGCCCCGTCTTCTACTGGTGGCACAAGGGCGATCGTAAGGGCGTAGACGCCGCGGAACTCCCGCGCACCTACTCCTGGGAGGCTGGCTCCGACAAGGACGCCTAAGGGTCGCCCCGCACATGGCCGCCTGGTCTCACCGGGCTGCGGACGCCGGGCTTGCCCGACGGATCGCGGCCGCGCTGGGGGTTAGCGAACCCCTGGCCTATGTCCTCGCCCGCACCTTCGCGGACGAGGCCGAGGCGGAGCGTCATCTCCGCCCGCAGCTCGCCCATGTCTCCGATCCGTTCGCGGTCGGCGGCCTGCGCGAAGCCGCCGAACGTCTCGTGCTCGCCGCCGCCAAGGGCGAGCGCATCGCCATCCTCGGCGATTACGACGTCGATGGCGTCTCGAGCACGGCGATGCTCGTCCATTTCCTCCGTCGCCTGGGAGCGAACCCGGAATACTTCGTCCCGCGCCGGCTCGAGGAAGGGTACGGCCTTTCGATGGCCGCGCTCGACCGCGTGCTGGCCGAGGCGAAGCCCCAGCTCTTCGTCGCCCTCGACTGCGGCACGAATTCCAAGCCGGAGGTGGATCGCCTCCGCGCCGAAGGCGTCGACGTCATCGTCGTCGACCACCACGTGGCCAAGGAGACCCGCGTTTCCTGCACGTTGGTCAATCCCCGCGTCAACGACGCCGAGGACGCCCCTTGGCAGACGCTCTGCACCGCCGGACTGGTCTTCAAGCTCGTCCATGGCGTGCTCAAGGTCCTCCGTCTTGCCGGCGACGAGCGCGGCACGAGCATCGCGGTGAAGGACTACCTCGACCTGGCCGCCCTCGGCACGATCGCCGACCTGGTCCCGCTCCGCACCGAGAACCGCATCCTGGCCGCGCACGGCCTCAAGGCCCTCGGCGAAGCCCGCCGGCAGGGCCTCCGCGCCCTCATCGCCGTCAGCGGCATGGAACCCGGCGGCGTGCTGACCTCGGTCGACGTCTCCTACCGCATCGGCCCCCGCATCAACGCCAGCGGCCGTCTCGCCGACGCCTCGTTGCCGCTCCGTCTCCTGCTTTCCGACGATCCGGACGACTGCCTGCGCGACGCCGCGCAGCTCGACGCCATCAACCGCGAGCGTCAGGAGATCGACAAGAAGGTCACCGAAGAAGCCATGGCCCAGGCCAAGGCGATGGGCGACCTCGCCGGTTACGTCGTCCATGGCGACTGGCACCCCGGGGTCGTCGGCATCGCCGCCGGCAAGATCTGCCGCGCGCTGGATCGCCCGGTCATCGTGCTCGGCAAGGAAGGCGAAGTCGCCAAGGGCTCCGGCCGCAGCGTGCCGGGCACCAACCTCGTCGAGGCGCTGGGCGCCTGCGCCGACCTGCTCAAGACCTACGGCGGCCACCCGATGGCCGTCGGCGTCTCCCTGAACGTCAGCGACGTCGACGCCTTCCGGGCGCGCTTCGCCGCCGCGGTCGAAGCCCAACGCCTCGCCGGCGTGGTCCAGGCCGACGGCCGTGACATCGACATCGCCCATTGGATCAAGCCGTCCGAAGTCACCGACCAGCTGCTCGACGACCTCGACCTGCTCCAGCCTTACGGAGAGGGGAACGGCGAGCCGGTCTTCGGCTTCAAGGGCTTCGTGTTCGATCGCCCGCCCACGCCGTTCGGCGAAGGCAACTTCCGCCATCAGCTCCCGTTGAGCGGAGGCCGTCGCCTGAACTTCGTCGCGTGGCGCATGGCCGATCGCATGCCCGAACCCGGCAAGACGGTCGAGATGGCCGTCAAGCTGCAGTGGAACCGCTGGCAGGGCCGCCGGATCCCGCAGGCCGAGATCCTCGACTGGCGCTACGCCTCCTGATCACTTCCCGTCCTTGGGCGCCGGTGGGCGACGATCCTCGATGCCTTTGCTGAGCACGGCGTTCGGCTCGTCATCGACTGACATGAGGAAGATGAGGGTGCGGACGTCGGGACGCTGCAGCGCACGGTAGACGTGCGCGACGGTCGGGCCGTCCTCGGTCAACGCAAGGATCTCCGCCGAAGCGTACCGGTGATCGGCGACCGGATTCTTCACCACGACGCGCGCATTGGCTTTGAGGGCGACGTTTCGATCGGGGTAACGGATCCGCAGGTCTTTGCCGGTGAGGTTGATGAATTGCTGCGATCCGTAAGGGAAAACTCCCTCGGCGTCGTCCATCGCGAGGATCTGATGACCGTTGCCCGCTGAGGAGAAGAGCAGCAGATAAGCGCCGTCCTTCTGGAACGTGTGCTCGGCCGTCGGGGTGGACGTAGGACGAGCTTTCGTCGACTTGGTGTCGGGCGCCGGTTGCGGTTTGCGTGGCTTGGAATCAAGGCGGAGTATCTGCAGGTTAGCATCTTCCGTCTCCTTCGACGCCATCGCCAGCATGTCGGAGAGATCCCGGATGCGCAGGTTCAGGGCCTCGATGCGTGCCAGGTCTCCCTCCGTCGGCTTCCGGCCTTGCTCGGTGGCCTGGAGGTTAAGCGTATCCAGGAGCCGGTCGATCTGGGCGAGTTCGTCGGAGACCTGAAGGGTCGTCGCCTTGGCCTGTCGGAGGCGTTGGGTGGCCGCTGCCATCTCCGGCGTGACCGGCTGGGGGTTGATCGTTTCTTCGTCGATCGTCACGAAGCGCAAGGTGTTCGCCCCCCGGTAGCTGACCTCTCCGGTGAAGGCGTTGTTCGGTATGTCGATGCGGCGCAAGGTGCCGTCTTCGAGGTAGCTGGCGCCAAGGATCGGTTCGTCGAAGGCCAGCGCGCGGAAGCGGATGCTCAGGCCTGATCTGTCGGAGCCTTGGGCGAAGCCGGCAGCCGTGAGCAGCAGGAGGGCGAAGCGAGTCATCATAGGTCTCTTTGCGTCAGCGTTCGGGTGGAGAGGATGACGAAGCGACGCCCGAGCGTCCGGTTGATCTGGCTGAGCAAGGGGTTGTGAAGCTGCCCGTCGGTGAGCCTGCCTACCTCGGTCTCCGGCGGCTGGCTCGGGTCGCAGAACTCAGGGATACGTTGGACGACGGCCTCGATCCAGCAGCCCGCCAAGGTGCGGGACGGATCCAGCGGGTCGGTCGCGTCCCCGTAGCAGCGGATCACGAACGTATCTGAGCGGGTGCTCAGGGATGATCCGACGGCCTCAAGGATGTCCGACTGCGTCAGCGAGGTGGGCGCCGCACGGAGCGAGTGGCCTTTGCTCAGGGACGTCCTTGGGTCCGCGGCCATGACGTTGCCCGGCTGGAATACGTAAGGAATCAGTCCGGGTCCCGAATTGGCCGGCCCTACCGTGAGTTTTTTGCCGTCGTAGCCGGGGGCCGGGGTCATCGGCGATTTGCGGTCGGAAAGGTTCGCCCCGTCGACGTCGGCCCGGAGGATGGCGTTCTGGAGGCAGCCTTGCCAGGCCACCTGGTGCGGGTAGGCGCCGCAGTTGAAGCGGTTCACGAACTGGCTCAGCCCGATATACGGAAGCGGGACTTCCACTCCGCGGTTCTTGATGACGTAGTGAACGTCAAGGTAGGGCGTGGCGCGGAGTCCGTATTGGTAGCGATGGTTATAGCGGATGCGCATGCGGGTCTCTTCGACGATGGACTTGGCAAGCAGCCTGATCTGGGCGTCGTCCAGGGTGGCCAGGCCCGTCCACGCCTTCTTGTCGTTGAGCGGCGACCGGAGGTTATGGTCGGCCGCGTCGGCGCGCACGGCCCGCGGGAAGCGGGCGTTCTTGTCGGCCGCCGGAAGCAGCTCGGAGGCCGAGCCCATCGCGTTGCGCTTCGCGGTGGCGAGCAGCGCCGCCCAGGCGTCGACCGAAGTGCTGTTCACGTTGAAGGTGCCGTCGGAGAGGATGGTCCCCGCGATGCGACGGTGATCGCCCAGCATCGCGCGTACGGTGACCGGGTCTCGGGTGGCGAACAGCTTCGTCCGGGGGTTGGCAAGACGCCCGGCCCCGGCGGCGAAGTCGTCCAGGACCGCGCCCAGGGTCTTGGTCTCCGTGACGATCGTACCTCGGCTTATCACCGGTGCGGCGCCAGACAGGAAGAACCGGTCGTAGATCGCCGCGTTGGCCATCCAGGTGTGGTCGTGGTTGCTGACGCCGCACTTCGGGTCGTTGTATGTCGTGGAGCTGTTATAAGTGTTCAACGGCGCGTAACTATGTCCGATCTGGAAGAGCGGTTCCTGGTCGCGCAGGCCGAAGTTTGCATGGCCGAATTGGGCGAGAGAAAGGGGGGGCGACAGCGGCACCCCGGTGTAGACCGCGGCCGAGACCCCGCCCAGTCCGGGGCTGACGCTCAGTCCTCCGCACGCCCGTTCGGGTTCGAGGGCGGGCGTCTGGATGACGTCGTTCCAGGTGTTCGCCGCGCGCAGGACCATCTTGTAGCTCGGCGAAGTGTGGGCGAGGCCTGCCGAGGTCGAGCCGACGGACATGCCGTTGGCGTCAGCCTTCGTGACGGGCGCCATCGGGTTCGAATGCGAGAAGACCGGAAAGGGCAGGGAATCCTTGGGCCAACGGATGCCGTAATCATGGACGCCGAGGATCTTCGGTTCGGATATCTGGTCCGGGAGGCTCGGCATCGTGCCGCCGAAGGTCAGCGAGGTCGCGTTGCCGCTTCGGCTCAGGTCTCCGACCATGAGGGTGTTGAGTTCGCTGGCCGAGTTGAAGGCCGCGGCGAGGGAGGTGTTGTTCTGGTTCGTCAGTCGATCTCCCGGCCAGCTCGTCAGCAGGACGCGAGCCTCGAAGACCCCGCTGTTCAGCAGGGTCGCGGTGATGGCTTCGCCGCCGGCTCCGTTGACCACCGTGAGCGGCGCGCCTGCCGCGTCGGAGCAGTTCATCCAGAATCCGCCACGGGTGTCGACCCCTGCGGTCATCGTGCGGGGGACGACCGGTACGCTCGTGGTGACCGGCGCGCGCTTGAAGCCTCGAGGGCCGGGGAAGAGGGGGGCTGGCCCCTCCGCGGGATACGAGAAGACCCGGAACTCTCCGGGACGCAGGACGGTGTCGACGCCGACGTAGCTCCGGAAGTTTTCGACGGTGTTGACCGAGGTGTCCGCCGCTGCGGCGAGTTCCCCGATGGTACGAACCCAGGTCTCCGTATTACGCTGGAACCTGATCTGCAGCGTCTCCCATCTGCGGAACGAGAGTCGCATGGCGGCGTTTTCGGAGGAGGCGGCGTCCCGGGTGAGGCGCAAGGATACGTTGTAAGGGTTGTGCAGCACGGTGACCGGCGTCATCGTCAGGCGGACGACGCCGGCCTCGCTCTCCTGGAGGCCCCAGACCACCAGCTGCCGGCAGACGTAGGGCGAGACCGCCACCTTGGTCGGCCGGGGAGGAGGGAGCCCGTTGATGCTGGTGGCGTTGAGGAAATCTCCCGTGGTATCGGTGCGATTGTAGATGCGGCCGTAGTGGCTGCGGTCCCCGTAGGCCGATGCCGCCAGGGCGACCGTGTTGGGGAAGTGGGCGCGCGCGGCCAGCTCCGGCGCTTCGGCGTCAGTCCAGTCGATCTGCTTGTAGAGGCGGTGGTAGCTGCGGAGGGATTCCCACGTCGGCCCGCGGGTGGTGCCGGAGTTGCTGAAGGAATACAACGGGGCGATGTTCCTCGTGCGACCGTCATGCCTCACCGGCATCTTGGCGTCGGCGTAGGCGCTGCGGACGCCTGTGCCGAAAGGGTGGAAAGCGTAGGTGACGCCCGACAGCTGCGCCCCTGCGGAGTCCTTCGGCGCGGCGCCTTCCGCGAACTCCGAGAGCTTCCATTCGTCATCCGTCTTCTCGAAGGCGAGGGAGAGGTCGACCTTGAGTCCGCCCCAGAGCGAGTCGCAGTTGACGCCGCGGGACCAGAGCGTGGTCTCGGTGAAAAGGCGTTTCGCGCGGGTCGGCGGGGAGGTTTCCGTCAGGCCGAGTCCCGCGTTCGTGAGGAAGGGCAGCTCCCGCATCTGGGTGATGCGCGGGTCGACGCCGCTGAGGGGCATGGATTCGAGTCCGGGCAGGATGTCGGTGCCGGAGCGGACCGTGCCTCGCAGCGCTTCCTGCTGCAGCTGCAGCGTGGTCGCGCCGTTGGCGGGAGTCAGCCGCGGGTCGGTGAGGTTGATGCGCGCTTTGACGCCTTCGTCGCCGATCCAATAGCAGTAGGAACCGTTCGCGTCATCGTCGGGCAAGGCGATCCGGGGAAGGATGATGCGCCCGTCTGGCTTGCCCGGCGAGGTCGCCGTCGCGAGTTCGCCGGGGCTGGCGCAGACGTCGCCCACCAACGGGACCAGCAGATGCGAAGGGATGGCGAAATCATTCTGCCAAGGGACCCATTGGTCGGCGTAGAAATCCGACTCCCCGTAGAGATTCGCCGATTGCGCGCCCGGCGGCTTATCGGGACGGCCGCTGATCAGCCAGGAGGGTGGCTGGAGCTGCAGGTCGCTCCGCCAGACGCCGGTCCAGAGCGGATTGCGGATCGTGGTCCAGGTCCAGCCGGGCTGGGTGGTGTTGGCGAGGATGTCGGCGCGGGCCGTTATGCGTCGGTCCGGGCCGGCTTCCTGCTGCAGGTGCGCGAGCGCCAGCCGGAGGGAGACGGTGGCGTTGAGTTTCGCCCGCAGCAGATTCTGGTGCTGTGCCGCGAGGCGCGATTCGATGGTCACGAACGAGGCCACCGTGATGACCGTGAGCAGCACGGTGGCCATGACCACGAGGGACAGCACGAGGCTGAAGCCCGAACGTCGGGGGCTCGTCGTGTCGGGGGCTAAGGGCACGGTCGCACTGTGTCCGCGGTCCGGATACGCTCAAGCCCCGACCCCTTTCCCCTGATATATAAATCTTAAGCCTGCGTCTGACGGCCTATCTTTCAGCCTTGGGCGCCGGTGGCTTCTGCGACAGGCTGCGGGCGGGCGGCGGGCGGTCCTCGATGACCTTGATCATGATTCGACCGAGGTCGCCGGCGGCCGGGGAGATCATGTAGAGCTTGCGCGTGCTCTCCATGTGGAAGACCCGACCGGAGTAGGCGATGGCATCCGCTTCCTTGACGCGGCTCATGATGCGTAGGTCGTAGTAGTCGTTGTCTTTGCCGCCCGGGCGGGCGACCTTCGAGGCTCCCGGAGGGACCAGCTGATCTCCGGATGGGAGCTTGATGGTCAGAGGGAAGGGGCAGAGGTTGAAGTAGCGGTTGCTGCCCGGAGGGAAGGTGCCGGGTACGTCTTGGATGGCGGTGATGCCGTTGTCCTTGCCGGGGTCGACCATCAGGATGAGGTGGAGCTGGCCTTGCTTTGCCGGCAGGTCGATCCAGGCGATCGGCGGCTTGCCGGTCGGCCTCAGCGAGTAGCTGGGCGGGGAGGATCTGATCCCGCGGGCGGGGCGCTTGACGACCTCCTCCTTCTCGCCGGACTTCGCCGCAGGTTCGGGAAGGGGGTCCGCAGCGGCCAGCTCGATGAGCTCCAACCGGGCCGGGCCGCGATAGTAGAACGCCTCCGTCAGCACGTCGGTGGAGATCACTAGCCCGGCCGCCTTCTTGTCCTGGATGATGCCCACGCCGGCCAGCGGGCGCTTGGCGGCGATGAACTTGACGTAGGCCTCGACGATCGGTGCGTCCGCGGCGCGGACGGGGCCGGCAACGAGGAGCAGCAGCGCGGCCAGGGGGCGGAGGAGGTCAGATCTCATCGGCTTTCAGCCAGCGCATCGTCACCACCCTGAAGCGGCGTCCCAGCAAGTTGTTGACGGGCGTGAGCGCGGTGCTGACGGTCGGGTCGGCGGAGGCGGAGGGGCCGATCTTGAGGGGCTTCGGAGCGGCGCTACCGGTCTCGGCCGGGTTCGTCGGGTCGACGAAATCTGGAATGCGCTGCACGACGGCTTCCATCCAGGCCGAGCCGATCTCGCCGTTGTCGAGGAGGGCTTCCCCGTAGCAACGCAGGGTGAAGGTGTCGGAGCGGGTGGCGATGGCGGAGCCGAGGCTTTGCAGCAGGTCGGACTGCAGCAGGTTGCCAGGGGCGCCCATCGAGGTGTGGGCGCGGCTGGCGCCGGTCTGCGCGGATGCTTCGATGTTCTCCGGGTTGGGGAACCAGCCGGCCGTCGGAGTCGTGAGCGCGTCCTGCGTCAGCTTGCGGTCGGTGGCGTTGGCGAACAGACGGTCGCTCAGGCCGGTGCTGGCCGTCTGGTCGGCGCGGAAGATGGCGGCTTGGAGGGCGCCGCATCGGCTCGCCCAGGTCTCCGAGGTCAGGAAACGGTTGATGAACTCGGAGAGTCCTAGGTAAGGCGTCGTCGCCTTGGTCCGGCCGGCGAAGAGTCGGGCGCCCGGCGGCTTGGCTAGGTCACGCTCGGTCCGGGCCTGGATGGCGAAGCGCGCCTTGTTTTCGGCCACGATGGCGTTGGCGAGCCCGCTGATCTGGCTATCGGTGAGGTTGGCGAAGCCCGCCCAGTTGCTCGGGTCGTCGGTATTGCCGGTCGCGGGCGCCGCCGTTTCTTTCGTCAAGACGCGCGGGAACCGGGCGTCGTCGCTCGCGCCCTGGTCGGAGACGGCGAGCTTCTTGGCCGAGCCGAGGAAGGTCTGCCAAGCGGTCACGGAAGTCGAGTTGACGTTGAATGCGCCTTTGTTGAGCAGCACCGCGGCCGTGCGGCGGTAGTCGGCCAGGGCCGCGGCGGCGGAGACGGCGTCGCGGCTGCTTTCCAAGGAGAAGCGCGGATTGTCCAGAGGGGCGCCGTTGTTGACGAAGTCGGTGATGACCTGCGAAAGGGATTTCTTCTCGTTCGGATCCGTCGGGGGTATGGTCGTCTTGGTGGCCAGTGTCGTCGGGTCGGTCGGCGTCGGGTTCGCCGGCGCGATCGGCCCGGCGGAGCCAGCCTTCATCCAGGGCGCCAAGCTTGAGAGGAAGTATCCGTCCCATAGGGAAGCGTTCAGGAGGTAGTTCTGGTCGAATTCCGTCCAGTTGGTGCCGTTGTTCTGGACCGCCTTGCCGGCGTCGACGAGCGGAGAGGCGAAGCTGTTGCCGATGCCGAGCAGAGGCTGCTGGTCGCGGATGCCGAAGTTCGCGTGCGCGTACTGCGCCAAGGAGACCGGTTGGACGAGCGGCACTTCGGCGAGGATCGCGCGCACGGCTCCGGTCGCGGAGGAAGTCGAATTGCCGCCGAAGGCGAGCTTGCCGGCCCCGGTGTTCTCCAGGACGTTTTCCCAGGCGCCCGTCCGCACGGAGAGGTGGTAGCTGGGCGAGGCGCCTCGGGCGCCGGCCGAGCCGATCCGGCCGGAGGCGCTGGGACGCTGGACGGCGGCCAGCGGATTGGAGTGGGTGAACGTCGAGAAGGGCGCGGCCGCATGGTCGGAAGCCTTCGCTGAGACGTCGATGACCGTGACGATGTCCGCGGGCAGGGGCGGCGAGGTCGGTGTCGGGTAGGGTTCGCGTCCGTCCCACTCCGGTACGTTGGGTCGCGGGTATTTGTCCTGGACGTGACGCCAGCTCAGGAAGAACTTCTCTCCCGGGCTGGGATACTTGGCCTGGTTGATGTCGTTGAAGACGATCTCGGCGCTCTCGCTCGAGTTGGCGAGGAAGTCGGTCTTGTCCGCCGCCGGGTTGCCGCTGGCGTTGGAGTTGAGTTCGAGCTTGTCGCCCGGCCAGCAGCTGAGCGCGTGGCGGACGCGGAGGTTGCCGCCCGGGATGATCTCGAGGGCGATGGGGTTCTCGATGTTGAAGGTGGTGGTGGCGGCGGCGCCGAAGTTCCAGTCCCAGACGTTGTCGCGGAAGCCTCCCTGGATGTTGTACGTGTTGTCGAGCACCACGGACTTGGTCCATTCGCCGATCTGCGGTTCGCAGGAGAACACCCGGAGTTCGCCGGGTTCGAGGGTGATGGTCGCGTCTTTGTCCTTGGTGAGGAAGAAACGGAATGTGTCCTCGTTGTCGCTGTCCGCGGCCTGACGCGTGAAGAAGTCGGTGATCGGGGTCTCGTAGACGTATGGGCTGGCAAGCGTGCCGGCCCGGTACTGCTTGAATCTGAATTTCCAATCGGCCATGTCGGCGAAGCCGATGGCGGCGGCGTAAGGAGTCTTGTTGGCGCCACCGCTGGCGAGGCCCGGCGTCCACGTCATGCGGACGTTGAAGGGGTTGTGGATGACGACGATCGGCGTGATGTTGAGGCGGATGTCGATCCACTCGTCCCAGCTCCAGTATGAGAGCTTGCCACGGCGGATGAGCGTCCAGTCCCAGTACTGCATCTTGTTCACCGTGAAGGCCAGGGTGACTCGCTGGAGGTAGGGGGTCGCCGAGACGTTGAGCGGGCGCGTCACGACGTTGCTCGAGCTTCCGTTGCGGTAGTCGTTGGCGTTCGGGTTGTTGTTCGCGTTGGCGGGCAGGTCGCCGTCGTACACGTCAGAGTAGCCGTAGAGGCGGTTGCGCAGGCTGTTGTTGGGGAGCCCGCTGTTCGCGGGCGGGCCGGCCGGATGGGCGGCGCCGACGTTGGGCCAGAGCGTGCGGGCGCGCAGGGTGGGCGTACCGGTCGCCCGGTCGCCCGCGGTGGCGCTGCTCGACCAGCCGAGCTGCTTGTAGAGGCGGTGGTAGTCGCGCAGGGCCCACCAAGACGGACCGCGGACCTGGCCGTCGGCGACGGTGCGGCTGAAGACGGGCGCGGCGAAGGTGGCCTTGGTTCCTTGCGCGAGGACGGGCATCGCGGCGGGTTCGACGCCCTTCTCGGTCGTGGTGGCGGCGGCGCCGAGGGCGCCCTGGCCGAACTCGGTCGCCGCGAACTGGGCGTCGCTGAGTTCGAAGGCGACCGAGAGGTCACGCTTCAGTCCGCCGTTGAGCGAATCGGCGAGGACCCCGGCGGAGGTCATGCTGATGTCGTGGAAGTAGTTCCGCACCTCGATCGGGGTTCCCCCGCCGACCACCTTGTCCAGGTCGGTGAGGAGCTTGACGTCCCGCAGGGAGCTCAGCGCATCCAGCTGGGCTTGGTCCGGAAGGTTCTTGAGCAGGCCGTGGGTCAGCGGACTGCGCAGGGAGATCATCTGGTCGACGCTGCTGGTGTCGGTCTGGGCGCGCTTTTCGCGCAGGTTCACCCGCGCCTTGATGCCTTCGTCGCCGACCCAATAGGCGTAGTTCCCCTTGATCCGCTCATCCGGTAGCGCGACCTTGGGGAGGGCGACGAGCCCGCTCGGACGGCTGCCTTCGGCCGCGGTGGCGCTGCCCAGGCCGACGAGGTTGACGACGGTCTCCGCGGGCGGAGCGTAAACGGATTGCCAGGGGGCCCAGTAACCGGCGTGGTAATCGGGCGTCGGGCCGGTCTGAAAAAGCGACAGCGACTGCGTGCCCGCAGGCTGGTCGCCTCGTCCTGAGATCAGCCAGGCCGGCGGAAGGTCAGGGAGGTCCGTGCGCCAGACGCCGGTCCACATCGGGTTGCGCAGGGTGCTGGCGGTGGCTTCGGGTTGCGTGATGTCGGCGCGGGCGGTGGAGCGTCGGTCCGGTCCGGCTTCCTGCTGCAGGTGAGCGAGGGCGAGCCGCATCGAGACGATCGCGTTCAGGCGCGCGCGCGTCGCGAGCTGCTGGTTCATCACCGCGCGGGACTCGATGGTGACGAAGGCGGAGACCGTCACGAGCAGCATCACGATCGCCGCCATCACCGTCAGGGACAGGATGAGGCTGAAGCCAGGGCTGCGTTTGGGTTTTTCCATGCCTTACTGCAGTAGGGCAGTATGGGTATTATTACCCATGATTTGACCGAGGCAAGAGCCGCCTTGACTGGAAGCTGTCCGAGAAGATTGCGAATCCTGCCAAGGCAACCTTGCATAATTGATATAAAATAAGTGTTTTCAGGCCGGGAAGCAGGGCTTAAGGTTAATTCGTCATGAAACTCCCCCTGCTCGCTACCTCCCTCCTTTTCGCCTCCGTGTCCGTCTTCGGCGCCGTCGCCGGAGGTGGCGGCGTTCCGCCCACCACCCCTCCCGTCGTGAATCCCCCGGTCGTCAATCCTCCGGTGACCCCGAAGAAGAAGTGCGACAAGGAGTCCGACAAGAAGTGCGACGACAAGAAGTCTTCCCAGAAGAAAGAGTCGGAAAAGAAGTGCGACGAGAAGCGTCCCTTCAAGAAGTAAGTTTTCCCCATCCATCGCCGAAAAGGCCGGGCGTAAGCCCGGCCTTTTTTGTTGGCCCGATGCGTGGGTCTTGCGATGCGTCGTCCTGCCGGCAACCTCTCCGCATGCTCAAGCGTTACCCCGTGCTTTCTTCCGTGCTGCTCCTCGGCGGGGCGGTCGGTCTGTTCCTTTGGTCGCGTCCGGTGGCGGCCGCTCCCGTCGCCTTGCCTGCGCAGTACGAGTCCTGCGTGCCTTCGCCGGACGGGATCGGCAAAGTCTGGATGGGCCGCGAGATCTCGAAGGTGATGGGGCATCCCGGCATCGGTTGGCTCGAGCGCACCGACCGCGAAAAGGAGGAGGCTCCGTCCAAGGCCATCGCTTTGCTGGAACTGGCGCCCGATGCGGTGCTCGCCGACATCGGCGCGGGCTCGGGTTATTATTCCTTCCGCCTCGCCCGCAAGCTGCCGCAGGGCAAGGTCGTGGCGGTCGACATCCAGCCGGAGATGCTGGCTTTCCTGAAAGCCGAAGCCGCCAGGCTCGGCGTGAAGAACGTGCAGCCCCACCTGGGCGCGATCGACGACGTGAAACTGCCGCCGGCTTCGCTGGACGCCGCCCTGATGGTCGACGCTTATCATGAATTCGACCACCCGGTGGAGATGCTGGCTTCGTTGCGCAAGGCGCTGAAGCCGAAGGGCCGTGTCTATCTGCTCGAGTATCGCTCGGAGGACGACAACGTGCCCATCAAGCCCCATCACAAGATGACCGAGGCGCAGGCCCGCAAGGAGTTCGCCGCCGCCGGCTTCCGGTTCGTGGTCAACAAGCCGGACCTGCCGTGGCAGCACCTGATGGTCTTCGAGAAGCCCTGAGCGCTCAGGCGCCGACGTTCTTCTTGATGTCCTTCAGCTGCTGGAACTCCGGCCTGGCGGTGTAATACTTGTCGAGCGGGTAGCAGCCGGAGATGAGTCCGTTGCGGGGCGCGGTCGTGCAGTCGCTGAAGGTGCGGCAGATGAACTTGGTCTCCATCGCGCCGTTTTTCGCGGCGTCGGCCAGCATGGCCGGATAGCTGAGCACCGCGCGGCCCACGCCGACGGCGTCGCTGCCGCCGGTGCGCAGGATGTGTTGCGCGAGGTGCGGCAGGTATTCCTGCACGTAGCTGAGGCCGGAGCTCACGACGATCATGCCGGCCGGCGCCTGGGCTCGGACCTCGCGGACGACGCGGACCTGGCGGGCGACGTCGATCAGCGGGTCGTGCGCGGGCTGGTAGCCGTCGCTGGGCGGGTAGGCCGCCGGGCGCTGGATGTGCGGGTTGTAGTAGGGCGAGCCGGCGGTGGTGTTGAGGACCTTGACGCCGAGTTCGCCGAGCAGCTTCACGAAGGCGAAGGTCTCGGTGAGGTCGATCTCGGTGGGCTGGGCGTGGTTCACGCCGAAGGCGTAGCGATAGGGCAGGAGCGTCGCGTGCTCCTCCGGGATGCCGGGTCCGAGCTTGCCGGGCTGGCTGAGGGCGGGGTCCGGACGGAACGGGACCATGTCGAACAGGCTCAGGCGCACGCCGATGTCGATCGCGTTGCCGTCGGCGCGGATGCCGGCGATGATGTCGCGCAGGATGCGGGTGCGGTTCTCGAAGGAGCCGCCGAACTTGCCCGGGCGCGTGTGGGCGCCGAGGAATTCGTGCAGGAGGTAGCCGTGGCAGTGCTTGATGTCCACGAAGTCGGCCCCGCAGTCGCGGGCCACGCGGGCGGCCTTGACGTAGCAGCGGATCAGCTCCTCGACGTCGGCGTCGGTGAGGACCTGGTCGTCGGAGGTGACGTTGAACTTCTTGTCGAGGATCGGGTGCCGGTAGGCGACGCGCGATTCCCAACGCTTCTTGTCGTGCGGGCGGCAGAAGCGGCCGGAGTGCGTGAGCTGGAAGCCGATGACGAGGTCGTCGACGGAACCCCAGCGGGCGAGGTGCTCGGCCTTGAGGATGCGCACCAGTTCGGCGATGCCGGCCTGGTTCTCCTCGTTGATGATGAGCTGGTTCATGTTCGCGCGACCGTCCGCGCGCACGGCCATGGCCTCGGCGCCGCAGATGAGCTTGGCGCCGCTCGCGCCGAAGCGCTGCCAGCGACGCTTCATCTCCTCCGAGATGCCGCCGGTGGTGGTGCCGTCCCAGCCTTCCATCGGGTGGATGGCGATGCGTTTGCCGATGGTCTTGCCGTTGACCTTCGTGTGGCCGATCGGCTGCGAGAGGGGGTTGCCGGCGCCGGCTTCGATGCTGTCCTCGATGGGCAGGTCGACGCCGAGCGAGGCGCAGTGGGCGCGGAAATCGGCGACGGTCTTGAGCGACGCGACGCGGGTGAGCTTGAAGGGGGTGGTCATGAGGAGGTTCAGCGAGGGATGTTCAGGCGTTCGGAGATGCGGCGGGTGCGGACCATGGCTTCGGCCATGCGGGCGGTCTCGTCCGGGCCACGGACGTCCTTGCACGCCGGGTGCGGTTCGGGCGAGGCGATGACGCCGAGCTGGTGGAGCAGGTGGGCGGTGCTGTGCTTGTAGGCGGCGGCGCTGCCCTTGGCGTCGAGGCGGAAGACCTGGTCTTCCAGCGACTGGAAGGCTTCGAAGAGCTTGTAGACGCGGGTGTCGAAACGACCGGTGCCCGTGGGGAATTTCTTCCCGGGCGCGCCGTCCTCGAGCCACATGTCCTTGGCGGCGCAGATCTGCGGGGCCGCGCTGCTGGCGGCGCCGATGAGGAGGGGCAGGCCCGTCTTGATCGCGGTGGCGATGCCGTAGTCGTCGCCGCTGTGCGGAGCGAAGTCCAGCTTCAGGTCCTTGCACATCGCGGCCCAGTAGAGGAAGTGCGGCTCGTCGAGCGTGCTCACCTTGCCGCCGACGAACTTCGGGTGGATCGCGAGCTGGTGCAGCAGCCAGGGCTCATAAGGCGTGGCCCAAGGCACGAAGGCAGGCTCGAGCGCGTGCACGATGCCCGGGCGGATGAGCCATTCGGCGATGCGATAATAGCCGTCGCGGCGCCGCTGCGGGTCGAGCGTGTTGAGCCACTTCGACGTCATGATCATCACCTCGCAGTTGTCGTGGGCCTGGACGAGGTCCATGAGCGGACGGTAGCGTTCGGCGACGAACGACGTGTCGTCCTGCGCGCCGCGGGCGGTCACGCCGGCGACGAAGCGCACGTCGGGGAACGCGAGGCGGAACTGGCGGAGCACCTCGGCGTACATCCGGTCGTCGAGGTCGAAGATGTAGCCGGTGTCGGCGTTGAGTACGGGGACGAGTTCGACGCCGTAATGGTCAGCCGCAGCCTTCTGCCAGCGGATCTCCGACACGAAGCTCTCCCAGTCGGGGCGTCCGTCGCGGAAGGGCAGGAGCACCGCCGAGCAGAGGCGCGCCTTGGTGCGGTGGTCGACGAGGGCTTCCTCCGCCGTCCAGGCCCATTTCGTCGCCGACCAAGGGGTCGTCGGCGTCAGGTCCTCGGGGCGGTCGATCAGCGGCTTCATGTGGCCGTCACCCTAACAGGTTCTTACGTGCTTGAAATACATTACTTTCCAGCGATTAAGGACGGAAAAAACGATGGACCTCTACCAACTCGAATACTTCCTCGAGGCCGCCCGCGAGCGCAGCTTCACCCGGGCGGCGGCGCGGTTGAACCTGGCCCAGGCGGCGCTGAGCGAGCAGATGCGGAAGCTCGAGGCGGAACTGGGCGCGAAGCTCTTCGACCGCGGCCGGCTGGAAACGACCCTGACGCCGGCGGGCGAGACGTTGCGTCTGCATGCCGAGGCGCTGCTGGCCCAGGCGAGCGTGGCCCGTCGGGCGGTGGGCGACCTGGTCGCGATGAAGGCCGGCCGCCTGGCCGTGGCCGCGATCCCTTCCGTCAGCGCCTGCCTGCTGCCCGCCGCCGTGGCGGCTTTCCGTCGCAAGCATGCGCAGGTCGAACTCGCCTTGCTGGAAGGGACTTCCGAAGCGGTGGCCCAGTGGGTCGAGTCCGGCCGCATCGAGCTCGGCGTGGTGCAGCTGCCGGCGCCTGGCGAGTCTTTCGAGGTCACGCCGTTGCTGGAGGAATCCTTCGTGCTCCTCGTCCCGAAGAAGCATCCGCTGGCCCGTCGTCGGCAGCCGAAGCTGGCCGAACTCGCCAAGGAATCCTTCATCTTCTACAAGGGCAGGGCGCGCGACGTCGCCCAGGCCGCGTGCCGCTCGGCCGGTTTCGAGCCCCGGACGGCGTGCGAGAGCGGCGAGCTGGAGACCGTGCGTTCGCTGGTCGCGGCCGACCTCGGGGTGGCGCTCCTGCCCGAACTGGCTGCCCGCGGCGCCGTCCCGGGCTGCGCGGTCGTAAGGATGGGGGGAGAGCCGATCCGCCGTTCGGTGGCCTTGTTGCAACGTCGCGGCCGGGAACTCTCGCCCGCCGCGCGGTCGTTCCGTCGGCTGCTCCTCGGCGAAGCGGGCGCCTGAAGGCAAATCGCCCCTTGAAGGCTTCGGCCAAGTCCTTCTGATGGGGCTATTCCCATGCACGACGCCAAAGATACCCGTGACGCGATCACCAAGGGCATGCAGATGACGCTGCTCGCCGGCTTCCTCGGCTGGATGATGGACGGTTATGAGCAGGCGCTCTTCCCGACGCTCGCCGGTCCGGCGCTCAAGAGCATGGTGCCCGCCGATACCGTCGCGCTCGGCGTCAAGGCCGTCAATGGCTGGGTCGGCGGCTGGATGGGCGTCATCACCGCGGCCTTCCTGGTCGGCGCCGCCCTCGGGGGCGCGGCCTTCGGCTGGCTCGGCGACCGCATCGGCCGCGTGAAGGCGATGTCCATCAGCATCCTCTTTTATTCGCTCTTCAGCGGCGTCTGTTATTTCGCCACCGATCCGACGCACCTCGCGGCCGCCCGCTTCATGGCGGCCCTCGGCATGGGTGGCGAGTGGGCCCTCGGCGTCGCGCTCGTGATGGAAGCCTGGCCGGAGCGTCATCGCTCCAAGATGGCCGGTGCGATCGGCATGGCCGCCAACCTCGGCATGGTGCTCGTCGGTTGCATGGCCTTGGCCTATCCGGCCGACGGTTCCTCCTGGCGCATCCACTTCCTGATCGGCGCCTCGCCGGCGATCCTGACCTTGCTCATCCGTCTCTTCGTCCCCGAGTCCGAGAAGTGGGAACGCTCCGCGGCCAAGGAAGCCGCCGCGGTGGCTCCGGCCCGCTCCAAGATCGGCGAAGTCTTCGGCGGCGAACTCCGCGGCGGGACCATCGCCGGCATCCTGATGGTCTCCGTGGTCTTCGTCGGCACGTGGGGCGCGGTCCAGTGGATCCCGCTCTGGGTCGGCGAACTGGCCGGCCCCGATAATCCACGCGCCAAGGCCCTCGCGATGGTGATCGTGTCCGTCGGAGCCTGCACGAGCACCCTCGTCGCGCCGTTGCTCCTGGCCGGCCTGCGTCGTCGCCTGGGTTACCAGCTGCTTTGTCTCTTCGCCCTGGCGGCCACCCTCTGGATCTATCGAACCCCGGCCGACTGGTCCGGTGAGATGCTCTTCGGGATCTTCCCTTACGTGATGGCGGCGAAGGTTTTCATGCTCGGCATGGCCGCTACCGCCTTCTTCGGTTTCTTCCCGCTCTACCTCCCGGAACTCTTTCCCACACGCGTCCGCGCGACGGGGCAGGGCATCTGCTACAACACCGGCCGGCTGGTGGCGGTGCCGTTCGTGCTGCTGAGCGGCAAATTGGTGGAGAGCCTCGGCGGCTATCAGCATGCCGCGGCCGCGATCACGCTCGTCTACGCGGTCGGTCTCTTCGTGGCGTTCCTCGGCAAGGAGACCTCCGGCCAGGCGCTGCAGGACTGAACACCGATGAATCCTCGCGACGTCAGGATCCGCGCGGTGCGCTGGCATGCACTGCCGGTCACCTTGCGCCTCCCTTTGAAGTTCGGCCATGAGACCGTCACGAGCGTGGTCTGCGCCCGCGTCTGCGTCACGGTCGAGAAGGCGGATGGCTCCTTGGCCGAGGGGTGGGGCGAGACGCCGTTGAGCGTGCAGTGGGTCTGGCCTTCGCCGGTCGCCTACGACGTCCGTTCCAAGGCCTTGCATGATTTCTGCGACACGCTGACCGACGCCTATGCCGCCTTCGCGGCCCGCGGGCATGCGATGGAGATCGGCCATGATTTCCTCGAAGAGGCTCTGCCGGGCATCCTGAAGCAGTTCAACGCCGGCTTGCCCGCCGGCGTCGCCATCCCGACCCTCGCGGCGCTGGTCTGCTGCTCGCCGTTCGACCTCGCCCTGCACGATGCGTATGGCGTCGCCCACGGCGTGCCGACCTATTCGACCTATGGCGCCCCGTGGATGAACCGCGACCTTGCGGCTTTCGTCACGCCGGCCGAGGACGCGAAGTCGGTTTCGTTCGCTGGTCGTTACCCGGCCGATTACTTCCGCTCCCCCGTGACGCCCAAGCTGCTCGCCTGGCATCTCGTAGGCGGCCTGGATTACCTGACGCTCGCCGAGGCGGGCGCGAACAAGGTCGCCGACGGTTACCCGTCGTCGCTGGACGAATGGATCAAGGCCGACGGCCTCAAGGCCCTGAAGGTCAAGCTGCGGGGCAACGACGCCGCCTGGGATTTCGAGCGCCTGAAGCGCGTCGCCGAGGTCGGCCTGCCGCTCGGCGTCGAGCTGTTCACCGCCGACTTCAACTGCACCGTCACGGATCCGGCCTACGTCAACGGCGTGCTCGACCGCGTGAAGGCCGAGCTGCCGGAGCTCTGGAAGCTCCTGAGCTACGTCGAGCAGCCGTTCCCGTATGAACTCGAGGAACATCCGATCGACGTCCACTCGGTCAGCCGGCGCATGCCGCTCTTCCTCGACGAGAGCGCGCACGACTGGCGCATCGTCCGCCTGGGTCGCGAGCTCGGCTGGACCGGCGTGGCCCTCAAGACCTGCAAGACCCAGACCGGCGCGCTCCTAAGCCTCTGCTGGGCCCGCGCCCATGGCATGCAGCTGATGGTGCAGGACCTCACCAATCCCATGATGGCGCAGATGACGCACGTCCTGCTGGCCGCCCATGCCCCGACCATCGCCGGCGTGGAGACGAACGGCATGCAGTTCTATCCCGCCGCCTCGGCCGCCGAGGCGAAGGTCCATCCGGCGCTCTATTCACGCCGGGCAGGCCAAGTCGACGGTGCCAGCCTGCGCGGACCGGGCTTCGGCTATCGCCTCGCGGAAATCGCCCGCGAACTGCCTCCGGTCCGCCGTTCCGCGGGACGCTGAGCCCAATCGGCTTGCCTGCGGAGGGTGGGGTGGGTTTGTCTCAAGGCACACCACCCCCATGATGCTCCGTTCGCTCCTCCTCTGCTTGCTGTCGCTCAGCGCGTTCGCCGCCGACGCCCCCAAGCGCAAGGTCCTCTTCTTCACCAAGTCCTCGGGCTACGAGCACGAGGTGATCTCCTATAAGAAGGGTCAGCCCAGCTTCGCCGAAAAGCAGCTCCTCGAGCTCGGCGCCGCGAACAACATCGAGTTCGTCTTCTCCAAGGACGGCTCGAAGTTCTCGCCCGAATACCTCGCCCAGTTCGACACCGTGATGTTCTACACCACCGGCGACCTCTGCTCCGAAGGCACCGACAAGAACCCGCCGATGAGCATGGCCGGCAAGCAGGCCCTCTTCGACTTCGTGAAGTCCGGCAAGGGCTTCGTCGGCACGCACTCCGCCGCCGACACGTTCCATACCGACAACGAAGCCGTGAAGGGTCCCGAGCGCTTCAAGAACCATGGCGACAAGGCCGATCCTTATGTCTGCTTCCTGGGCGCCGAGTTCATCCGCCATGGCAAGCAGCAGGCCGGCGTGAACAAGGTCATCGACAAGACCTTCCCCGGTTTCGAGAAGGTCGGCGACTCTTTCTCGTTCGTGGAAGAATGGTACACCCTCAAGGACTTCCGCCCCGAGATCCACGTCCTGACCACGTTCAATGACCCGGCCCTCGAAGGCGACGACTACAAGCGCCCGGCTTTCCCGAACTGCTGGGCGAAGCACGAAGGCAAGGGCCGCGTCTTCTATACCGCCATGGGACATCGCGAAGACGTCTGGACCAACCCGACCTTCCAGCAGATCCTGGTCGGCGGTCTCAAGTGGGCCAACGGTGACGCCAAGGCTCCGGATATGACCCCGAATCTCCTGCAGGTCGCCCCGGGCGCCATGACGAACCAGCCTTACACCCCGACGCCCGCCCCGAAGGCCAAGGCGCCAGCCAAGAAGGCCGAAGCCAAGAAGAAGTAAGTCCTCACGCAGGGCGGGCCGCAAAGCCCGCCTTGCTAATTTCCGGGCGGCTTCAACTGTCACCGCATGCGCGACGCCCCCGCGGAAGCCACGAAGCTCAGCGAGCTCACTCCCCATCAGAAGAAGTCCGGCTTCGCGGCCTGGCTGGGGTGGTTCTTCGACGGTCTGGACCTGCACCTCTACACGCTCGTCGCCACGGTCTTCGTGGCCGAGCTGCTCCTGGCCAAGGAATCCGATCCGGATGTCGCGCTCTACGGCTCCGTCATCCAGGCCGCCTTCCTGCTCGGCTGGGCGCTGGGCGGCGCGTTCTTCGGCGTGATCGGCGACCGCCTCGGCCGTAGCCGCACGCTCGTCCTGACGATCCTCACCTACGCGCTCTTCACCGGGCTGTCGTTCTTCGCGCAGACCTGGTGGCAGCTGATGATCTTCCGCTTCCTCGCCGCGCTCGGCATCGGCGGCGAGTGGGCGGTCGGCGCCTCGCTGCTCTCGGAGACCTGGCCCAAGAAGTGGCGCCCGTGGATCGCCGCCGTCCTGCAGTGCGCGGTCAATTTCGGCATCCTGGCCGCCATCGCCGCGGTCTTCCTGCTCCAGCAGATCCCCGGCTACCAGCCGCGCTGGGTCTTCCTGATCGGCGTCCTCCCCGCCTTCGTGACGCTCTGGATCCGTAAGGAAGTCCCCGAGACGGCCGAATGGTCGTCCGAGAAGGGCAAGCAGGCGTCGCCGACCATGGCGGGCTTGTTCGGCGCCGACATCCGCCGCACCACTTTCATCGCGTCAGTGCTTTGCGCCATCTCGCTCACCGGGCACTGGTGCTTCATGTTCTGGCAGCAGGCCTTCATCCGGAACCATCCCGAGGTGCTGGCTGCTTCGCTCGACAAGGCCAAGGTGGTCTCCACCGCGCTCTTCTGCGTGATCGCCGCTTCCGTGCTCGGCAACTTCGCCTCCGGCTGGGCCGCCCAACGCTTCGGCTATCGCCGGGCGCTGGCCGCTTTCTTCGGCGCCTATTTCATCCTGATGGCGCTGACCTTCGCGATGCCCTGGAGCCTCGGAGCGACCTACGCCCTCTACGCCGCGGTGGGCTTCTGCCAGGGCGTGTTCGGCCTCTTCACGATGGCCCTTCCGCCGCTGTTCCCGACGCTGCTGCGCACGACCGGCGCAGGCTTCAGCTACAACATCGGCCGCGTCTTCGCCGCGGCCGGCACGGTCTTCTTCGGCATCTTCGCGAAGCCGTCCGACTTCAGCTCGGTGCTGCTCTACGCTTCGTTCCTGTTCCTGCCCGCCGCGATCCTCGCGCTCTGGCTGCCGACCGAAGAGGCTACTTCCTGAGCCCGCCGAGCCCGGCGATCGCCTTGAATTCGGCGGCGGTCACGGGCGTGACGGAAAGCCTGTTGCCCGGGCGCAGGATGAGCATCTCCTCGAGCGCGGCGCATTCCCGCAGGTCGGGCAGGCTTACCAGCCGCTTGAAGGCTTGGTGGAAAGACACTTCGATGCAGCTCCAGCGCGGGTTTTCCTTGGTCGATTTCGCGTCGAAGTAATCGGACTTGGCGTCGAACTGCGTGGGGTCGTCGAAGGCCTCCCGGGAGACCTTGGCCACGCCGACGATGCCGGGTTCCTCGCAGTTGGAATGGTAGAACAGCACGAGGTCGCCGACCTTGGCCGAGCGCATGAAGTTGCGGGCCTGGTAATTGCGCACGCCCGTCCAGGGTTCCTTGCCCTTGCGCTCGAGCTCCTGGAAGGAGAACTCGTCGGGTTCGGACTTCATCAGCCAGTGGTGCATGCGGTCAACGTGCAGGGCAGGGCGTTCTTTTCAAGGCAGGGGTGAGGTCTTGCCCTTTCGTCCCGGCCGAGCCTAATCGCCCTGTGCGCCTGCTGGACTCCCATTGTCACCCGGAATACGCCCTGAAGGCGGGCCGTCTCGCCGCGTGGGTGGCCGAATGCCGGGCCGCCGGCGTCGAAGGCGTCGTGGCCATCGGCACCGACCTCAAGGACTGGTCCGATTACCGCGACCTCGCCTCCTCACAGCCCGACTTCTTCCGCCATACCGTCGGCCTGCATCCTTGCCATGTCGAGGAGGGCTGGGAGGAGACCGTCGCCGCGATCTCGCCCTATTTCGCCGACCGCACGCACCCCGCCGCCCTCGGCGAGATCGGCCTCGATTATTTCCGCCTGCCGACGGACGTCGCCGAAGCCGAACGCATCAAGGGCTTGCAGCAGGAGGCCTTCCGCCGTCAGCTGTCGCTCGCCTACCAGTTCGGCTGCCCGGTCGTCATCCATTCCCGGCATGCGTTCGACGACTGCGTGCGGATGATCGACGCCAGCGGCGTGGATTGGCGCAAGGTGGTCTTCCATTGCTTCGTCGAAGGCCCCGAGCAGGTGCGTCAGATCAACCAACGCGGCGGCCGCGCCTCGTTCACGGGCATCATCACCTACGCCAAGTCCGAGGACATCCGCCAGGCGCTCAAGGCGCAGGGGCTGGCCCGGCTGATGCTGGAGACCGACGCCCCGTACCTGGCCCCGCAGTCCGTCCGTGGTAGGGAAAATACGCCGGCCTACCTGCCCGAGATCTGCGCCAAGGCCGCCGAACTGCTGGGATTGCCCGCGGACGAGGTCGCCGAGGTCGCCACCCGCAACGCCCGCGAATTCTTCGGTTTCGCGGCGGACTGACACGATATTGTCACGGTCTCGCCCCCGTCCGTTCGCACGTCCGTGGCATCATCGCCACAGATGTCACCTCAGCGCGCCCCCAGCAACACCGACGAACTCAAGGCCAACCTCGGCCCGCTGGCCTGGGCCGAACCGGCGCTCGACCGCTTCTTCAAGGTGCGCGCCTTCGACGCTTTCCTCGAGCGGATCCATGTCGCGGGCCGTCCCGATTTCTTCACGTCGGCGATGGAGCAGGCCGGCCTCAGCAACGTGTGGAGCGACCAGTGTCTCGCGCGCATCCCCCGTTCGGGTCCGTTGGTCGTGGTCGCCAATCATCCGCACGGCCTCGCCGACGGCCTCGTCGCGATGGATTTCCTGCTGCGCGCCCGCCCGGACACGCTGGTCGTCGGCAACCGCTGGCTGAGCCGTATCCCCGGCATCCGTCCTTGGCTCATCGAAGTGAACCCTTTCAGCCCCGATGCGGCCGATGCGGGCAACGTCGCGGGTACGCGCCGCATCCTGGCCCACCTGAGGGCCGGCGGCTGCATCCTGACTTTCCCGGCCGGCGAGGTGTCGAGCCTCCGCCTGAAGTCGCGTCGCGTGGACGATCCGGTCTGGTCGCCGCAGGTGGTGCGACTGGCCCGCAAGGTCGGCGCCTCGCTGCTGCCCTTGCGGATCGAGGGCCGTAACTCCGGCCTCTTCCAGACGCTCGGCCTCATGCATCCGCGCCTGCGCACCATGCTGCTGCTGCGCGAGTTCCTCCACCAGCACGGCAAGGTCATCCGCCTCCGCACGGCCAATCCGGTGACGCCGGCCCAGCTGGCGGACCATCCGGACGACGAGGAGGCCACGAGCTTCCTGCGCCTGCGTTGCGAGCTGCTGGCCAGCCGCGGCAAGCAGGAGAAGTCCGCCCCCGCGAAGCCGGCCGCCCCCCAGGCCCCGATCATCCCGCCGGTGAACCCTTCGCTCCTGCGCGCCGAACTGCAGAGCCTGCCGCCCGAGGACCTGCTGCTGTCGAGCGGCGACTTCAAGGTCTTCCGCTTCCTCGGCAAGGACCTGCCGCACACCCTTCGCGAGGTCGGCCGGCTGCGCGAGACCACGTTCCGTTCCGTCTCGGAAGGCACCGGCCTCGACTGCGACCTGGACGCCTTCGATGCTTGGTACGATCAGATCGTGCTGTGGGATGACAAGGCCTCGGCCGTCGTGGGCGGCTATCGCCTCGGCCCGACGGACCGTATCCTTCCGCTGCAGGGCAAGCACGGCCTCTACACCTCGACGCTCTTCGAGTTCAAGGGCGACTTCTTCCGGCGCATGGATCCCGCGCTCGAGATGGGCCGTTCGTTCATCCGTCAGGAGTATCAGCGCAAGCCCACGAGCCTGCCGCTGCTCTGGCGCGGCATCGGCCGCTACGTCGTGCGCTTCCCGAAATATCACCTCCTGTTCGGACCGGTGAGCATCAATCCCGAGTACGGCCAGGCCTCGAAGGAGCTGATCCTGTCCTACCTGAAGAACAACCGCTCCGCCGACGACCTCCTGCCGCTCGTCCGCGCCAAGAATCCGCCGCGTTCGATGAGCCTGCACGACGCCGACCTCGACGTCCTCCAGCGTTGCGCCTTCGACCTCGAGCATGTCTCCAGCCTCGTCAGCGACCTCGAGCCCGACGCCAAGGCCGTGCCGGTCCTGCTGAAGCATTACCTCAAGCTCAACGGACGGCTCATCGCCTTCAACGTCGACGAAGGCTTCGGCGGTTGCCTGGACGGCCTCATCGTCGTCGACCTCACGCAGACCGACCCCAAGCTGCTGGCCGCCTACATGGGCGACGAAGGATCCCGCCAGTTCCTCGAGTACCACGACTTCGACGGCGCCAAGGCCCGGGCATGAAAAAGGGCGGACCTTGCGGTCCGCCCTGATGCTTCGCCGCCGCCGGGCTCAGGCCTTGGCCAGCGCCTGCTCGAGGTCGGCGATGATGTCTTCGATGTCCTCGATGCCAACGGAGAGGCGGACGTAGTCGTCGGTCACGCCGGCGCTGTCGCGCTCCTCGGCGGTCAGCTGCGAGTGCGTCGTCGAGGCCGGGTGGATCGCCAGCGAACGGGCGTCGCCGATGTTGGCGACGTGGCTGTGCAGGGCGAGGGAGTCGATGAACTTGCGGCCGCCTTCGAGGCCGGACTTGAGGCCGAAGCCCACCAGCGCGCCGTAGCCGTTGGACAGGTACTTCTTGGCGAGGTCGTGGTACTTCGAGGACTTCAGGCCAGGGTAGTTGGTCCACTTCACCTTCGGGTGCGCTTCGAGGAACTGGGCGACCTTCATCGCGTTGGCGCAGTGGCGTTCCATGCGCAGGTGCAGGGTCTCCAATCCCTGGAGGAGGAGGAAGGCGTTGAAGGGCGAGAGGCAGCTGCCGACGTCGCGGAGGAACTGCAGGCGCATCTTCATGATGAACGCGATGTTGGCGCCGCCGGCGGGCGGAAAGGCCTTGAAGGCTTCCCAGTGAGGCAGGCCGTGGTAGGACATGTCGGGCTCGGTGAAGCCGGGGAACTTGCCGTTGCCCCAGTCGAAGTTGCCGCCGTCGACGACGATGCCGCCGATGGACGTGCCGTGGCCGCCGATATGTTTCGTGGCCGAGTGGACGACGATGTTCGCGCCATGCTCGAACGGACGGTTCAGGTAAGGCGAGAGGGCGGTGTTATCGATGATGAGCGGGACGCCGACTTCCTTGGCGATCTTGCCGACCTCGGCGAAGGGGAAGATGTTGAGGCGGGGGTTGCCGAGGCCCTCGCCGTAGAAGGCCTTGGTGTTCGGCTTCACGGCCTTGCGGAAGTTCTCGGGATCGTCGCCGTCGACGAAGGAGACCTGGATGCCCAGCTTGGGCAGGGTGTAGTGGAAGAGGTTGTAGGTGCCTCCGTAGAGCTGGGAGACCGAGACGATGTGGTCGCCGGCGCCGGCAACGTTGAGGATGGCCGCGGTGATGGCGGCCTGGCCGGAGGAGTGGGCGAGCGCGCCGGAACCCCCTTCGAGGGCCGCGAGGCGCTGCTCGAGGACGTCCGTCGTCGGGTTCATGATGCGGGTGTAGATGTTGCCGAGTTCCTTCAGGCCGAACAGGTTGGCGGCGTGCTCGGAGTCGCGGAACTGGTAGCTCGTGGTCTGGTAGATCGGGACCGCGCGCGAACCGGTGGTCGGGTCGGGCTTCTGGCCGGCGTGCAGGGATTTGGTGCCTAGTTTCATGGTGGGGTGGTTCGAGCTCCGTTATCTCCGCCTGCCGGCCCTGAAACAAGCCGGAACCCGTTTTTATGACCTTGTCCGCGCCGCCGCCCCTCGGAGAGGATGATGGCATGCGTCCTTTGCTGCCCCTTCTGATGCTCCCCGTCGCCGCCTTGGCGGCCGACTGGCGCGAGGTCTGGCGAGACGACTTCGAAGGGACGCAGCTTGATTGGACGAAGTGGGCGGCCGAGGAGAACGGCCACGGCGGCGGCAACGGCGAGCTGCAGTATTACCTCGATCGCCCGCAGAACCTCCGCGTCGAAGGCGGGCATCTGATCATCGAGGCGCGCAAGGAGAAGCTGAACGTCGCCGGCGTGCTGAAGGATTATTCCTCGGCACGTATCCGGACCAAGCGCCGCGCGGACTGGTTGTACGGTCGCTTCGAGATGTCGGCCCAGCTGCCGGCAGGGAAGGGGCTCTGGCCGGCTTTCTGGATGCTGCCTTCCGACGAGAAATACGGCGGCTGGGCCGCCTGCGGCGAGATCGACATCATGGAGTTCAAGGGCCACGAGCCGGATCAGGTCCACGGCACGCTCCATTACGGCGCGCCCTGGCCGAAGAACATCTACAAAGGCAAGCCGTACCGCCTGCCGCAAGGCGACTTCACCACCGGCTTCCACGTCTTCGCCGTCGAGTGGGAGCGCGCATCGATCCGTTGGTTCGTGGATGGCCTCCAGGTCCAGGAACAGAAGGAGTGGAGCTCCGTCGGCGGGCCGTTCCCGGCGCCGTTCGACCAGAGATATTTCCTGGTGCTGAACCTCGCCGTCGGCGGCGGCTTCGGCGGCCCGGTCGGCGCGGACACCCGTTTCCCGGCCCAGTTCAAGGTGGATTACGTGCGGGTCCTGCAGCGCTGACCGCGTAGTTCCGTCTCGCCCAGCGGGGGCAAGGTTCGCTAACTGACCGACCTATGCCCGTGTTCCTGCATGACACCATGTCCCGCGAGAAGCGCCCGTTGCTCCCGAAGCCCGGCCGCGACCTCTACGGCATGTACTGCTGCGGTCCTACGGTCTACGGCCCCGCCCACATCGGCAACTTCCGCACCTTCACCGTCCAGGACGTCCTGCGCCGCACCCTCGAGGTCGCCGGCCTGAAGGTGAAGCACGTCCGCAACATCACGGACGTCGACGATAAGACCATCCGCGGCGCCCAGGCTTCCGGCCAGACGCTCGGCGTCTTCACCAAGGCCTGGACCGATAAGTTCCACGCCGACTGCAAGGCGCTCGGCCTCCTTCCTCCGCACGTCGAGCCCAGCGCGGTCGAGCACATCCCGCAGCAGGTCGCGATGATCAAGGCCCTCGTCGACCGCGGCCACGCCTACGTCGCGAAGGATGGCTCCGTCTACTTCAAGGTCTGCACTTGCGCCGACTACGGTAAGCTCAACCACATCGATTTCTCGAAGCTCGAGACCCAGTCCGAGAACTCCGCCGGCGAGGCCAATGACGCCGACGAATACGAACGCGAGTCGGCCTCCGACTTCGCGCTCTGGAAATCCCGTAAGCCCGAGGACGGCGCGAACTTCTGGCCGTCGCCCTGGGGCGAAGGCCGGCCCGGCTGGCATATCGAGTGCTCGGCGATGTCGCTCGCGCACCTCGGCGCCACCTTCGACCTGCACGGCGGCGGCATCGACCTCTGCTTCCCGCACCACGAGAACGAGATCGCCCAGTCCGAATGCGCCACCGGCGTGAAGGGCTTCGCCGCCCATTGGTTCCATAGCGCCCACCTGATGGTCGAGGGCGAGAAGATGTCCAAGAGCAAGGGCAACCTTTACACGCTCGACGAACTCGTCGCCAAGGGCTTCTCGCCCATGGAGGTCCGCTACACGCTCATCGCCGGCCACTACCGCAGCTCGCTCAACTTCACCATGAAGGGCGTCGACGATTCGCGTTCCGCGCTCGCCAAGCTCGAGCGTGGCGCCGACCGCCTGCTTGCCGCCGCCGGTTTCACCCGCGCCGAGTTCGCGGCGCCCGTCTCCCAGGAAGTCCAGACCTCCTGGGGCCGCTTCGCCAAGGCCTGGGAAGTCCTGCAGGACGACCTCAACATCCCGGGTTGCCTCGGCCAGGTCTTCACCGTCCTCGCCGAGAAGGATGAGCCGACGGCCGAACAGGCCCGACAGGACGTCTCCGGCCTTGCCAAGATCCTCTTCGCCCTCGGGCTCCAGCTCTTCGCCGCCAAGGCCGAGGTCGCGATCCCGGCCGACGTCGCCGAACTCGGCGCCCGTCGCTGGGCCGCCAAGCAGTCCAAGGACTTCGCCGCCGCCGACCAGCTCCGCAAGGACCTCGCGGCGCTCGGCTGGACGATGCTGGACCGCAAGGACGGCTACGATCTGAAGAAGGGCTGAAGGGCGGGGCGGTGGTTGACCTTGGCCGACCATGAGGTCAGGTTCTGCGCATGTCGCAATCTGCCACCCCGCAGCGCCTCGCCTTCCTGCTTCTCGGCGCCTCCCTCGCTTTTGGTTTCATCGTCGCCTCGGATAAGCTCTCCAAGGCGATCGCGCAGGTGAGGGCTGCCCGCCCCGAGGTTACCGTCAAAGGGGTGGCCACTCAGGACCTCCGAGCCGATGAAGGCGAACTCAGCGGCGCCCTTTCCTGGCGCGGTACCGACCTTGCCGCCGGCCGCGCTGCTCTCGAAGCTCAGCGGGAAGTATTACGTGGAAAGCTTACGCAAGCTGGTTTCGCCGAAAGCGAAATCGAAATGATGCCGATCTCCGTCTCGCGTCTTGAGCCTGCGCGGGCCAGCGCGACCAGTGTCGATTACAACAAGTCCGCCCGCGGCATGGTGCCGGATTACGTCCTCGTCAGTCCCTTCGAGCTCCGGACCACGAAGGTAGACCTCGTCGCGAAGCTGGTTCGCCAAGAGGTCGTGCTGGCTCAGGAGGTGGAACTCCAACGCAACATGCCGGTCTTTCGCCTCCTGAAGTTCGACGACTCCAAGAAGGAGCTGCTCGAGGCCGCCGCCAAGGACGCCCGTCGCCGAGCTGATATTCTCGTGGCCGGGTCTGGTAGCAAGGTCGGGACGCTCATCGACGCCTCCCAGGGGGTGTTCCAGATCAGCGCCAAAGGTCGGGTGAACGAGGGCGATTACAGTTCGGTGGACATGACTTCCATCGAAAAGACCATGCGTCTGGTCGTCACGATGCGGTTCGAGCTGGTCAAGGAGTAGGGCGGGGCGGCTTGCTCCGTCCTTGCCCTCCGCCGCGGGAAGCCCTAGCGAGTGGGGTATTCCGCCATGTCTTCCCGCCCGCAGATGACTCCCCTCGAGGAGATCCGTCACTCCGCCGCCCACATGCTGGGCGCCGCCGTGCTCCGCCTGTTCCCCCAGGCCCAGCTGGACATCGGCCCGCCCACCGACAACGGCTTCTACTACGACTTCGACCTCGACCATACCTTCACGGCCGAGGACCTCGTGAAGATCGAGGAAGAGATGCGCCGCATCTCCAAGGAGAACCAGAAGTTCGAGCGCTTCGAGTGCACCCGCGAGGAAGCCGAGAAGCTGATCCGCGAGCGCGGCCAGAACGCCTACAAGGTCGGCCGACTCGGCGACATCCCCGCCGGCGAGACCATCTCCTTCTACAAGAACGGCGAGTTCGTCGACCTCTGCGCCGGCACCCACGTCCGCTACACCTCGCAGGTGAAGGCGTTCAAGCTCCTGCACATCGCCGGCGCCTACCATCGCGGCGACGAGAAGAACAAGCAGCTGCAGCGCATCTACGGCACCGCCTACGCGACCAAGGACGAACTCGAGCAGGCCATGGCCCGCGCCGAGGAAGCCAAGAAGCGCGACCACCGCAAGCTGGGCAAGGAGCTCAAGCTCTTCCATATCGATGAGAAGGTGGGGCAGGGCCTCATCCTCTGGACGCCCAACGGAGCCGTCGTCCGCCAGGAGCTTCAGAACTTCATCTCCGAGCGCCTCTTCCAGACCGGTTACAAGCAGGTCTTCACGCCGCACATCGGCAACCTCGACCTCTACCGCACCTCGGGCCACTTCCCGTATTACAAGGACGCGCAGTTCCCCCCGCTCGTCGAGCGCGA